>Ga0115000_10000164_pt1 | contig 60611 bp, 65 predicted proteins | sample ArcticOcean_MG_C_6_FD_89690 | JGI IMG/M metagenome (GOLD analysis project Ga0115000, IMG submission 89690) | Marine microbial communities from western Arctic Ocean - ArcticOcean_MG_CB8_128 | ecosystem: Environmental > Aquatic > Marine > Oceanic | place: Arctic Ocean: Canada Basin | collected... | reverse complement strand
ATAATGTAATACTATTATCAAAAAACTCTTTGATTGTCATTATATATTCCAACTATAAAATCAAATTACTTTTTTTTTGCTGCTTCTGCGAGCACCACGGCTTGTGTGGCTGCGTTGCCCGCGCGGTGATGTGCTTTAGCAGCAGCTACACATTTCTCTTGGTCTTTTCCCCCACAGTTATGTGCATCAACATTCTTCTTTTTTGCTTTTTGAAGCTCCCCGGCCGCTGCCTTTTTCAAGGCCTCAATGCTATCTTCAAATCCCTCTCTAACACGCCCGCATCCGAATACAACATTGGCTACAAATAGACCAATCAAAATATCAAGTGATTGATTTTTGGTGTAACTGTTGGATAGATAATATGTAACGGCGAATACAATGATACATTCAACGGATCCTACACTGACATATCCTAAAACATTTACTACCATTAGTACTAAAGCAACATAGTATAGTGCCTTACTCTTCAAAGCTTTTTCGAGTTTCATTATATTATAATCAAATAAAAAAAATTGATTAAATGTAAAAGTTTACTATAATACCTAAATATGCCATATGAATTAGGTTATTGTGAGATTTATAAACCCCGCTGCCATGGGATTTTAAAGATAAACGAGAACCGCGACAATCAACAAATTAAATATATATACTCTTCGCTCCTTTATCTATATGGTATAACACCTTCATCATTCTTAAATATAAATTCAGAAGAAAGGGTGGAATGGGAGTCTGCCGTTGAAAATCAATATGGGTTTTGGAGACATCATGACCATCGTCTTAATTATAATCCATTGGTAAGAAATACAAGTGCGATCCAACCTAATTGTCTTCATATTGTTGAAAAGATATATCACGGCGATTATGAATTTTGTGTTATCAAAACATTTTGGTTGAAAATTATTCAGCGAAAATGGAAAAAATGGTATTATTGGATGTTATCAAAGCGAAAGAATCCGCGAAATTTAATGCGCCGACGAATCTATGGAAAATGGAAATATTTATCGTCTTGATTTCCCACGTTTATGAGAACCTCGCCCTCTACGTCTTCTGTGATGTTTTGCTGTGCGTTTTTTATGTTTTTTATGTTTCTTTTTACGACCGCGTTTCTTTCTACGGGTTTTGGTTGTTAACCTGTCGTGCAATCTTTTTCTACTTGCAAGACTTGCCTTTCTACTGTACATATAGCCACCATACTGTCCGGCGCTTGAAGAGTTTGAACCACAACTGCTATTGGACCCTCCGATTTGATGACCACATTGTTTTTTTAATAAATTTCCCATTATAATATAATCTCATATTTTATTTTGCATACGTTGAATTTCCTTTATAGCATGATTAATACGAGCAATATTATTTGATTCTTTCTTTTTCATATTATTTAAATATTCTAATAAATTTGTAATAGCGTTTGAAAACCTATCTCCTTCATCATTGCTAGTTATGTTTATGGATAGACTTGGATAGTTCTCTTCTAATTCGTTGATTAGCTTTTGTCGCTCCTTCGCAAGTTTATTCTCAAGCTTCTTAAGTTCTTGTATGCATGAATCTCTTTCAAATAAATCTTCCATTATTGTATTATATGCATATTTTAACCCAGATATTTTATCTAAAATATGAAAATAGTATTTAATAACTTATTTAATAATACATTATTCTAATATCATAAAAATAAGGGTTTAAATTAAGTTCAATAAGAGATGTAGTAAGATAATTTTTTTGAAAAATATTTAAATATTGACTGATATTATTTAGGATGTCCAAAAATGTTAACGAACCCCTCCTTGCAGAAAACCCAAACCGTTATGTAATGTTTCCACTTCAAGACCAAGATATATGGCAATTATATAAAAAAATGTTCGATTGTATGTGGCGAGCAGAAGAAATTGATCTTTCCAAAGATATGAAACATTGGGAATCCCTTAATGACGACGAAAGACATTTTATCAAGATGATATTAGCATTCTTTGCTGCAAGTGATGGTATTGTGGTAGAGAATTTAGGTGCAAGATTTTTAACAGAAGTACAACTTCCGGAAGCAAGAACTGCATATGGATTCCAATTGATGATGGAAAATGTGCATTCTGAGACATATTCCTTATTAATTGATACTTATATTAAAGATCAGAGTGAAAAGACTAGACTCTTTCAGGCTCTTGACAATTTCCCATGTATTAAAAAGAAAGGCGATTGGGCTATTAAATGGATTAATGACAATCGCTCTTCCTTTGCTGCTAGGCTTGTTGCATTCGCATGCGTTGAAGGTATCTTTTTTTCCGGTGCATTTTGTAGTATATACTGGTTAAAAAAGCGTGGTCTAATGCCTGGTCTCACCTTTTCAAATGAATTAATTAGTCGTGATGAAGGTATGCATACTGACTTAGCGATAATGTTATTTAATAAGCTTAACAAAAAGCTAAATAAATCTAAGGTTAAAGACATTGTTCGTGAGGCCGTGGCAATTGAGAAAGAATTTATTTGCGAGGCGTTACCTTGTAAACTTATTGGTATGAATGCAAAACTCATGTCTCAATACATTGAATTTGTTGCTGATAGATTATTGGTTCAATTGGGGTGTACAAAGGAGTATAAGGTAGAGAATCCATTCGACTTTATGGAGATGATTAGCCTTGAAGGTAAAACAAACTTCTTTGAAAAACGTGTTGCGGATTATAGTCTTGTATCAGATAAAAAGGATGCTAGTGTATTCGATATGACGGACGTTGCTTTTTAATTATTAACCAATTTCAAAAAGACCATATATTTGAATTTTATCCAAATCATCTATTTCTAATGCGGGTATTTATAAAAGAATATGCTTATTGTCTTAATATAAAGATATTTTTTCTATATATTATAATGAAAGGGTACTATATAAACTTAGAACATCGTCTAGATAGAAAAAATCATTTTGAACATAACATTAAAAAACTACCTCTTTTTAAAGAGATAAAAAGATTTTCCGCTATAGAAACAAACCCTGGTTTTATAGGATGCGGGAAATCGCATATTGAAGTACTTAAAAAATTGGAAAATGAGGAAGGGGATGCGTTTCTTGTTTGCGAAGACGATTTACAGATAATTAATAATAAGGCATACGATACTTTTGTCGCAAATTTCAAAAAAATTAGCGACTCAAAACAATGGGATCTCATTACTTTAACTCCTGTATTACCCGCACCTAGTCGCATTCAAAGTAAAGAAATGTTTAAATATGGTTTTAAAAGATTAGAGACGGCACAGACAACCACAGCTTATGTAATTAAAAAGACATTCATTAAAACATTATTGGATAATTTTCAATACGCTACCGAAAAGCTGTCCGAGGGTAGTGCTAAGACTGGAGTGGAAAAAGTCGCGCACTACCACCGATTCGCTATAGATCAATATTGGAAACGATTATTTAAAACTCATAATGTATATGCTTTTAACTTAATTTACGCATCCCAGTTACCCGGCTATTCGGATATTGAAAAAAAATACAAGGCAATAACGAAACAACATTTACGTGGTAATATTTTAAACTCTGATTAATATACATATTAAATAAATATTTGCATTGTATCATAATATGAAACAATGTAAACGCGCACCTCCTTCTTTTGCAACTTGTATAATGCAAGGTGGATTAGGGAATCAGTTATTTCAAATTATGGCAACGGTAGCATATGCTTTAAAGCATAATAGAAGATTCGCATTGCCCGCTCATCGGGGTGGATTGGGATCTGACTACTTATCAAAAAGACCAGCATACTGGGATACACTATTTTCAAAATTAGTTCCGTATATAAAACCCATGGAAACTACAGTATTTTTAAATGAATCGGGAGCCCATACCTATTCAAATTTTCCCGCATATAATTGCGATATCTGTTTACACGGTTTTTTCCAGCATTTGGGATATTTTAATAAATACTCGGATAGAATCATAGATTTAATTGGGATAAGAGATTTTCAAAAAGAAATTAGAGAAAACCACACTATTAAAAATACCATATCGTTGCATTTTAGAATTGGTGATTATAAAGCGTCTTTGGATGGATTTCATAATATTCTCTCCACAAATCATTATATTGAGAGTTTGAAAACAGTTATAACTAAAACTAATAAAGATGATTGGTCAGTAAATTATTGTTGTGAAGATCAAGATATAGATAAGGTAAACGAAATGGTAAAAGATCTACAATCAAAGTTCCCAAAATTAAAATTTGAGCGGATCGATAATAAATTAGCGGACTGGCAACAAATGCTTTACATGTCTTGTTGTCAACACAATATAATTGCGAATAGTACATTCAGTTGGTGGTCGGCATACTTCAATGATAACTCTAATAAGATTGTTTGTTATCCAAGTAAGTGGTATGGTGTTGTGGAGGATGTTAGTGGCATGTTTGATGGATTGGGGTGGATTAGGATATGATAATTTATAATCACTACTTTATGTATTGACATAAATATACTAGACTGATTTACTATTTACGTAATCAATAAATTTTTGTTTTAATTCAAATTTATTCGGAACACCAAGAATATGGTCCTTTACTCTATAATTTAAATCACCAACATATTTAACATTTAATCCCATTGCCCTACAAGGTAAAAAAGCGTGTAATCTATGAGAATAAATTTTGTCAGCATATTTGTATTTTGATAATAAATCACGAGCATATTCTATGCGTTTTTTTGGACTTAAATCATTTAGTTTATCTATATAATGTTTAAAATAAAAATTTTTAACATTTTTATTTCTTTTTTCCCACGTTGATGGACAATCTATATATATAATACTATTTCCATATTTTTCTTTGTATACATCATTATCAGGAATACTAGAAATATCCAATAATTGAGTTAAACAACCAAAGTATTCAACATCAACATTATGTTTTTTCAATAAATTTAAAGTTGTAGTATCTCTACATAAAATAGGAGAATGGATATTATAATGTTTAATACATTCTTGTGTATATAATAATGGAACGTCTTTTGATAAACAACAAGAAATATAAATTGGAATAATATTATCATTTTTTATAGGAAACTTAATGTTGTTATTTCCCGTCCTCCAATTACTATTATGCATAAACCAACCATTCATTATTAGATAAACCTTTTCCTCTAATTTATTAATTAAATTACCTGTATTGTAATCATATATTTTATCAGGGTCATCTCTTAAAATAATATAACTAATATTTAATAGAGTACTTGTTACAAAACTTTGAATATCATCTCCTATATTTATTGTATTATAACCTAAAACAGCATATTTCGTCATTTTATACATATTTATGTTTTATATATTTAAGTATTTTTTATGTTTAGCGCATTTAAGTACTATTATGAGTTAGCTTTAGTTGTTAAAAGTAAATTTAAAAACGATGTAATAGATTGTTCACGTTTTTTAAAATCCCAACCAATCCAATTTGTTCCTGCTCGTAAATGTAAAAACATTACATTATTTATGTCATTCGCAAATATTTCACAAAAGAAGTGTTTTTTTTTTAAATTTTTTGTATCAGTTATAATAAAATCCTTAATATTGGAATCTAATAAATTAAAGAACTCCATGTCAAAATAATTTTCCGTATATTTTGAGAAAGGAACTTCCGAAAAAATATGTTTTTGATTTCCTATTTCAGATAATAAGTTATTTTTCCAATTTATAAAATCGTCATCACCCATTTCGTTAAAAAGGAAGTTAATGTTACCACCACAATCGCATGCAACATTATCTATATTACAAGGTAGAAATGAAAAATACTTTAAAAATAAATTTTTATCAAATTCATTTGGTTTAAAAATTACGACATGATTTGTAATATATTTTATAGTATTATTTCTTCCTTTTCGGTATTGAATTCTACCGGATAGTTTTTTATTTTCCATAAATTTGTGAATATCAAATGGTGTTAATAAAAATGCATCTGAATCGATTAAAAAAAATGTAGAATCTAAAGAATAATTTGAAAATAAAAGGCGATGTGCAAAGTCTATCGCCGTTCCTGCTCTTCCACTTGCAGCGCCATCGGACATGCCGCGAAATAATTCTCTTGGTAAATTAAATACTTTTATATTATGTTTCTTACATACATCTTGCAACATATTATTATTATTAATATCTCTTTGTGAGATAGCACTATTAGTCATCGTATTATTAAAAACTATATATTCAAATTCGTTTTTGATATATTTCTGTAATAATTTATATTGTGGTTCAATATATTGAGGTGTATTATAGCAAACAGTATATATATATAACATATACATAATTTCAATTATTAGTTTTAAATAATAATATTTAAAACTAATAAATTATTTATAATTATAATGAAAAAGGTTTTTTCTTTTAGTTTATATGATTGCGGAAACTATTATGGTGGTCTTTGGAATAAGTATACATATAATACGGTAGCCAATATATTGATAGCACAAAAGTTATTTCCAGATTGGAAATTATATGTTTATTACGATAATTCGTTAAAATCAAACATAATTAATTTTTTATTGAAATCAAAAAATGTAGTAGCAAAAGATATGACTAATCATTGGTTGTCAAATTGTGATAAAATGATGTGGAGAAATCTCGCAATAGATGATGATTTAATTGATATTGTATGTATAAGAGATTGTGATGGTTGGTTAAGTTACAGAGAAAAAGTAATATTAGAGGATTGGATAAAAACTGATAAAGATATGCATATTATAAGAGACCATTGTTGGCACGGCGGTAAAATAGGCGGAGGTTTATGGGGAAGAAAAAATAGTTTAAAGTTAAATATAGAAGAAAAGATGAAAGAATATTTTACTAATAATAAAAGTCATATAAGTCATTCTGGGGAGGATCAAGATTTTTTAACAGATAATTATTATGAAAAATTCAAAGATAATACTGTAGTTTATATAGGAGAACAATATGATGCATATGGTAGATATTTACCGAGAGGCCACCATCCACAAGAAAAAGATGTGAGGAAAATTAATGACTTAATAAATTATAACGAATTTATTCAAGATAAATCAAAACATGAAATTGTAGAAGGGTTATCGTTAGTAGAAGTATCAAAATTAAATGAGTTTAAGTGTGGTAAGTGTAATAAAGAGTTTCATGTTTATATTGGAGATATGTTTAATAATATTCCTCCAAGAGCTATAAAAATAATTGAACAACATTTAAAATAAATTTATTGTTGGCTTATTAAATTCTAAGTTATGAAGGACTTTATTAGATAAAGAATAACCTCCACCACGTCTGGATTTTAAATATATTTCCTTAGAAATAAGTGGAAGATTTAGAGCCATACAAAAGAAACTGCTATCTGTCTTGACTGCTTTTGCATTTATAATTACATCCACATAGAATGGTACAGGATGATTGATAAAGCTCTGTGCCAATATATAAATTTGAATTAACTTATATACGAAATGAATTTATTACTAAAAAAATAAGAAATGAAAATCAGTTACCTACACCTTTAGATATGCCTAATATACCAAGTAAAATAGACTATACATTAAAGGGTTTTCCATATTCAATAAATTAATATAACAAAGGAATTATTATGCCATATCCATCCGATAACTTATAAAATAAATGTTTGTTGTCGTTATAAATGTGGGTTAATATTACTTGGTCGGTCCATATATTACCTTTGTCTATTAATTTATCTAAATATCGTTTATAAATTTCTACAAAATTATCAATTATACTATGATGTAAAAGATATGTTCCTGAGATATAATGATAGTAATTGTTTTTCCGGATCATTGACTCATTATAATACCCAGTAGAAGAAGTAAAAATCAATTGGTCTTTGGGTAATGTATTTAATTTATCCAGATTAGGAAATGGCGTTTTCGGTGGAGGATTATCTCGATAAGTACATATAGCAGCATCAACCCACATAAAATGGGATGAACTAAACGGATTAAGTTTTGCGGCTTTTTGTATTAAAAAAATTTTTTCATTCCAAATTAAATTTAGTTCTACGCTGGGGCAGTGTATTGGGTGGGTTGCCATTTTGTCGCGATATCGATATGTATAAAAATCATCTATATTACATTCTATATAATGCGTCGGTAAATCGCCTCTGTATTTTTTTATCATTTCAATAGTTTCTTTATCTCCGAAAAATACATATGGACAATTGATTTGTAGAGTGTTATGAAACCAATTATTAAATTTGTCACCATGTTTATTTTTGGTTTCCCAATAACCGGATACACAAGTTAATGTTGATTCATTCATTATATTTAATATTTAGTTTTATTTAATATTAAATCTAAATTTAATATTATTCTTATTATGACAAATCAATTATCAGTTGTTGTTTGTGGTTGCACAATTAATAGCGAAAAATATATAATCAAACACCTAGACCACATTTTTCAATTATCTTCATTATTTAAAAATCTTGATGTCTTAGTATATGAGAACGATTCCGCAGATAACACCGTTGCTGTATTACAAAAACTTCATAAAGAAAATAAAATAAAACTAATCTCAGAAACAGGGGTTAAAAATAAAATAAAGGGGAGAACAAATCTCATAGCACATGGGCGAAATAAATTACTGAATAGTGTTAGAAAAGGGGCATATGATTATATGATTATGATTGATATGGATTCAACATTAAAAAATCCAATTATTGATAGTGTAAAAAGAGCCTTTAAATATGATACGGGAAAATGGGACGTATTAACAGGCAATTGCCCCAATTCATATTATGATGTTTGGGCATTGCGGATAGATAAAAAACAATGGTCGCCAATACATGCAAAAATATGGAATTTATGTCCAGATTATGATGTTTGGGATATGATTTATCATAGAAGTCAAATGGGTTTCAACGAAACAAAGTTCCATATACAATCTTTTCAAAAAAATATACACAGAGAACTGCCTTTAATTGCGGTAAATTCTGCATTTAATGGGATAGGAATCTATAATACTACAATCCTTAAAGATTGTAACTACAATGGAACAATATCTTATTGTACTTGTGAAAAATATAATGTGCAGGGTCAGTGTTATAAATTATCATGCGAACACGTATCATTTCATAGAGATATTATAAATAAAAATAATGGAAAAATTTATATATGTCCGAGTTTATTAATTCCTGATCAATATGAACATTTGCAGTAAAATAATTATATTTTTTTTTGTTGATAATATAAATGAATAGTTTAATTATTAGTAATTTAACTTTAGATAGCTTCAATAATATTTATGTTTGTAATTATACACCTCTTAAAAATAGACGCGATAATATGATCCAACAGTGCCTGAAATATAATATTAGCAATAAGCTTGTATTTATTAATGAATATGATAGAGAACATTTAAAATCTGAACAATTGAAACCCTTTGATACTTCTAAAATGAAAATGGCGGAAATTAGTCTTTTTAATAAACATATGTATGCCATGGCGAAAATTATTGATTCCGGTAAACCATATGGTATTATTATGGAAGATGATGTGATCTTTAAAGATAATTTTAAAAATAATTTTAATAAAATATTGAAAACAATACCAACAAACTTTGATATATTATATACAGGTCATTTCCCATTTCAAGTCCATTATAATAACATAAAGAAAAAAATAACAAACCCCATACCATGCAGTGCCCGTCGTGTTGGAAAATTTAAAGAAATGTCTAACGTATCTGTGTTTCCCTGGTCTGGAAACGCCAAGGGAACTGATTTTTATATTATATCTTTAAAAGGTTGTAAAAAATTTATGACAATGTTTAATTATTTTAGAGAAAATAACATAAAAATTTTGTCACCCATCGACTGGTTTATGGGTCAAATGATGATTCGCGGCAATACAAGTATATGGTGGGCAGATGAAGAAATAACATACCACGGTTCTTTAACATGTAAATTCAATAGTTCTATCAGGTAAGTTCAATATATTTCTTTATTTTTAATGAATCCAAGCCAATTAATATATTGCATAATTTATTAATATATGTATATTCTGCACCTTTTTGTGGAGGGGTATATCTGGGCAACCCTCCTTTATTTACAATTCTAATATCTTTTTTAAACGAGATGCGACCTAAAGTTATATATATTCCCGTGATCCAGTCGTCACAAAACCAGTTTTTAATTCTTGGATTAAAATAAAATCCAAAAATTTTGTAATGCATCCTAGAAACAAAAGATTGTGTTAATATAAACTTCTGTTTTATATTATTTTGAACTTCCCAATTATATCTACCCCAATCAAATGGCGCCACCATACCTATATCCCCCATTTTTCTCAATTCGGCTATAAAATAGGACTCCCACCCTTTGTCCATAATTAACACATCGTCTCCAATTTGATAAAAATAATCACAATTATCATTATAAGCGACAGAAAAGGCGCGATTCCACATGGCGGTTACATGTCCCTTATCGATACCACGGCTACTAATAAATTTAATACTTAATTTATCCTTACTATTGACATAATTTTCTAGTGATGTCTTTTGAGACAAATTATTATATATAGTATCATCATCATCTACAACTAAATAAATTTTAAAGTGGTAATCAGGTGCACGGGTTTCTAAAAAGGATTTCATAAAAATATTATAAAAATGGGTATCTTTATAACTTTTGCAATTTAATCCCTTATTTGTACTTGGTATTAAAATTCCTATTTTTATCATTTGATTTAATTATATAATGTTATGTTTAAATAATTAAAATTTCATCATTAACTTTCTAAAATGGTGACTTGGTGCCATTGAATTCGTGCGTTTTTGTGACAATGATTGTTGTCTATCTAAACTAGATTCTGAAAAGTTTATGGGTTGATTTTGTCTCACAAATTCACGTGAATTGCGAATCTTTGCATTTTTTACAAATGGCGAATTCATATTTTCACCCGTTTCAAAAGAATATACGTTTATTTCAAAAATCCTGTGTTTAATTTTTTTCTCTGTCATTTTAATATTTTTTATAGATCTGATACCATCTATTCCGTTATCAAATTTCCATTTTGGTTCAATATTTGGAGAGATGAGTCTTTCCCACCCATGCCACAAACTTATTATATTTTTGTTATTTTTATCAATGCTAACAAATTCATTTCTAGTAATATGTACCCCATAGTTGTAACATCTCTTTTGTAAAACATTATCTTCGAGACCCCATGTCCAAATGTTGGGAAATCCGTTTATTTTATCAAAATCCAAACCTTTCATCGCTAAAATCCCCCCAAGAGCAAATTCAAAACCGTAAAAATGATTTACAATATTTAATTTAGTTTCATAACTAAATTGTCCTTGCCACCAAGGTATTATATCAATATCATGAAATACAATATTAATATTTTTACACTTTGTGCCATATTTATTTTTCGCATGTAGAAAACCTAGATTTTTCATGGCTCCTCTATTAAATGGTCTTCTATCTCTTTGATGGATAAAATAAATTTCATAATTCTTTTTTTCAAGAATATAAGGCATTATTCTCATAAATGCACATCTTTGTGCCGCCCTATCCCTATAAGGTACGATAATAATTATATTTGGAGTATCATATTCATTCTTTCTTTTATTATTATCATTTGCTTCTTTATCCCTTTGTTTATACAACTCTAATTCTGTTTGAGTATCCAATAATTTAAGTGTTGTATCCTCCAATTTCTTATAAAGGTTATTGATTTCTATATTTTTATTTTCCTTTTCCATTTCATTAACAGCGTTGTCATATTTTTTTACCATGGCCATCATTTCTGTTTCTTCCCCGCATCTATTTTCATCGCCTGGTGTACAAATCTTATCAGTAAATAAAGAAAAATCATTTTCTGAATCGCAAATATTATCTAATGCGGTTTGTATAATATCATTTGCTATTTCAGTAGCCTTTTCATTTGTAATTGAAGCTTTTATGGACATATTATAAATTTATGATATTTTAAATCTATAATATAAACTATTATAAATACTTTGTTAATATAACGGTTGGTATCAACTGATCTGTTGTATGAATTGTCAATAATTTTTTATAACATTTATTGATCGTGACTTCGCTTATTTCACTAATAATATTCACATGCTTTTTACTAATATTTAAATGACAAACTTGTGAAACAAAGTAAACAATACCCGCTGCTACTGAATGGGGAGTGTTTTCTGGTATTTTTCTTGCCTTTTGGATCCTATTCGCCACAAATAAACAAACCGTAGTTAGTTCCTTATTAATACCAAGCTTACTACAGTACCTTTCAATGAAAGCACTCGGTGTTGTTTTATGAAAGCGGGTTTTATCGGAATTTACATCATTCTTTTCCAACTGATTTACTAAATGAACCGCATTTTTACAACCTTTTGTTGCTGATGTATTGTCTAAATTAAATATCGTGGCTATTTCTTTCGCAGTTCTTGGATAATCATGAATCCTACTCGCGATATATATAGATGCTGCAATTATACCATCTCTATTACATCCCCTAAAGGTCTTCATTTCTGATAATTTTTTATGATATCGCAAAGCACAGTCAATGATTATTTTGGGAACTCCTGCATGATTGGATAAAATTTTAATTTTTTGGAATTCATCATATTGTGATTTTTCCTTATAAGGCATTGATTGCCATTCTGTATATCTACGAATTTTTCGCATTTCATACGAAGAGTTGCCCGGACAAATAACCTTGCATCCATAGGATGACTCTTTAAGTAGCGGGTTAATAGGCATTCCGCATCTAGTAGGATCAGATTGCTTATTATCATCGGCACCATAATACCTCCACTCAGCTGATTCATCCAATTGATCTTTATAAATAATACCACATTTAGGATTTGTACATGTAAGAAAACGTTCATCATCATATGCAACCATTTTATGACATAGATCACATTTAATACGAGAACCAACATTTTGTTTAGAGTAAATACATTCCAAGTCTGGTTCATTTTTATTTATCTCATTATCAAATTGTGTCCAAATTGCAGAACTCCCTTTTCTTGACTTTTTCTTTCTTTTTGTTTGTTGTGTATTCACCTTTTTGTTAGTAGCTGACATTTAACTTAATTAAGACTTTAATATTTTACTTTTAATTCAATTTTATAATATATATATTTATCATATATGGGAAATACATCATCTAAACCCAAGCCGAAAAATGTTTCAACAGATTTCAAGGATGCAGATCTATTGGATATGATTGCAACCAAATATATTCTTACACAAAATTTTAAAGATATGGAGAAGTTATCCCAGAAAGCCTATTGCGATAAATTGATTATCCTTACTTCCGATGTTATTGAAAAATTCATGAATGAAAAAACAATTAAATATATGGCAGAAAAACGTGTGGGATCTAATAATATTCCAAAGAATTTCATGACCAAAGAAAAAATTATGTATTTTGATACATCAGAGGTTGATGGGAAAAATTCCGATTCTAGATATTCTAAAAACGAACTTGAAAAGTTGAAAAAAAAACAGAATGAAACAATTTCCGAACAGCTATTATCTAGGTATCAAAAAAAACAAAGTGGCGGAGAAAGTTATTCGGATATTTTAAAACTATTAGGAACATCTGACTCTTCGAGACAATATAATAGAGATAGATACCAATCTAATCTTAAAGGAAGGAAAAGATCTGTATTTTCGGAGTTGGATGTTAGAGATCCAACAACAAAACTCCGAATGTGTAAAGGGATTGCTAAGTTTTATATAACAATTGCGCATTTATATGCAGCAATTGTTAAAACTGTCAATCCGGTATATGTTTGGAAAGATCCAAAAGATCCAAGTAAAATTCACCAACTTGATATTATGAATAGAAATAAGATTCCCAAAGGTGTTACTCCAAGTTTAATGACTAAAAACCTTTGTTCTAGTAGAATTAATTTGGTTAATCCAAAAGAAGTAAATAGTAAGGTTAATATAAATTTAACAAAAGTTTGCAACATGAACTTAAAAAAGAGAACTATAACACGTGATTCAGACCCAAACAGACCTACTCAATGGGGACAAGTTGTTGAAAATATTAAAACTTTACCTCAAGAGCCTGGTATACCACAGCTCATGCAATTATATAATGATTTTTATGACTTTACAAAAGGATCTTTTACAAAAATGATTCCAGGTGGTACAGGCGAGACACAATTTAATACCGATTTGAAAGAGTTTTATGAAGTTTTCACTGGAGGCGAATTACCATACGATGAATGGAATCCGAATAAAACAAAAAACTTTTCGGATATTAATCTAGAAGATTATCAAAATAAAACAGTTTGTAACACACCTGATTCAAATTATAGAAAAACATATACTGGAAGTGAAGGATTGTTTACAAAATATGCAAATCATATCAAAAAAATGATGACAACAGCTGATACCAACAGAAGTACTGTTTTGGCAATATTGGATACTATCTTTAAAATACAGACAATTGACAATGAAGCAAAAACAGAGGTAGTTACCATTAACCCCGAAATTAATGAAACCAAATTGGCGAACATTACCGCTGAAACGCGTAAGGCTATTGTAAAGTTGTATGTAGATTGCGAAAAAGACTTTAAAGAAGCTCTTGAAATATTTAACGCGATTACCTTAATTCAAAAGGTTAAATCAACAATAAATAGAGAAAAGGCCGCGTCGGCGCAAGTTGATGCTAAAATTGCGAGCACGCCTCTGGAAAAAGAGGTTTTTAAAGAAATAAGTAGTACACTTGAGGAAAAGGTTGTACCTAAACCAGTAAAACAACCAAGATTAAATTTATCTAATTTAACTCAAGTACAAAAAGATGCCCTTCTCGCATCCTTTTTATCCAAGGCTCAAAAATAAATATTTTCTCTCATATATGTATAATGGTTACTAGAAAGGTTAGAGGAGGAAAACATCGTCGTCATCGTCGTGGACGTGGACACACCAAACGCAAAAGAAGAGGTCGCGCCGGTCGCACGAAAACTCGTCTTTCAATGAAACGCGCAATTAAAAGTTATGCGAGACGACGCAAGCTGAGTCAGTGCCGAAGAAAGGGCCCAGCTGTATGCCGTTCTAAACCTGGATGTAAATACGCATCCGGTCGCAAACGCTCGTTCTGCCGCAAGACTCGTTCCACTCGCCGCAGTCGTCGTTAAATAATACACTAAATAAATGATATTTGAATACTATTTATTTAGCCGAAACTAACAAATCATCTGATATCTTAACAGTACTTCCCAACTCTTTCTTAATTTGTTTACTATTAATTTCAATAGTTTTTTTATTTCCACCCCCCATTGTAGCTCTTACTAATTTCATATATTCCTTATACAATGCATTTGAAGATTCGTATCCAGGGTGCGTCTTTTCCCATTCTTTTATTGCTCTCCATTGTTTTCTATCAACGTCTAAAACCGCTTGGTCTATTTTAGTGTTTGCAGCATCCTTATTCCATTTATCATCATCCTTAACATAAAATTTCATCCGTTTATTATCCGAACAATGTATGGGTCTTTGTGTGGGTTCCATATCCTGGAGTTGTTTTACAAATATATTACTTATACCTTTCGCGTAGCCATTTTCTTTGGTGTACATGAGATCTTCAATATTAACCTTTAAATTTTCAACAAAATCAGTTAAATTCATAGCATCCTTGCAATGTTCATTTAGAAATACATTAATTGATAATTTGTTATTAATATTATTAATATTCGTAATACTCGATGCATCGTTTTCAAGTCCCTTTTCCACCAACGGTATTAGTTTTTTAATCCCGCCCACCAATGTCTCATATTGCTCCAAACTCATAGTAACTTGTTTTTTTCCTAAAGTATCTACATGTGTAGTGATGTCTTTGGCATTTTCTAGAAAATCATCTTCTTCCATGAATGGAAGACATTTTTTTCGGTGTCTATACAATCCTGACCTAAACTTATAACTTCTCCCACATCCGCAGACGAACAGTCCCGTGGGACTATTTTTTGTATCATTGTATATACCATTTTGTATCATTTTATGTTTACGTGTCAAAACGTGTTGAGCCCAATGAGACTTTTTGCTGCATTTATAGTCACAGCATTTACAGTGATATTTGGAGAGACTATTTTTGCCTATTTTTTCCATATATATATGGTATACAAAAATAGTCTCTAAATATATTTAAATAAAAAAGCATGTAGTGATGTTTTTTTATGTTTTTTTTGAGTGAACCTACAATCATGAAGTATGTGTCATTTTTGGAATAGCAACCTTGTTATAATATGCTATTCTGGACATTTTAAAAATGTCCAAAATTGAAAATAAAGCGGATTCCTTTTTTATTTCTTGCACAATAAAATATAGCATAAAATATAGCATATAATTTAACGATTTGTCTTATCCTCTATTTTTTTTAGAAGGTCTTTATTATAGATAAAATTCCCAGTTGGTTTATAATCACCCGAATCCCTATACTCTTTTTTTGGTTTAGCTTCCACTGAAGTTTTGGAATTGGTAAGTAAAAAATTATTAGGATTATTGGGTTTACTAGAATTGCCTTTATTTTTTAATCTGTTTCCTTGCCCATCTACGCTTATCCCATATGTTTTTTTAATATCAGCCCTTTTCATTTTATCCAAATAATGTTTCCATGAAATAAAAAGTAAATTAGGGTGGGTACATTTAATATAAAATCCATTTGTTTCCAATTTGTCAATTATATATGCCGTACATGCTGCTACATCATATGTGGGAGTACCAACTAAAAATTCGGGAATTAAAAAAAATGTAAATTTAGCACCATTCCTTTGACGCGACGTTGTTTTGATCTGAGTATGTGCTCTATTAAGAATACGGCTATATATTTTCTCTCTTTGGGCATGTTGTTGTCGTTCTCTTTCGTATAAATCGTCTAAATTTATTTTATCCGGATACTGCTCCATTATGTTAAAATCAGAAAAAAAGGTTAAGAAGTTAACGACAGTTCGTTTAATGGATATTAAACACATTGTATTATCTGGGGGGAGTTATAATGGTATACAACTAGTAGGCGCATTATTTCAAGCTGGAGAGAAGTTTATAGATTTTTCTAAGATAAAAACTGTTTATGGGACATCAGCGGGATCAATTGTTTTGGCAATGTGGTTATTGCAAATTGATAAAAAAGATGTATATGAATATATTATAGACCGACCATGGGATAAGAGTTTTATATTTGAATCCAATATGCTGTCTAATTTAATAACTAAAAAGGGAATGTGTGATGAGAGTATTATTAATGAAATTCTAACACCTCTACTTAGGTCTAAATATTTAAATGAAAATATAACATTAGAAGAATTTTATAAGTTCACTAACATTGAATTTCATATTATTGCGACTGAGATAAATGCAATGGAGGCTATTGATTTTTCTCATAAGACACATCCAACCTTATCTCTCCTAGATGCTATATATATGTCCTCTTCTATTCCGTGTATTTTTCAACCAAAATATTTTAACGGTTCATATATCATAGACGGTGGACTATCACTTCATTTTCCAATAAGACCATGTTTGGAAAATGGAGCAAAAAAGGAGAATATTTTCGGTATATTGATCACAAAAAAAACGCCATTTCATTCGGATCACAATACATCAATGCCTGGATTCATGTTTCAGATTCTTAATAATATTACAAGAAGATTATGTAGACTGGTTATGACAGACATTCCATATCTTATTACAATGACTCTTGAAGCAAATGTCGACGATTTCCCAGGCGTTATTAATGATAAAACTGTAAGGGCGCGATTAATTAATAGCGGGGAAGAATATATTAATGATTTTTTACAAAGTAGTATTGAGGAACTCGTTTAAAGTCTCCTCAGTAGTAACTGCGTCATATTCAACCACTTGATCTCCTTTGACCAAAAATATAGTAGGATACCCATCTACCTTAACACTATGGCCCTTTTCAAAATCTGTCATTTTCCCTTCTTCCGATTCACCGTTTATTGCAACAAAGGTAATAATAACATCGTTTATAGGCGTACCTTCTTGTTTTTCTTTCATATTATTGAAGATTGGTAACGCCTTCTTAGAATGAGGACACCAATTCGTATAAAATAAATACAATGTTGCGTTTTCTGGCCCATCATCCTTTTTTTTAACAAATTCCCTATTTGGAACAAAATCGGGATTCATTTTTGGCGATATGTAATAATAATAAACGTAAAGTGCCACTCCAATAAATATAGAAGATATCGCCATGATTAACATAAATTTTCTATCAGCAACAATGCTTTTCATAGTCTCACCAAAATTACCAATCATTATATAATTATATTATAGAAGATCATTAAATATCTAACGAATATCACCTAAAGCTATTGGAAGTACAAAAGTAAATGTATATACGCGATCAAAATGGGAAACTGGTTAAATTTGAATGGAAAAAATATAATAGTGAAAAGCAAATGTATAAAAAATTATGGAAAATACTATACAATATTGAATTAAATGAGAATGATAAAAATATGAATGATTATTTAATCCAATATATTAATCAATAATTTCTTTGGTATAATATTTATCTGATTATATTATAAGATGACCAGAACAAGGAAACGAGGAAGAAAGCATAAAAATAAAACGTATAAAAAAAGCCATTATAGTAGTGGAGAAGGTATGTTAACCAGAGTTTGGGGGCCACCTTTATGGCATTTTTTGCATCTAATGAGTTTTAATTATCCCGTCAAACCGACCAAAGATGACCAAATACAGTATAAAAAATTTATATATAATTTGCGACATATATTACCGTGTCGTTATTGTCGGGATAATCTAAAAAAAAATTTGAAAATGTTACCATTAACATCCAAAGATTTAAAAAATAGAGATAGATTTTCTCGTTATGTTTATAAATTACATGAGTTGGTAAATACTATGTTGGGAAAAAAGTCAGGGCTTAAATATTGTGATGTCAGAGAAAGATACGAACACTTTAGATCTAGGTGTACAAGCGATAAACGTAAAACAGCGAGTAAAAAAGAGTTGCAGAGTCATTTAAGAAAAACAAAAAAGATAAAAGAGAAAGGGTGCACCGAGCCTTTGTATGGTAAAAAATCTCAATGTATTGTTAAAATTGTCCCGCAAAATGAAAAGATAAAATCCTTCCAAATGGATAAAAAATGCGAAAATAAAAGGGTATAGATATAAAACCGATTAAATGAAAAATGATTTTATAATATAAACATGAAATCATTTACTAAACAAGATATTGATAAACTTATTTTGGATGGAAGATGCGTTATAATTGCAGATAACTTTGTTTTTGATCCCACAGAATACCTAAATAAGCATCCTGGTGGAAAATATGTATTAGAAACTAAGAAGGGTAAAATAGTTGACAAACATTATAAAATGCATTCAAATGAAGCTCATATTAAATGGGAGAGATTTAAAATAGGCATATTTAAGCCAGAGACAACTCATAAATTATCAAATAAAGGATGTTGTGTAATTATCTAAATGCGGCGAAGGTGTTTAGCATGGGCATTGGGAGTTTTGATTCATTGCGCGATTTATAATTAGGAACCTTTTTACATCTAAAAGCAGGTTCGGGACATCTCCCACACGGCGGACATGGTTCACATGGTTTTTGTCTAGGACATGCTGCCACATCCGGACATTTAGGACAAACCGGCGGCACAACCTGTGATTTTAGAATATACAGGTCGTCGTCGTCATCCGGAATATCATCGTATTTTACCCCCATTCCTTCTTTTACTGGGTATAAGCATGCATTGGATAATACAACAATTACTAATAATAACATGAGCAAATGGGTCAACTTAAATTTCATTATATACTCAGTCGAGAAAAAGATTTGTTATCGGGAATATATATATGCCTAAAAAAAATTGGACAATGCCCTTAGAGCAATTGCTTGTAACTTGGGCAGAAAAAGCATCGGGGTATGCATGGTTGCATCAAAAAAGTGCAACAACCTTCAAGAAAAGAAATTTGTGTTTATCTATACCAGCATCTATTTTTGGTTATGTCGCCGGCATCACTGTATTATTATCAAATGATGTCTTTAATGATTGTTCAAATGTTACAAATGGACCAATATTAAGAGGGGTGATTGGCGTTACAGCAATAACCGCAGGTATATTATCAAACTTTCAAGAAATGTTTACTTTTAAAGAGGAAAGTGAAAAACACAGAATAGCTACATTAAGATTTCTATCCTTTTTTAGAGAGATTAGCTGTGAATTAAGTCTTGATCCTAAATATCGTTCAGCGCCCATGGATTATATTACATTAAAGCGGTTTGAATTTGATAAAATATTGGAACAATCACCAGATATACCAGAATGTGTAATATTGGAGTTTAATAATAAGTTTAAAAATCTCTCCATCCACAAACCAGATCCAGTTATAGGATTACAAACAATTATTCCATTTGGTGAAAATAATTTGACAAGACAAAGAAAAAGATTTCTAAGCGTAAAACAAAAGATTCTGTTATTTCGTTATTTTACAAACTGGAGAGCATATACCGGATTTACAATGTATAAAAAGGGTAAACAACATGAAGTATTAATAGAAGTAGCGAATTCGCGATCTTCAGAGATGGATCCCACATTAATAGAAACGGAAAATTCAATAGAGTTAAGAGAACGAGATAAATATCATTTGATTATGAATGGTACATTAAGCGAACAAAAAAGGTTTGTACAAAATCAAAACATAAAAATTAAACGAAGTCCGGTTGTAATCCCGTATTCTGATAGCGATTCAGAAGAACATAATTAAATATTACCGAATAATTCTCTCCATCTATATTATATGCCAGCATTAACCCATGGAAGAGTAAAAAATGGTTTTAATTTATTACCAAGAACTATTATATATGCCCAAGGCAATTGTGACAACGACAAGGAATCTGTAGGGCAAAACATGAAGGAACCCACCAAGTGGCAAAAACAACAGAAACTTTGTGATAGTAGCCAAAGGGGGCTTTGTTGTGGCCGTCCACTTCAATATACAAGTATGATTGGTGGAAATTTATTTAGAAATTCAAGAATCCCAACAGGCCCAACTAACCGGAAATTTGCTACAAATGTGAGCGTGGGTAGATCCTTTGCCGCAAAACGTGCTATTGCGCGGAGATCTGCAACGAGTAAACGGATAAAAGATAAGGAGAATCCAGATGATAGGAGCAAAGATAAAATGAAATATTGTTGTCTTTTACCGACAGTAACGCGCAGTCAACCGGTAAACGCATATAATAACCCTTGTTCGGGTGGATTGGTGAAAAAAAGTTTATTGGTACCATGCACCAATCCAACCACTTCATTTGGTGTATACAAAAAAGATTTGAAAAGTGAGTTTTTCAAATAAACCCCAAATGCTGTAAATACGGATATGGGAGAAATTTATTTGATGCATGAATAAAAATATATTAAATTGATTAAAATTGTATTAGTAATAATTTTAATCATATTATGAGAAGACGTATCAGAAAGATGTTGAAACCCTTTTACTATGAAAATACAATAGAAGCAGGTGTCGACGAAGCAGGGAGGGGGCCATTATTCGGACGAGTCTACGTAGGTGCTGCGATTCTCCCAACAGGGGCCGAGTTCGATCATTCAATGATGAGAGATAGCAAAAAGCTATCTGAAAAAAAGCGATTGGTCGCCTATGAATATATTAAGAAAAATGCATTGGCATGGTCAGTTCATTGGATGTCGGAGGATGATGTTGATTCTATGAATATATATCAAGCGACACATGCTGCAATGCATAAGGCTCTTGATAAACTATCTATACGCCCCGAGAATATACTTGTAGATGGTAATAAGTTCTATGTTTATAAGGATAAAGGAGAGATTATTTCACACGTATGCATCACAGGTGGAGATGACAAATATTCGGCAATCGCAGCAGCTTCTATTTTGGCAAAAGTGGAGAGAGATAAATATATAGTTGACTTATGTGAAAAATTCCCCAATCTACATGAATTCTATGATTTAAAGAACAATAAAGGATATGGTACCAAGAAACATCTTGAAGGTATTAGAGGGAGAGGTATTACTAAGTGGCATAGAAAGACTTTTGGCATCTGTAAGCAGTACGATAAAATTGAAGAAATTTAATTACTTTAAAAATATATTAATTGCACCAATGAATCCACTTACACAAGATAATAACGGAATTCGTTACATATTTGGTTATTTGGATAAAAATAAAGAATGGTGCTTCCCACCTCACCTGTTTCATTTAATGGAACAACCTTCAAGTACTATAGATGGACAATATTTAACATCAACATGGTTTGCTTATTTGTATCCTAAGAATACGATACAACGTTATATGATTTTGGGTATAAAAGGAACAATTCATTATTCAAATATAACAAGATTTATAAATGACAACGACGGCGATTGGTCGGCCAACGCTTTGAGAATCTATAACGATGAACAAAATATAGTATTCCAAGATTATTATGAAATAATTGCAAGTAAAACTACGAGTCTTATCGAAGATTGTGATTCCGATGAATCAAAGCAAATTAATATTGGGGGTATAATTAATGGGTCATGTCTCACTTTGCGAATTAGGTTGCATAATGGGGGATTATATACAACTTTACCAAGTTTTGTTTGGGCGTCACCGGATTTGTAAAATTGAAGATTTATGTATTTAAAAAATTTCTTATTATAACATGGCACAATTCCTATTAATCGACGCGAGTTACTATTTATTTTATAGATATTACGCTTTAACACAATGGTGGAAGCATGCCAAACCGGATGATGAACTGGGGTTACCAATTGAAAACAAGGATTTTATGAATCGTTTTGAGAGTGTATTTATAAAAAAAATCAATGAATTTGTTAAGAAAATGAAATTAAATGATCCCATCATTATTGTTGGAAAAGATTGTCCAAGAAAAGACATATGGAGAATGGGTTTATTTGAAAAATATAAGGGAAATCGTGTATACGAAGACAACTGGCCAGGTGGCCCCGTATTCAAATACGCATTTGATGAACAATTATTTAAAAAAGCGGGCGCTCATATGATATTAAATCATCCCCATTTGGAGGCGGATGATTGCATTGCTTTATCTATTAGAAATATTAGAGGCATATGTCCCAATGCACTAATATATATATTGACAAGTGATATGGATTATTTACAGTTGGCCGATAGCAAAACATTCCCCGTTAATCTGAAATATAAATATTTAACGGATAGCAAATGCAGTTTTAAAGATTCTAAAAAGGATTTATTTTGTAAGATAGTTACAGGGGATAAAAGTGATTTTATACCTAGTATATTCAAGAAATGTGGAATTAAAACTGCCTCCAAATATTATGAGAATCCCGAACTGTTTAAAAAAAAGCTTGGAGAGGGGGGTGCTGCAGAACAATATAAGCTCAATACAACCTTAATTGACTTCAATAGTATACCTGAAAAATATGTAAAAGAATTCAATAGTGGAGACTATACAATTAAATATTAGTAATACTTAAGAGAATTTTGTATATAACATAATAAGAATGAAAGTCAAAGACTGTACAATTTGTATGAAGAAGATAACAACATTAGACAGAACTATAACCAAATGCAAACATAGTTTTCATTTTTCTTGTTTAGTTGAAAACATGAAATATAATTTTAACACTGGGTATTTATGCCCATTATGTAGATCTCCGTTTATTAAAATTAAAACATTTAATCCGACTAGAATAGTTGGCAATGCAACGATGTGGTCAAATATCGGAATAATCCCTTATCCAGTTACCCGAGTCCCAATTGGTAGAAGTATTCCTAATAGGAATAGAATAGTTCAAAATCCAATACCAACGCGGAATATAGCGCGAAATACTACAACAAATCATGAAAGCGAAGAGAGGCGGATTACTAAATATATCGAAGACCTTAATTACGATGAACTCAAACAAGAGCTTAGGTCTCGCGGATTATCTACTAGGGGGTATATGAGATCTTCATTTGAAGATAGATTGTTTAATGCGATGCGTAATTGATAAATTGAAATTCTATAATACCTATTATATAATAGGAGTTACAGAATGAAGCTACTAATATTTGACTGCGAAACAACGGGTTTGCCAAGATACCGAAATGCGAGACTTCAAGATACGTATAATTGGCCGTATATTGTTCAGTTATCTTGGATAGTATATGATGCATCTATGAATAAAATAGATAAGATCCGAGACGAGGTTGTACATTTGCCACCTGGTCTTGGAATTTGCAAAGAAAGTACGAAGATCCATGGTATTACAAATAAAAAAATGTTAACAGATGGAGTGAATATAAAACCATTATTGCGAGAATTCATCGATGATGTAAAACGAAGTAAAATTTTAATTGCACATAATATATCATTTGATCGCAATGTTATCTCTGTTGAACAGATTCGGAATAACGTAAAAGAGCAAAACTATCTAACTAATATGCGCAAACAAGAGTACTGTACCATGAAGGAAAGTATTACACTTTGTAATATTAAATCAAAAAATCTATATACTGGAAAAATGGAAAAGAAATTTCCAAAATTGAGTGAATTACATTATCATCAATTTGGAAGAGTTCCATCAGGCTTGCACAATTCAATGATAGATATTTTGGTATGTTTTCGTTGTTTTGGAAAACTCTATTGGGGCGTAGACATTTTAACCAAAAACAAACAAATTGCCGATTTGTATAATAAATTATGCTGAACACATTAAACACCCTTCATCATCATCATCGTTTGACTTCTTTGCATTCGGATCAATAGTAAATTGTTGAGGAGCAGCTTTGGCTTTTGTTCTTAAATAATATAATCCTGTTTTTAGCCCTTTGGAAAAAGAATAAAAATGCATTGCTGTTAGTTTGTCATATGTCGGATCTTTCATCCATAAGTTCATACTCATACTTTGGTCAATGAATGGCGCCCGATCAGCCGCCATATTAATAATGGTTTTCATTGGCATTTCCCAAACAATCTTGTATTTATCTCTCAAGCATTTTGGTATAGCTTTAATATCTTGCACTGATCCAGCATTTGCAATAATCCCATTTTTTACTTCTTCTGTCCACATACCCAATTCAACAAGTTCTCGCAATAAATGTTTATTTACAACCACAAACTCTCCCGCAATTGTTCTTCTCAAATATATATTACTAGTATATGGTTCAAAACATTCATTGTTTCCAAGAATTTGAGACGTAGACGCTGTGGGCATTGGTGCTACGAGAAGAGAATTTTGTAATCCATAATGAACCACTTTTTGCTTTAATAATTCCCAATCATACATACCGCTAAATGTTACATTGTCCCACAAATCAAATGATAATTTACCTTTTGAAGCAGGCGATCCAGTGAAGGTTGAATATGTACCTACCTTTGCAGCCATTTCCATACTGGATTCAACCGCGGCGTGATAAATTGTTTCAAATATATTACTATTAACAACATGTGCGTCAGGTGAGTCAAAAGGTAGATTCATTAACATAAATACATCTGCCAAACCTTGGACACCAAGACCAATGGGTCTGTGTTTGCTATTTGAATTTTCTGTTTTGGGTGTTGGGTAAAAATTAATATCAATAACCTTATTTAGATTTTCTGTTACTATTTTGGTAATAGAATGTAATTTTTTATAATCAAATGTGGGTCGTAGAATATCGGCTAATTCCGAATATCCGCCAATATATTTATCATCAATTACAATTTGCGGCCATGTTTTAACATCCTTATCATACTTTTGTTTAATAAAAGTTTTATAAGTTTCACCTCTACCTACAGTTTCTATATTATTCTCAACAATTTCTGCAGTAACATATTTAGACAGCAAACGTTTAGCAAGTTTGCAATAATCGCAATCAGTTTTTGTAAATATGATTACTTTATTAAATGTTTTATGAGTATCGACAACAAAGTTTGGTAATCCAATGCTTGCTAGATTACAAACGGCAGTTTCTTCTGGATCGGAATATTCAACAATTTCAGTACACAAATTACTGCTTTTAATGGTGCCCAAATTTTTCTGATTTGATTTTTCATTACACGCGTCTTTATAGAGCATATAAGGCGTCCCTGTTTCAATTTGACTGTCTAATATTTTAAACCATATTTCTCTAGCTTCGACTGTAGTACCCTTTCCTTCTGATTCATATTTTTCATATAATGTATTAAATTCTTTACCGTAAACATCAGATAGACCGGGACATTCGTCTGGACACAATAATGTCCATTTTAATCCATTTTTAACCCTATGCATGAACAAATCTGGAATCCATAGTGCATAGAATAAATCACGGGCCCTTTCATTTTCATCTCCGTGATTTTTTTTCATATCAAGGAAGGCTCGTATATCGCTGTGCCATGGCTCAAGATATACTGCAAAACTCCCATTTCTTTTCCCGCCACCTTGATCCACATAACGAGCTGTAGCATTAAATGCTTGTAACATAGGAACGATTCCGTTTGAAGTGCCATTTGTGCCTCTAATATGACTACCGCTAGCCCTAACATTATGAATATGCATTCCTATACCACCTGCCCATTTTGATATTTTAGCACAATCTGTTAAAGTAGAATAAATACCTTCTATGGAATCATCTTCCATTGCTATTAAATAACATGAACTTAATTGCTGTCTGGGTGTCCCTGCATTGAAAAGGGTTGGGGTTGCATGTGTGAAATATTTTTGACTCATATAATTGTAACTTTCCTTCACCTTTACCATATTGTCTTTATGAATAGCTATTGCAACACGCATCCACATATGCTGAGGTCTTTCTACAATTTTATTATTAATACGCTGTAAATAAGCTCTTTCAAGTGTTTTAAATCCAAAATAATCAAGCAAATGATCTCTGTCATAATGAAACATATTTTGTATTTCCCCTTGATGTTCTAAAACAATATCATGCAATTCTTTGCTTACCAAAGGGCTTGATTTTCCATGGATATCCTTAAAATCGTATAGATTTTTAACTACAGTATAATAAATAGAATGTGTGTTTTTTTGATGATTGGAAATTAGAAGACGACTCGCCATCTTTCCATAGTCGGGATGCGTCGTTATTAACGACGCACATTGCTGAGCGGTCAATTCGTCAATTTTAGTAGTTGGTATTCCGTCATATAAACGATCAATGATCTTTTGTACCAATGAAGTATAATTAATTGATAATTCATTATTTCCGTCTTTATTCATCCCGAGACGTTTAACTCTGTTTAAGATCTTATCAAATGAAAAAACCTCTTTTGTACCGTCTCTCTTAATAACCGAATCCATTTGTTCCATCATATTATATATTTAATAATATCATGAATATTTTAAATAGTTGTCATTCTTATTGATTATTTTTTCTACGACTAATTTTTTATTATATCAATATTATTTATATGACGGGTCTTTTATTAAACTGCATAATATGTACAATAATGGTTTTAGGAATATTAATGGTCTTATATGATAGCAGAGAGAATTTTGTAGACAGCGGCATTTATCCGAAAAGTGTAACCCAACCAATATTGACAAATAGTTATCCTCTAAAAACACCAGGGGGGCTATCGAGTTGGAACTATAGTTCACAATGGAAACTATTCCCTATATGGTCTGTTGGATCTTACAAACAAAAAACAAATAATGTAAGATATTGGGAGCAACCGTGCAACGGTACAGCTGCGCCCGCTGATATGTGTGGCGGGTTATACAATAAAAAAAAGACACCAAGCGATTGTATTCCTCCGCCACCCATAAGGAATTGTAGGAGAGTTAATTATTTTTGTACTAATTAAAATCATCAAAAGAACCGGTGCGAATTTTAAGAACCATTTGTGGCGGAGGCAAAGCTAAAGGTGGTCCGAAAGACATCTCTGGCATTGTAGTTGTTTGTGGGGACTGTATTGGTGGCTTTCTGGCTCTTTTCTTTGCTTTTCTGTGTTGATAACCTGTTTTTCTCTCTTTTATAACAATATCCCATAACTCTTCAAAATGAGGTATTGCACATTCAAACCATTTTTTATTATATAATACAGTTAAGCAGGAATATTCCGAAAGATACCAATAAGTATTATTAATCCATGTTAATGTATTGTTATCATCAATTGTATTATCGTACCAAGCTTCATAATCATTTTTATTAATATCCCACGGGGGATATTTGTAAACCGGTTTATTTCCATCGTGGAAACATACTATAATTCCCTTAGGTTTTCCAAGTGCCGTTTTTGAGAAATCGCCATCAGCATCAAAGTTTTCTTCATTTTCATATTGTTTAAACGTTGTTTCAAGAAAATCGCAATGATGTAATTGTGTTACATGCATTTGAAATTGCATTTGTACCCAATATTCTAATTTAGGTATTCCTGTTAATTTTCTACTAACCGGGTTTTTAACTTCAAGAAGATATCCATATCTATCATTGTTTCTTTTTGAATTTATACCATCTGGGGATGCTCCCAAAATTTTGCTATATTGATCAGGTAAGCAACCAAATTCAGTTATTTCTGTATTAAACATCTTTTCATAAAATATTGTAGACAATGGTTCAAATTTGTGACCATGATGAGTTGCAGAATTGATGTTTACCCTGGTATATTTACTTTTATCGATAGGTTTGCATTTTGAATATATTAGTGAATTTTTCATTGCCTGAGACCCCAAAGCTTTCCAAGCTGAACTCGCTGTTAGTAGATTCCAACGTCTTTCAAACCAACCTGGGGTATTTTGTTCATGTTGCGGTATGGCAGAAATACGTCTAAGTTGACTCGCTACCTCCTTTTTATTTTTAATCTCCTTAAATTTGACATAAGACCTGTTTTGTGCGAATACATTAAAGTATATCAAAATGCATTCGGAAACTAAGTCATTGAAATTTATATTTTGGATGCCCTTGAGTATGGGGGCATACAACATCTCTAATTGATGAAGAATGGTTTCTTTTATATTTTTATGATACTTTGGATACATGTAATCCAATACGTTGTTTTCCATATATTCTGCAATTAACATACATAGGGTTTCCCTAATATTTACAATATCTTTGTTGTTTAGCGACACCTCTATTTCTATTTCTTTTTCTTCTTCTTGAGGTTCCTGCATACATTCTTTCATTTGTAGTTAATTGCTATTCTTTTTTTATATCAATTTTATCTTTCTTAGGACGCACTTTTGAATTGACCTTAATTTTTCCTTTAACACCTTTAATTTTTCCTTTAACGCCCTTAATTTTTCCTTTAACGCCCTTAATTTTTCCTTTAACGCCCTTAATTTTTCCTTTATTTTTTTTACTTTTCATTGGCGTCATTCCCTTAAGTGTTGAGTTTTTTTTATCAAGTTTGCGAAGTGTAAACCTTCTGCGATTTTTATCAAATGTTAAACCCGGTATATTTTTAATAACACCGCTTTTTGAATCGTATGTAACATCTTTAACCCTTGTTAACTTTTTCCTCTCTAAACTTCTCTTAAGATATTTTTTTAAATCTGTCTTTTCGTTGTCACTGCATTTATTTTCATCACCAAAAGAATCAACATATGCAAATAAAAGTTTTATTTTAAGATGTTTTCCAAGTTTACTCCAAGGTTTGTCCTTATTAATTTCCATTTCCATATTTAAAAAATCACTAATGTTTCCTGTATCTTCTTTTGTTGAAACAACTTTTGAATTACCATTTAAAAGCATTGTCTGGTATTTTATGTTTTGGAGTTCCATGCATTCTTCTGACATATACATATATATGCAGAGATATTCGTATATCATTTATTTAAAACTTTATTTTGGTGGGGATTTTATAAATGAATTTTGCAAGACCTTTGATATGTTTTTTGTATTTTTGCAGTATGAAGATTTCAGTAAACAAAAATGACAATGTTACAATGACACCTGTTGTAAATGAAAATATATTTGTCGTTATCGGATTGATATTTAAAGATTCCGAATATGTTGCAGATTTTTCCATAAACCATGTAACTATGTTTGTTGGGAGGAGATATGATGCTAATAGCATAACAAAGGCAAGGGACCAACCCGCAAATATATTATTAGTTTTCTTTGTCTCTCTTGCTATTATAAATGTAACACCTAATAGTGCGATATAATTAATAAGTGTTTGTGAAGTGAATCTAGATATACTATTACTATCTTTATAGAGATCGGACCATATATTATACGGTCCTCTGATCCATGTTAATAGATTTGCTATCAAGTCAACATTGGGCAAGTATACTTCTAAAAAATTAAAATTCTTTCTTTTGTATAATATTATTGGAATTAATACTACGAAAATTATTAAAAATGATATAAAACCAATAACATCTTTTACTGGGCTCGTTTTATCAATGATTATTTGTTGTTGTTTTTGTGTATTTCTTTTCGTTTTCATTATATATAATGATAAGGAAAATAGTTATTGGTAAACCGAAAAGTAAAAAAAAACCATCAAATAAAGAACTATCGTTATATGAAAAAGAAAGACAAGTTAAAAATATAAATATGTTATTTTTGGGAGAAAGGTTTGCGGGATGTGATGATATGATAAAGGTTGTTAAAAAAAAAATATCTGGATATAAATCACAAGATGTAAAAAAGGGAAGATTAGATAAATCTAAATTTATTTCCTATGAAGATACCCTTGAAAAATTAGTCGTTTCTAAATTACAATGTCATTATTGTCGTGATAAAATTTTAATTATGTATACTGATAAGCGTGAAAAGATGCAATGGACTTTAGATAGATTAGATAACTCGCTTTGTCATAGTAAGGAGAATACGGTTATTTGTTGTTTGGGGTGCAATTTGCAAAAGAGATGTAGAGATGAAAAAAAATTTATGTTTACAAAGCAAATGAGATTAATAAAAGAAAATTAAATATAATACAACTATAATGGCAGAATACAAGTATTGGAAATGGACAAAACCTATAAAATCAACAAAAAGTAGCCGGTTAAAACCAATTAAAGAAAAAAACTTAGCAACCAGTACTGAAAAAAAGGCACCGGAAACTCATTCGGAGTTGTCAACTATTCATACTGAACCAAGTGATAAGAGATCCATATGCAATGAACGCATATCAAGTAGATACATGGTGATACAGACTCAAGTTAATCCTTTTTTAAAAGATAGTGATTATATTTCAGATATTAAGGTACAAGATACATTGCTACGCCCTAGAGATAGCAATGTTAGTGAGAAACATCATAAATATATTAAATAATGAGAATATTATAATTGCGCAATAATAAGTATTTAAAGCTGGAATCAGCATATAATTTAATAATGTCTTATGCAACGCAAAATAGCTTACTTCTTAAAAAGTTAATGGAATTTTATGACAGAGATAATAATATTAATAAAATTTTACCGATAATTAATGGGGAGCATAAAATTTCTCTCCGTCTAATAGATTGGTTCGTGACAAACTATAGTAAAAAACATTTTACAACATATGATATTAAAGTCAAGGACGAAATAAAGAGATTTAAAATTTATGTTGATTATAAATTAAAGCTCAAGGCCTATTCAAAAAAAAGATTCGATCCTTTCTGTCGCTGGGATAGAATAACAATACCGTATGATGATACCACAAGCATACAAACAACATTGGGACAGTTGAATTTTTTCAAGTGGGCATTGGAATATAAAATTATAGATTACATAACTAAAAATTTGTCAAATATCGAACATGATATGAATAAAAGAAACAGCTCCTCCAAGAATAGAAAGAAGCAACAAACAAAAACCCGAAAAAAGAGGAAAGAGTTGTCAGTATCGGCTACTAAAAGTATTAAAAGGGAAGAAATTGAAATTGTTGTCAAGTTTAATTGATGTTATTTAATAAACCATTAATTATTATATAAATTTATATATAATGATTACAAGGATTAATTGGAGAGATGGGATATTTTTAATAGTTATTTATATTACAATTTTAACATTTTATCAAGGATATTACCCATATTTCCCAAGTATTCCCGTTTATCCCAAAAATGAAATTGAACAAGTTGTAAAAAGCATAAATACCAGAACACAAGAAGATGTTGACTTTTTCTATAAAACAAATCATGGGGTACATTTTGCATTTTTACCCTTCGTCAATGAGAATGCAAGCGAATTAAGAAGTATGATTGATAATCCTTTTACAAAACTTATTATTTTTTCAAATAAGTATCTTATTAATAGAGCAAGACCAGAACAAATAGACAAATCAATTAAACCTTTAAATAAAGATACTGCAAAAACACCAGCCTATCCAGCGGGTCATGCTTTTCAAGCATATTTATTGTATAAAAAGTTATCAAAAAAATACCCAGACAAGGAAAAACTACTCCTAAATTTAGCTTTTAAATGCGATTATTGTAGAATCAAAGCTGGATTGCATTATCCCTCTGATGGAGAATATTCAAGACAACTGGTAAACATTTTTTATAAATAATTTAACTAATAAATCATTGTAAAATAATAAAGAAAAATAGCAATACTTTTATAATAAACTTCGTAAATGGGGAATAAACCATCGGTAAAGAAAATAGGGTTTGAAGATATTCAATATATTTTTAAATGTAATAAGGATCATATCATAATAAACACCTTATCGGAAACAGAGCAAGGGTGTCTTATTAAAAATACAGTAACGCCAAAACATGAGGTAGAAATCATTAATAAAGCCATTGGTAAAAGCTCTTTATATATTATTGTTTATGGGAGAAACTGCACAGATGATACAATATATAAAAAATATCAATCACTTAGTAATTTGGGATTCACCAACGTATTTGTATACCCCGGAGGATTATTCGAATGGGTATGTTTACAAGACATATATGGTAATGATAATTTCCCAACAACAAGCCAAGAACGTGATATTTTAAAATTTAAACCTAATACGATTCTAAATCAATTATTATTAACAGATATAGATTAACAATGAATTTTTTCATGTATATTTGAAAGATCAACTTCAAAGTCGTTTGGATATTTTTTATTATATTGTTTTACAATAAATTCGGAAATAGAAATAACGAATTCTTTACTAACATCGCCTGAATCTTTATTACCATCTAATTCTATTTTATTTTCTACACCATTTAACCATTTGTCATGATATAGATCACACCTCTTTAAATAATCTAATGGTATATCTTCACCTTTGCGATTTCTTTTAATTACTCTTTGTTGACAGACTTCCGGTGTTGTTTTTAAATATACCGTACCATCTAATTGAAAATTTTTAGAAAGCGAATCAAACCATTTATGATATATAAGCTCTTCAATCTCATTTATTTTCCCTTCATCTGCTAACATTTTTGCAAATATATTTTTATCAGTCCAAATAGACCTTTCGCAAATTATTATGCTATTTGGATTTTTTTCTACAGTAGTTTTTAATATGTCTAATCTAGAAATATATGCCATCATTTGAAAAGAGAATGCATATTTTTCGGGATCTTTATAAAACTTTTCCAAAATTGTCTCTCCTGATGTATCTTTAATATCACCCCATAAGTCTACTGGTTCTTGTAGAAAAATTATTGTGCGAAAGGGTATTTGCGATTTGCAATTATCCAATGTTAGATTTGTTAGATTTTTAAGAAGCGTAGATTTACCTGCGCCAATGTTTCCTTCGATACTAAGAATTAATGACATTATATAAACTATGATTGATTTTTTATATAGATTTAATAATCAAATTCAAATATAAAAAATTGATATAACTATATCATAACAATATAATTACAAGTATATCATGGATTTAGCACAACGAAAATTATCAAAAGAAGAATGGGACTCTTTGGAGGTACCTATTATAGGGCGAGAGTTTGATATCATTAAGATGGTGAAAGCGGGTTTTAATGATGTGAATACGTCTAGCAATGATACACAAACCATTTATAATTTTATAAAAATAAATTCTAAAAAGAAACAAGAATATCATTATTATTTGTTTGATTTATATTTTAAGAAGGAATGGGATAATTTGATGAAAAAATATAAAATCACATGTAAAAAAGAAAAGAGACCAAAGTTGAAACAGCTGAAAAAGGCTGATTTAATCAGAATTAACAATACTGATAAAAAAATCAATGAAATAAAAGACAGTATATTTGAATTTGTACTTCTCGGAATTGTTGAGAACTTTCTAAAAAGTTCGCCCACAAAGAAAAATAAACACTATTATACTTTGATTCATTTATTAAAGTATAACATCACGAATATTAATATTGTGTTGAAGTCAAAAATTCAAAATATTTTAGAGAAATTTAAAAAACATGCGAGTAAGAAGGAGTTTATTACAAAAGCATATGACTTTATAGAAAGAAACGATGATTTAATAAAGTATAAAGATGTTTCACTCTATAGTCATCAAAAAGAAGTGTATACGCATTGTAAACCTAAGGGACCTAAGTTTATTATGTATCAAGCACCAACCGGTATGGGTAAAACACTCTCTCCTCTTGGATTGTCTCAGGGTTATAAAATTATATTTGTATGTGCGGCCAAGCATGTTGGCTTACAGCTTGCAAAAGCATGTATCTCGCTGGATATAAAAATTGCAGTTGCCTTTGGTTGTACTGATCCTGGTAATATCCGATTGCATTGGAGTGCAGCTAAAGAAACGATTAGAAATAGAAGGACGGGGGGAATATTTCGTGTGGATAACTCTGTAGGTGATTACGTACAAGTAATGATATCGGATATACAATCTTATTTACCAGCCATGCATTATATGATGGCTTTCAATAAACCCGAAGATATGATTCTATACTGGGATGAACCAACGATCACTTTGGATTATGATGAACATCCTTATCATAAGGTGATGGCAAAGAATTGGAAAGAAAATGAGATTCCAAATATTGTATTATCTTCGGCGACATTGCCGCCGGTAGATGAGATAAATAATATGACAAGAAGTTTTATTACAAAATTTAAAAGTACAAATATTATCAGTTTAATAAGCCATGATTGTAGTAAAACGATACCATTGATCGATTCAAAAGGTTTTATTGTGCTACCTCATTTCCATTTTCCAACACATGCTGAAATTAAAAAGTGTGTTAAACATTTGAAAAATTATAAGACATTATTGCGACATTTTGATGTCAAAGAAATAGTAAGATTTATTAGATATGTCAATGACAATGTTGATATTAAAAATCGTTATAAAATAGATAATTATTTTGAAACTCTTGAAAATATTGATATTTTATCCATTAAAAATTACTATCTATCTCTATTATCTAGTCTCAAAGATCAATATACAAAAGTATATGATCACTTTCAAAAAAAGAGGGAACCCGTTCATAAGTCTTGTATTAAATTAACCACATCCGACTCACACACTTTAACTGATGGTCCGACGATTTATCTTGCAGATGATGTAGAAAAAATAGGGAATTATTGTTTAGCCACGGCCAAAATCCCAAAGGTAATGTTCAGTGCAATCAATGAAGATATGGTTGCAAATGAAAATATTAGATTAGAGATTGAACATATTACAAGAGAAATCAATAAAAACAAAGATAAGGGAGAAGAAACAACACAAAAAGCAAATCCGAAAAAAGGTAAATCACGATCAGATAAGACTGAAAGGGTAAAAAAGGATCCAAAAGAAGAAGCACAGTTATTGAAATGTGAATTCTTGAGGTCCAAACTTAAACGAATTAGACTTGGATTGGATTTTATACCAAATAGCAAAGAACATTTGAAAATTTGGAATGTTGAACATGTGAAAACTGCATTTTCAAGTTCTATAGATGACGCTATTGTAGAGAAAATCATGCTTTTAGAAGTTGCACCAAATTGGAAATTCCTACTTTTAATGGGAATTGGGGTATTCGCAAAGCATGCGTGCGATGATTATGTTGCAATTATGAAAGATTTGGCATTGAAACAAAAATTATATTTGATTATAGCTTCAACTGATTACATATACGGAACTAATTATCAGTTTTGTCATGGATATATTGGAAAAGATTTGGAAAACATGACTCAAGAAAAGCTTATTCAATCTGCTGGAAGAACCGGTAGATCGGAACTAAGAAAAGATTATAGTTTACGTTTAAGAAGTGATGCGATGATTAATACGCTATTTAAAAAATCTGAAAACAAGGTTGAGGTAAATAATATGAATAAGTTGTTTGTATAATTATTTTGGTTGAAATTTATAAAGAATATAATTTTGTTGTGAGTTAGAAGTCAAATATGTATATGTTTTATATATACATATATGTCAATTATAATAAATATTTTTCACAGATATAGATTATGTAGTTGTATTGGGAATATTACATCGAGTACAAAAACAGTACCACAATGTAATATAAGAGAATGCGATATTTGTTTTAATATAAATATAATTTCCAATACTAAATATTACCGTTGCAATCATAATAATATTTGTAAAGCATGTGTTAAAAGGTGGCGTGATTTTGGAAATAATTGCCCAACGTGTAGAGCTGAACGTCGCGCGGGTTATAAATATAGAATTGGTTAATTAGAGGGTAAACCATGTTGTATAAAGACAAAGATACAAGGTTATATTCCTATAGATTCATCCAAATATTTTTACCCTTTTCGTTTTAGCTCCACCGCGGAGTCTGAGAACTAAATGTAACGTACTTTCTTTTTGGATGTTGTAATCGGACAATGTGCGACCGTCTTCCAGCTGTTTTCCAGCAAAAATCAAACGTTGTTGATCGGGTGGGATACCTTCTTTGTCTTGAATCTTGGCTTTGACGTTTTCAATTGTATCCGAAGGTTCGCAATCCAGCGTTATGGTCTTTCCAGTTAGTGTCTTCACAAAAATTTGCATTCTATACTTATATTGGTGAGCATTTTTTTAAGTCAATTTATATAATTTATTACTCCATAACAAGTGGTATTTTCCTATTAATACACCATTTAGCAACATCGGTCATTTTTTCCAATCCGATTTCTCCAGTGCCAGGCCTAGCATGTCTATCTTTCTTACAACCACAAGGTTTTTCCGAATCATTGAAATGAACAAGGACTAAACTATTTGGATGTTTTTTGTCCCAGTCGGCTATGAATTTCATGGGATCATGTCCTGCTGCGAATACATGACAAGTGTCAATACAAATTCGCAAGCGAGTTTTTTCTTCAGCGGAAAACTTTGAATAAAATCTTTCAAAGCCGTCAAAATCCCAATACATTTCAGTACCTTGTCCAGCAGAGGTCTCAAGGAGAAGGGGGCATTCTGGAGAGGCCGCTTTCATTGCCTTACGAATATTAATTAACATGTTAATCCCAGCTTGTTCTTTTGACATTTTACAATATTTTCCACAATGAACAACCACTCCTTTAAACCCCATTGCCTTGCCATTGATCAATTCCCATTGTAAACATTGAAGTGCTCTTTCAGAGAACTTTTCTGGTTCCCATGAGAGATTTATAAGATATATTGAATGAACAAATACATCTAAATTGGGGGTTTTAGATATTAAATATTCATTTACATCCATTTGTTGTTCGGATGTAATATTTGGTCTTTTCCAAAACTTCGGAGATCCTGAAAATATCTGCACTGGTCTTCCTAGATTGGTTTGATTGCTAAAGAAAGCTTCAAGACTTTTAATAAACCCGCCGCGTTTTTGAATATGAGTACCGATACTCATTGTATTTGTTATGAATAACAAATAGATAATTAATGAATTCAATTTTATGATGCAAACCAATACATTTTATAACCATGATAACGCAACCCTAAATGATGTCGTTTCCTGGTACCTTTCAAATCATAAATATCATAAATATCGTCCCTATTTCTATAATTCTTCAGTTCATTATCAGAATAATATCCTTCTAGAAATCTGTCAAAGTATTTTTCCAAAATACCAGACCTTTCTTTCTCAACCCAACACGGATCAACCCCCTTTAAAGAATTTATAACGTTAAGTTTTTTAATTCTTTCTCTCCAATGAGTTTCCGAAGCTGCATGTTTTGATTTCGGGTGTTGAAGGAATCTCCAGCCCAGTTTCCAATAAAATCCAATAACATCTTCCATGCCGTTCAGTTTAATATATGCAAATTTTCCCTTTACCGCAAACTGTTGCCACCATAACATCATATCTTTACCAGTCTTCATGATGATCTTATTTCTACTTTTCGCAGAAGCAGAAGGGGTGTTTTTTATACTATTACAGCCAATCATTCTAATTAAAATATTAGACTTTCCATTTTCATCATTACTAAAATTAACTCCTGCTATTCCTCGGAGACTCCCTTTCTTTCCATCAATAATATCAAAATTTAACATTACCATTTTTGAAGATCTTGATATACATCTCCCTTCATAGTAACATCCGATAATAGAATCATTTACGAAATCTTTTGGAATGGGAAAATAGATATCCTTAATTATATATTTTTTTAGTATAGCTATTTCTTCCTTTGTCCAATGGAGACCCGTTCGAGTCATTATATAGAAGTTGACCGACACTCTGCGGAGCATTATATATTATAGCAATGTTTGTTAGATAATAAAATGTATCTAACAAATTCATTCAATTTTGTAGCAATTAATCCGACATATGGGATGATACATAGTGAGCTACTTGACTGGGGTGTATATTCCTATGGTGTTTTTTATTTTTTCTGTATTTCTGATTATAATCTTCATCATCACTATCTGAATCTTCGTCGTCGGTATATTCGTCGTATTCCGGAGAGCCGGGATATCTCTCCGAATCCCTAACTTTTCTCATTTTTGGAGGGAATATTACCAAATCCCTACCATGTGCAAAAATATTATAGATAATAACAATAAATATCAGAAGCATTACTAGAACTAGGAGAATTTCAACAAATTCCATTGTATTAACATTATATTAAAAATGACGACGACGTCCTCTTCCGCGACGCCTTCTAAAACCTGGTCTGAATCTGGGTCCCCAAGGTCTCATTGGTCGAGCAAATGATGTTGGATAATTCCAGATAGACGGGACTATTACACTTCTATTCGCAGGTTCTTTAACGTATATTGTTTGGGGGCGCGCCGCATGTCTGGGTATCTGCATGACAAAAAAAATCAAAATTATCAGTAACACACCAATTAATATTAATCCGTTATCCATATACTATAATCCAATATAATAATGTTCTATATGAAATTATTATATTATATAAGCTATTATACTTAATTGGAGTAAGCAAGACCACCCATACCCGACATCACGCGAAGGACATTGTAGTTAGTTGCGTACACACGAACCTTGGCCGTGGCATCACCGCCAATGGCGTTGGTGGAAAGTACCAGCTGAAGGGTCGCATTGTCAATTCTGGACATATTGCATGTACCACTTGGCTGATGCTCCTCAGGACGGAGAGCAAACGAATAAACGTTAATTCCCGTGTCTGGGTTGCGAGTATGGTGCTGGTAAGGCTGAACAAGGTCAAAGTAAGTTCCTTCGCGCTCAGAGAAGCGATCCTGGCCGTTAAGCTGAAGCTTGGCAGTCACGACAGGGTTCTGTCCCCAGCAGTGCAAGTTAAGTGCGGTCTCAGCAAGAACAAAGGCACCGGCATCAGAGACACCGGAGTCGGGGATCTTACTGATTGGGAACGGAACACTCATCGCAGGTGTGGTGCAGTTTGGATCCCAAACACTGGAAACACCTTCTATTTTAGCAATGCCGGCGTCCGATACGACCGGGTTTGCCGCGGGCGCTCCATCTTTAACTCCTTCAATCCAGTCAAATGGTCCTTGCTGACCCCACTGAATACCAACAGCGTTGTTGGAATCGGCACCTGGATCCTGGAACATACCAGTGCTCTGGTTAATAAATGCACCATTTCCGTTCTGACCCTCGTCGTCAAAGTAGACGCCAAGTGGTCCCGAGAAGGCAGCAATGGAATTAACCAAGGCATCAAGTGCATCGGTGTAATTAAATGGCTGCGCTCCCAGTACGGCGTTGAGAGGCGTACCCTTCAAGAAAGACGAGCAGTAGTCAACATTGGAATCCGGCTGGACGACGAAGACGAGCTCCTTGCATGGGTGATTGAAATTGAGCTTGATCTTATTGGAAGAAGATCCGACAGACTCATCTCCAGTGAACTGAAGCTGCTCAATGAGGTACTCATGGGGATTCTGAGCCATGCGCCGGCGCTCATCCGTGTCAAGGAACACATAATCCACATACAAGGAAGCGGCAACGAGCGACTTCTGGTAAGAGACGGCGTCTTTAACAGAAGAACCGTTTTTGATATCATTGATGACCCCGTCCGCATTCTCAGTGAGATCGGTGACAGCAAAGAGAACCTCATCCGAAGGACGGAGCTCCAAGTTAATACGAACTTCGTGGTACTGAAGAGCAATCAACGGAAGTGCGAGTCCAGGGTTGCGGCAGAACCAAAACTGAAGCGGGATGTAAAGGGTGGTCTCAGGCAAGGCGTTACGTGGTGCGCACACGGCGGCAGGCACATTAACGTTGGCGCAAGCAGAGTCAACATCGGCGAAGGACGGATCAATCAAGTAAGTAAGCTGGGTAGTCTGTCCAACCATCTTGTTGTAGCCACGCTCCTGCTCAGCGGTAAGGGTGAGCTGGTTCCAGATGTGCATCCAGTCACCATACTGGCGATCAATGCGCTGGCCTCCAATCTCAACCTCAACCATAGAGATAAGCTGCTCACCGGGGTAGTCCAACCAGCGAGCGTAAACCTTGTCACATACACCCGGCGAGCAGCAGGAGTCCTGTCCAATCTCCGGAAGAGTGACCTGAAGGTAGGTGCGGTACGCTAAATCACCATTTCTGGAGATAGTGCACTGCACACGGCGACCGAAATCGGCCTGACCGTTAAAAGTTTGTTCAATAGATTCCATAGCAAAGTTAGTGTGTCTGCGGTAGGTAACCTTCCAGAAAGTAATCTGGGGGTTTCCCGTTAGGTAAACGTCTTGTGCGCCATAGGCAACGAGCTGCATTAATCCTCCTCCCATAGTTATAATATTGCTAAAGATTATATTTTTATGAAAAAAACCTTTATAATTAATTATCTTTTATCGTTAATAATTTTTCTATATCAAAATTCTCCTTCATGAATCGTTTGAGATAATCTTCGGAAAATACTTCTTTTCTCCCTTCATGATTTTTTGTAAAAATATATAATTTATCTTTCTTTTTAACAACCCATCCATTTTCTAAAGAATTGTATATTAATGTCATTTTACATAATGTCGTAGGATCTATATTCTCAGAACTAGTATTACTCTGAATGTCCATTGTAATTTGGAGAGAAAAATGGTATCTATTTAAAACATAAAACAATGCTCGTAAAACGTTTTCATAAAAAGGCAGTTAAATATAAAAATCATTTGTTTATCAGATGCCTGCGTTTAAACCCAAGGCTAATAAAAAAATATTAAGTAATCCGAAAACAAATGTTACGGTAGATAGTAAACATAATGAAAAAATGGAGGAGTTTGAAAATATAGCAAATAAAATTATACCTGCTCTAAAAGAGAAGAAAGCGAGTATAAAATCAAAGCTAAAGAATAACAATTTATCAATTGAAAATGCGTTACAGCTAAATGACGAGTTACGGAATATAACAACGAAAATAAAAACATTAAAAATAAAAAAAAAGAGTTATTTGCTAGATAATGCAAAACATGTATTTGATTATTTTGAAAAAAAAATGGATCTTACAAAAGATAATAATAAGACAACAGTTGTGTATGAATTTTTTAATAAAAGAAGTGCTGACCCAACAGCTGATAAAACGGAAAATATAAATTCAATTCAACAATATTTAATAAACGTAGATGAAGGATTTCTCGATATAAATAATTATATCACAAAAGATGATAAATGTATAAATACATTGACGGGTCGTTCTTGTGGCGGCGAATTAATATCCGTTGAACATGAAGGTGTTCGCATATGCAATAAATGTGGTACCAGGAATGCATTTCTTGTGGCACATGAAAAGCCTTCATATAAAGAGCCACCTAAAGAGGTATGTTTTTATGCATATAAGCGTATCAATCATTTCAGAGAAATATTGGCCCAATTTCAAGCTAAAGAAACTACACAAATACCACCAGAAGTATTAGATAATATAAAAGCTCAAATCAAAAAGGAAAGAATAACAGTTAGGGATTTAACCAATAAAAAGGCAAAAGATATACTAAAAAAACTAGGTTATAATAAATATTATGAGCATATACCATTTATTAAAGATAAACTAGGTATTAAACCTCCGATAATGAGTCCTGAACTAGAAGATAAATTATGTAGTCTTTTTATGGATATACAGAGACCGTATGCTCAACACTGCCCGGATGACCGTGTTAATTTTTTAAATTATTATTATGTTCTATATAAAATATGTGAATTGCTTGGAGAAAATGAATTTTTACCATTTTTTCCAATGTTAAAAGATCCCGTTAAAAGGATTGAACAAGATGAAATATGGAAAAAAATTTGTTACGAATTGCAATGGGAATATGTTCCTACAATTTAATGGATATACTGTTTCATAATTTTAACAAGTCTTGTTTTGCTTTCATTATTTAAATCAACGCTACCCTTGATAATATCAGTAATTGAAAACTTGTCGCCCATGTTAATAAATCCCAAATCATGACTTTTACAGTATTCTTCTAGATCGTGATTCCAATATTTAATGTGTTTTGAAAGTAAACTATTGTCTTCATTGGTTTTCAATTGACAAGGGGTGATTTTGTCTACATTTGTGTTTAGTTTTTCCCCATCAGGTAAATAATATGCGCTCATTATAATGATATTTACACTTGGAAATTTTTTTCTAAAATAATCTATTTCTTCCTTCCATTCTTTGTATATCTCACTCTCTGTCATGCATTTTTCGGCACCTTTTACCTGGATTCCAGTATTACAATTATTTACATTTTTGACAATATCATAAAATCCAACAGAAATGAATGCATATGTATTTTTTGTATCTAAATGTTTAACAGGATCCTTAATACTAGGATTACAACTATTTCCATTATTTCTTCTAAGGGCATTTACACTTTTCTTGAAATCCTTTAAACTTAAACATTCGTTGTCTATAGAACAAACGTGACCTAAATTGTTTTTTTCATTTTTTAATAACTCTTCCTTAATAGAATTATATTGTCTGTGTTCGTGTTCACTAAATATATTCCCTATTAAAATGACATTTGGTGGTTCCTCTAAAATATCATTTCCAAGACGTCTATCTTTATTGGAATCGTATTGAGTAAATTTTTCTTTTAAAGGAGCAAAACAAATATAATACAAAAATATTCCTAAAAAAATGAAAAATATTATTTTTAAAAGTACCAATGTCATATAGATATTTCTGCTAAAAAAACATAATTATAAACTGTAATTATGTTTAATTCGTGTATTTACTTACATGCGGGGAAATCCAACAAGATTGGCTCCCATGCCAAATCCAGCACCCGATCGGGCACCGACGGCCATGGATGGAACGTAAGTATCAAGAATGGAGAAGGTGGCGGCGGCCGTCAAAGCAATCAGCATAACCTCATCGAGATTAAGCGAGCGCTTTGGGATGGCGTAAGCAGCAATTGCTACCATAATACCTTCAACTAAATATTTAACAACACGACGGATCAGCTCTCCGAAATCTAAAAGACTACCTAATTCACCAAGCATATTATACTATTTCTGTAGAAAAAAAAATATATAGATATAAAATAACTTAAAATATAAGTATAATAATGATTATATAAATGTCTAAACCTTTTGAGAGACAAGTATTACCTTCAGGAAAGGAAAATCCTAAATATGTTGATTTACTGGACGAAGATAAGTCAGTGGCTGGCCAGAAATTTGTTTGTGTATCATTTGTTAGCCCAGAGAAGATTCTGAAGGTTAAAAACCAGTTCTTCTTCGAGGAGTTCCTAAAGCATTGGGATTATAGCAAAAATATTGAAAAATTCACTCAATTCTTAAATTTCTTTTCGCAGAAATATAATATTAATTTTGATGACGCCATGAAGGATTTTCAAGATTTCGTAAAGAGCGAACAAAGCGAATTGGTAAAAACTACCGTTAATGATGATTACAAAAATTTTATGGATGCTAAAGAGGACGATCTTGATAAGGAATTTAATGAGCACTTCTCATTTCAAACCAGCACAAGGGGTATTAAAATCCGTGGTTCATATCCTTCACAACAGGAAGCAGAATTGAGATGCAAAATGCTAAGAGAAGTTGATCCAAGTCATGATGTATATGTTGGCCCTGTAGGTATGTGGATGCCTTGGGAGCCGGAAGCATACAAAACCGGAAGAGTAGAGTATCTTGAAGAGGAACTAAACCAGCTCATGCATGAGAAAAATAAGAATGAGAAGGAGGCGCGAGTGGCATTTGATAAAAGAGTCGTTGAGGCAAAGAAGGATGCTATTCAAGAAAATATTAAAATTGCAAAATCAAGTGGCAACAAGCTTACGCAAAATATCGATGAAGCTGGTAATTTAGTTGGTGTGGGTGTTTCTACAGTTGAGAAAAATCTAAAAGACAAGATATCAAATGCGGATATTAGAAAAGAACTGTTTGAGGGAGAAATGATTCGCACACGTGCTACTGATAAAGCCCAGGCGGAATTGGAAAAAGAGCAGGCAGAAAATAAAAAATTAACAACAGCAGATGAACCAAACGTAACAATAGAGGAAAAAAAGGATTAAATTGAAGATAGTATCTTTAAATAAAAAAGATACTAACTTATACTATGAATATTCAGAAGTTAACAGATACAAATATTTCTACAAAAACAGTGGATATTGTTAATATATTAACTGAAGGTGTCTATACAAAAACCATAGAACATGTAAAGGTTACTATTAAAAATAAAAAAAAGAAATCAAAAAATAAAAAACCCAGATGTTACTTTGAAGGTTGTAGAACAAAGTTGAGTCTTGTAGAACAGAGTAAACCATGTAGGTGTAAAAATGTATTTTGTAGAAAACACTTTCATATTGAAGAACATAAATGTACATTTGACTATAAGGCGTTTTGTCATGAAAATTTTGAGAAAAAAGCTGGTCTAGGCGGCGGTAAATTTGCAAAATTAGTTGAAATATAATTTACCATCTGCTTTTCTTAACATTAATTCTTGGACCTTTTTTAGCGGCATTTGGGTCATAAGTATCTTCATCGTCGTCACTGACTATGTCTTTTGACATTTCCCAAAATTCTCTACTACCAAGTTTAAACTCTTTGTGAGCTTGAGCCTTATACCAAAAAATCTGATCTTCTAATTTATTTGATTTAGCATTATTAGAAACAACCAAACATTCATAATTTTCTGTACATTGGTCCATAACTTGACAAAAACTTTCAAAAGTCGGAAACATCCCGGCATAATTTTCATATATTCTCTTTCTATTTGCAATGTAAGGCTCTCTTAAGATAAATGTAAAGTCTATATTTGTTCTCAAATTTGGAGGCACGCCCAACGGATATTGCATAGTAATAACTAGCATAATTTTCCAATGTCTCCCATTCATAAATAAAAGACGCATTAACTTCTCTCTAGCCCATGAATTATCGTATAAACAGTCATCAAGGATTACAAACGCTCTGGCATCAATACTTGTCTTTCCGTAAGCATCATTCTCTTTCTTAACTTGTTTAATAACCATTTTTTGTCTTTTCAAAATATTTTCAATAATTGCAGTATTGTATTCATCATGAATAAATAATTTAGGAACCATTTTTGAATAAAAACCATTCCCCGCCTCAGTACCAGAAATAACCGTTCCAATTGGTATATCTTGATGATAATACAATAAATCTCTAACTAAAAAACTTTTTCCTGTGTCGCGACGACCAATTAAGACGATAACCGGACCTTGTGTTTCATTTGGTTTAAATCTAATATGTTTCATATCGAATTTTTTTAACTCAAGATTCATTATACTGATTTTTCGTATATTAAAATATAGGAAAATACGCATAAATAACTTAAAATTAATAAAACTCTTTATTTATAGTTCTTATGTTTTCTATTTTTTATCAAAAGAATAACAATTCTGTTTTATTTGAAACGTTTAATAAAAACAACCTTGTGGATATTCAGAATTATATCCCATTATATCAAAGATTTTTCAATCTTCAACCTTCAAATTATCAAAAAATAAATCTTAACCAATACTTCAATATTACATCTGTTGAAAAAACAGAAAATAGTAACAAGTTTTCATGTACAATACAGTCTAAAGAAAGAGAATTGAAAACTGAAGCTTTTTTTAAGTTTTCCCCATTATTAGATCCAATTAAATATATGATTGGGAAATATGGCACACTTGGAAATGATGTAAAATCTTCTTTACCAACACTTACCACAGAAGAAAACTCATGTCACCCTAAAGTATTGGATCCTAACAATTCTGCTTACGTGGATGGATTTTTTACATATTTAACAAGTAATCTATTACATACACATAATTTTATCCACGGTGTAGACTTTTTTGGTTCATTTTTGGGTATACATAAGAATTTCAAAATTGATATTATCGATGATATTGAATATTTAAATGAAAGTATGTTTTTTCACGAAAACAAAAATAACTTGTTTGATGTAAATATTAGCGACGAAGATCTTTTTTTGGAATCAAACACTAGGAATTATCGTAAAAAAATAAATATTGGAGAGATTAATAATAATGATGACATTTTAAAAATTGATAATGACATGTTTGATGGCGTGTTTCAAGATAATATTAAAAACAATAGTCCTTCGCTCACTGAGAAACTTGTCACTGAATATACTCATGACTTAAGTAATAATGACTCAATGAAAACAAATGATTCGCGATGTTCTTCGCGTTCATCACATACATCGGGCGATTCTGATCTAGATAATAATTCCGATTTAGAAGACAATGATCTATTAGAAGATAGCGATAGTGATTCTAGTAGCATAGCTAGTAGTTTAGATTCCTCTGTTGTCTGTAATGCCACAATACCAGACTTCCCTGTACAAATTATTTGTCTTGAATCTATGACGGCCACGTTAGATTCTTTACTGGAAGAGGATATTACAGATGATGAATGGAGGTCATGTTTATTTCAAGTGATAATGACTCTAGTTGCATATCAAAAATTATTCGGATTTACACACAACGACCTTCATACGAATAATATTATGTATATTCCAACAAAACTACAGTATATAATATACAAATACAACAAGGTATATTACAAGGTACCAACTTATGGGCGTCTATTTAAGATAATTGATTTTGGAAGATCTATCTATAAATTTAAAGGTAAAATTATTTGCAGTGATAGCTTTCATTCTAAAGGCGATGCAGCAACACAATATAACTGCGAACCATATATTAATCATAAAAAACCTAGATTGGAGCCTAATTTAAGTTTTGATTTATGTCGGTTAGCTTGTTCCTTATATGATTACTTTATGGAAACCCTTGAAGATGATTTTGATACAAATCCAATAGCAAAACTTATTGATACATGGTGCACGGATGATAAGAATAGGAACATCCTATATAAAAAATGCGGAGAGGAGAGATACCCCGATTTTAAATTATATAAAATGATTGCTAGAGGTGTCCATAATCACAAACCATCTAAATATGTAACTCATGATGTTTTTTCTAGATATGTATCTAATCGGAAAAAATGCCGCAAGAAAAAGATACAAAATATTGATGATTTACCTTGCTATATTTAAATATATGATAGTAACTATTATATATTTTAAAAATCCGGGTCCGAAGTAAAAACCGATGGGGCGCGATTTAAAACCTTCAACGGTTCTATTTGTTCATATACGAACATACCGCCTACAAAACTAACATAAACAACAATGATATCTTGAACTAATTTTTTCAACTTAATCTTTTCCTTGGTAACAAAATGTGATTCGATATACCGAAAAATAGCATAAATACAACTAACGACAATTCCTTTAATTAAAGTGTCTGATCCCATTTATAATGTTATGAAAAAATTAGATTTAAATTTTTCCGCATTATGCTAAAACTTCCACCCCGGTAAGTTCGGGTTTGTTGTTCAAAGATAGCCCCGTACTTATATCATGTATGTCTAAAGCCCCTAGATCTATTGGTTTATCCGAAATTTTAAGAGAATCCATCCCATAATCATCTTCATCCTCCTCCTCTTCCTCTTCCAATTTCCGTTGCTCATTTCTTTCTGTACTAATTCTCTCCAATCTTGCAATAGTTTTTGGGGCTGAAATAATTTCCGGCGATGTGACTGCTATTGTTTTTGCATTATCCTTCGTAGAATATTCAACAACATTATCATTATTATTGAATGAAATCTTAGGTGGGGATATCATCGGAGCAGTGTTAACCAATTTTTTATTTTCAATTAAAAGAGCAGGTTTGCTTTCAACAACCTCATTAATCGGGGGAAGGGGTGTATTTATAACAGACGGCGAGTCTGTTAAAGCTAAAATGGGTTCAGACTTTACAATATCCGTTGAAACATCTTCTTTCTTCTTAATAGTAAATTTTTCTGTCTCTCCTGATAATAAACCTTCCGTATTTGTTCCATCTTCCGTTGGAGGGGGTACGTCCTCTTTTTTTAACGGTGGATCATCCACGGGAACCTCTTCAACTTCCTCCACAATTTCCTCCTCAATAGTTTCATCTATATAGGCTCTCAAAATCTTCTCAATGGGCATATTTTCTCGAATAACATTTAATATTGACTCACGGATAATTATTTCACATTCTCTCATATTTTTTTGTTTTGAAAGTGGTAAAATATTCTCTTCAAAAAGATAAACATTTTGATATAACTTTCTTGCAGCAGAAATATACACTTTGTGTATGTAATCGTGTAATTTTGGAATATCAATATCTATTTTTTTTTGTTTGCTTGAAACACGAATACTGGTTAAAATTTTAAGCTGTGTAATATGAACACAAGTTAACAAATCTTCTAAATATAAACATTTACTAGAATCAATAATGCGTTTTGTTTCGACATTTATAATTTCCTGATTCCATTTTGGAACGCGAGTCAGAAAATTTTGAAACGTCATTAAATACTTGGCATCCTCTTCATTTTTAATACATAAATTCCACGCTTCCTTAAAAATAGCTTTAAATCCCTGTATTATTAATGGTGTCAAAATATTTACAAGCCTTGAAGCATATTCATTTTTAGCTTCATATAAAACGGCAGCATTAAAGTCATCCATTTACATTTCTTCTATATTTTCTAAATTACATTCCGGACGCAAAAATGTTAATGTTAAAATATAGGATATCAGTAATTTTTCATTTCTAAACTCTCTCCTAATATCATCAAAATGGATTAGTAATCCATATTTCCTCGTTTCTTCCAACCTTTTACTATTTTTAATTACTTCCATAACACTCAAAGCTGAATATCCCTTCTCATAAAGTGTCTCTACTAATTGTATAAGCTTATTGCCATCGGAGTAATTTTTTTTATTTTCCAATTTTTTTTGGATCCATCGCGAGCGCTTGTGAATTCGTATTTTGTTTGCATCCTTAAACTTATTCTTTATTTTGTCATGGAAGCTTTGTTTTATACCATTAATTTCTGGAAGAGGGACATATATATTACAAAAACGTGAGACAATTGGCTTTAAAAGTTTATGATATTGATCAATAACTATAAAAAATCGCGTGGTATGACTAAATTGTTCAATGCAACGTCTTAATGCGGATTGTGCATCCATTGTTAATTTATCCGCGTTAAATAATATAATACTTTTAAAGAGCTCTCCATTTTTATTGTGTATGTTCATTTTGGCAAAAAATTTAAGTTCATCGCGAATAAACCTTATTCCTTTACCATGTGCACAATTAATATACATAATATAATTATTTGAATCAATAACATCTTTATAAATGTTTTCCAACAGATACGCTAATATAGTTCTTTTTCCAGATCCAGATGGACCATGAAACACCATATGGGGTATTTTTTTTTTATTAATAAAGTATAGCATCTTATTTTGTAGATCTTTATGAATGTCCATTATTAGTATTCATGAAAATCTTTTTATATATTTATTATGCAACACTATTCAAAGGTTTTGTAAACGGGTTATTATTAAATGCTGAAAGCATGTTAGGCTCGTTTCTAGTACATTCAATAGACGATCCTCTTATATTCCGTCCTCCCATCTCTCCATACGTAGATAGGTTTCCACTTTCCTTTGGCATGTTTGCCATCCCTTGCGAGGGTGCGGTAGTTCCAAACTTTTTAATACGGATGTTCTGATTTGAATTAAATAAGGGTTCGCATCCAACATTGATTTGGTTTGTTAATAACTTTTCTTTATTTGGATTAAGATGGGCATTATATGCTGCATTATAAACTGGTCCATTGCTTGTACCATTATGTGTTCCGCTACCATTTCCAATATAAGAGCACGTTGTAGTTTGTCTCTGATTTTCTATTGGTTGATATTTCGCGGTTGCATATCCCCCATCATGTTTATAATGTGGTTGAGAAATATCATATGTTTTTTCTGTTTGCTCGCGAATAGTTGTTTTTGTTCTATCTGCAGGATTCCAAACCCTTGCTTGCGCTACACCGTTGGCACCACTCACGTTTCCGTTTGGTCTCAGATTCCCAATAACATTCTCCTTTCTAGATGGACGAAGAATATCCATAATTGGCGCAACAGCTGCCTTCATCCATCCACTAACGACTCCGAATTCTTGGGCCTGTCTCACAGTTGATCTAGAGTTAGCATATGATTTATAACCACCTTTTCCGTAATTTTGCTCTAAATTTTTCCACCCATCTGCATAATTCAGATTGTGCGCTGGGCCCATATATTTGCCATCGGGTGCTAGTTCGGGGCGTGTACTTCTTCTATAGTTTTGCTCGGTTCTACCTCCTGAACTAGAACTTTGATCCGTAGTGGCAGCACCAAAATATTCCCTAGTTGTAAAGGATCTATTTTCAACTGGCATTGGCTCTTCGGCTCTTGATCTTTGTGCTTTTTCTTGACCACCCGTCGTAAACCATCTATCAGGTGTATTGATATAATATGTATCTGGTCGGTTTTTCTCTATTTTCCCCTGAATTCCCAGATTTTTAATACGACTGTTTGCCGGTCCCTCATGATTTGCTAAACCAAATGTTAATTTTGGATTTGTCTTAACTCTCAATTGATCAACTGTTTTATCTACCCAAATATCTCTTGCTTCCATTCCCGCATTAAATCCATCCGAACCTTTATTTGCAAAACCTTTATTTAAACCCGGACCAACGTGAATTTCATCCCAAGGTTTAACATTGTTCATCTTTTTTGAAGGATTCATTCGTGACTGAATGAAATCAGTATGATTGGGGACACCATTTGTATAATTCATATTAGCTTGTGGTGCAAATAGCGGCGCCTGTTCTTTTTTGTGGATAACCTGCGAACCTGTTCCGGTATAGCTATCAAGGATAGATTCGTTTCCAGAATATCCCGTCGTTCTTTGTGTCACTTTAGATCCGAAAAATGGAACCATATTATTAAATTTAATATCTTTCTTCTGAACCATGTCCCCTGAAAGAGATTTAAAAAGTGTGGCATTCGATGGATTTTTCCGATCTTCGACTTCTTTTTCATATTTATCCTGTCTAAAATACCTGTCGGTTGCGGCATTTGGAGCTGGATAACTAGCAACATTTTGTCCAACATCGCTATAGGTTTGAACTGGAAAATTAATAGCTGGGTTAACTGGTGCACCAGTTGCTATTCCACCCATTGGTAACGAATGACGAATTTGACCCTGTTCTGGCGAGCTACGAGCATTCGTATAATTTTCTTTTTTGTCATCTTGGCGGTTTGAAAGAATATACATTGCGCCTAATGCTAAACCTGGTAATACTACTTCCATTATATATATTTACAACATATTTTCTTAAACAGTAAATACTTCATCTATTTACTTTTTATCTTCTTGTTGATGCATTTGTCATATTTTTTCCAGAAAATACCCCAGTTGGTTGACCTCTTTGTTTCATTAGACACGGGGTTTCCGCTACATAATAATCTCTTTCCAAAAGTCTAGTATTGAGATTATTTTGAAATGTCATACAAGTATTCTCTTGTGGATCCAAAAATAAATAATATCTATGATCTTGTTGTAAATCTCTGTACATCCAAGCTGGATGCGTTGCACGTGTTTCATCTGTTATTGATTTTTTACAAACAGGAAATGATACCCTTTTAGATCTCACAACTCCACTATTTGGAAATTCTTTTCCCGAACAGTCTTTTGAAAGTGGTCTAGTAATACCAATTAAATCACTATCTATATCTATAGGTGCACCATGAGGAACTTTTCTTAAATTCGCCCCCCACTGCTGCATTCTAATATGCGGGTCATCAAAAAAACAAGGTTTGGATCCCCACCCCGGACGATCTAACATATATCTACCGGGACCGGTTGATTCTTGTAATAATTTTGCTGTTCTACACTTGTCATAATTGAATCTAGTAAATGCCATGTTATATTATAATAACAAAATAATTTAATCTTTTGATAAAGATTCTTTCTTAATCTGGTTAATAGGATAACAATCCATGTTGTTTTGTATATCCGAGTCATTTTTACTAGTTCTCGCTATTTCACTATGTATTAACGATTGTTCGCATTTGTATGTTTTTATATTATTAAAATGGTCCATCAAAAAGCAATCTATTGCCCTTTTTATTTTTTGTTCTTTCGCTAACAATACCAGTTTTGTGGCCGCTCTTTTTCTAATTAAATAAGCACCAGTTCCTGGGGCCCAATTCTGCCATTTTATGGGTAATAATTCTGTAAATTTGTCATTTATTTTATTTGTCCCTTTATCTAAATTTGGAATTGTTCCAAAAGAATCAAATGGATATGTATGAAGAAATATTAAATCCCAATTTGAATCATTTTTTGAATCAGTCAAAACACACTTATACTTTTCAGAGAAATCTTCAGATAATTTAATATCATCCTCCAATACCAATAAAAAATCATCATCTTTACAATTAGCCTTTGACAAGTGTTGCCAAATTTTATAATGTGATAAGGCGCATCCCAATACTCCTTTTCTATAATTGAAATCGTTCCCTTCGAATAAAGAAATATATGGCGTAAAATCAAAACTGTTCCCATCAATAGCTGAAAACCTTACCATATTTGGAAAATAATCTAGATTATTTGTTTTAAAATTATTCAACCTATCCCTTCTTCTATCAAGATTAATCATTATCGTTGGAGGAATATCGTTATTGAAATCAAGTTCTTGTTCATTAAAAATAGGTATTTTTAAATAGGATTCATTGTTATCTGATCCAAATAATTCAAGCCATTTTTTAGATCTATTTTCCCAACTCTGATTAACACTCCATTCCCTCATTAATTTTCTCTTGCTATTAATTAAATTTTCATCATTCAATGTTTCTGTTATTATTTTAATAACATCGTCCCCGTTTTTAAAAATTATCCCCCGCTCTCCAACAACATCAGGTAGACTACCGAGATTGGATACGAAACATAAACAGCCAGCGCGCTGCGCTTCTAGTGCACATATACAGTATGTTTCGCAGAATTGTAATGGAAGATAAAGCATAATATCCGATTGCTGAAATTCTTTAATAATTTGTTCATGAGTAACTCTCCCGTGATAGACGAAAAAGTCTTTCCCTTTGATTTCTTCCTTTATTTTATCGTCGGCATCGGAGAAAATATGAAGTTCCGCATCCGGTATCTTTTCAACTATTTTTGGAAATATATTTACAATTAGGGCAAGAGAGCGATCTGCTGCACTAGCGTATATAAACCTATTTTTCTTTCTCACTACGACATCTTTGAATTCGTTGTTATTCAAACCGTTCCCAATTATAGCTAGTTTAGACGGGGATAAACGTGAATCTTTGAGAACTTTATTGTAATGCCACGGACTTAAACAAATGATTTTATCAATTTTATCTTGAAGATTATGAATTAAATCATAACCAGAATTTTGTATAGCTTTTCCATTAATCCACGGACTCGGTACAGTATCATGTAACCATAAATAGGTTTTCCTTGCTGTATTTCTGAAATTTGTAAAAAAGTTAATATATCTTACAACGATCATATTATCAATTACTTCTTTATCTAATAAATCTCGTAGTTGTTCAACAGATATATACATAACACCATTGTGGGTAACGGGTTCAATGTTATAACCGGTATAATAAACATTATATTGTCCTGCTAGATTTTCAGCAATATTGATAGCTGCTATTTCCGACCCACCTATTTTTTTATCGCTATAATTTTTACCATTATAACGGATTTTACTAAATCCAGAATAAATGGCTATAGATTGTTTTTTATTTTTTGGATAAATATTATTTTTGTTACTATATGTATCTTCCAATATTTTCAATTGTTTACACTGCTTATCATCTAACTTTGGTTTAATTTTATTTTTAATAAATTGCAGAGTTTCGTGATGATAACTTTCCACTGTTGGCATTTGATTTACAATATTGTAAAATGATAATAACAATTCAAAACCTTTATGTTCGTTGAAATATTTTAGATAAAATCTTAAATTTCCCAAAGACAACAATGCGATTTGCGCTTCTCGTGTTTCGATAATTAAATCTCTTGTGACAGCATACCCTATTTCTGGTTTATCAGAATAAAAGGCTGATACACTTACCAGAAACTCAAATTTTCCCATATACATTGATTTGTCAACAAATAGCTTCATAGCTAAATGTTTTGAATTTGTTTTGTAATTTTTAAACTGTTCATAGAGAGCAATTATCATATTATGCATACCTTGTTTTTGATACAATGTACACGCAAAAACAACTCCTTCAATGCGATGGATATCATATTCCATTGTTTTAAGTGCATAATGTATTGCATCTGCATTTTTACCAATAGCTTTATATAAATGACTAATCATATAAGAAGAATAATACTTTTCTTGATCCCAGTTGTTTCCTACTAAGCAAAGTTTATACCATTCAATTGCCTTTTCCTTGTTTCCAGAGTCTTTATAACTTTGCGCGCAGTAAAAGGCGTATCTATCTTTAAGAGAACCATCATTTTCTTCGTTAAATGCCTTTTCTAGAATAATAGCATCTTTTGAATATTTTTCAGGATCTTTACTTCTTGCACCCGTTTTTCCCGATTCAATATAATAATCACCTTCTATTAGAACATTTTTAATATTATTAGTATCTTCAGGCTCTAAAAACTCGTGCAAGACTCCTTTGAATTTAAATCGTTTCTTATTATTGATTAATAATGGTCTATTATAAACAAAAGATCCGCCACAACCGCCGAATTTTAATCTATACAAATCGGCATCAAGATTCTCTGGTAAATTTATTGTACCGTGAAATGAGTCATCTGCATCAAAAATCAACAAATAATCTGTTTTATTATATGCATGTTTTAAAGCCAATGAGCGATTGTGTCCGAAATCTTGCCATTTATTATCAAACATCTCTCCTGGAATGTTTTTTTCACTGAAGAATCTTTGTATTATTTCTTTTGTATTATCCGTTGAACCTGTATCGGATATTACCCAATATGTAATATCAATATTATTACAAATATTTTGCAGTGTTTTTGCAATAATATGACCTTCGTCTTTAACAATCATGTTAAGGCAAATAGTCTGTTTTTTAGGAGTGGACAACTCTGTTATTTCCAATTTCATATAAATTAATAGTTATTAGTTATTTAATTCATTTATACCAAAAACTTTTAATTGATCTCTATAACCATTCCACAGATTGTTGAAAGTTACGACTCCTAGAATTACAAATACTAGGAACAACATTTTAAAGATTCTGGTGAAGAATTAAAGACATGAATTATCTTGGAATCTCTTCTTTTGGTGGATCTTCTTTTGGTGGGTCTAATCCTCCACCACTCTCGTCTGTTTTAAATCCATAAAATAACATATCACCACTTCTTGTTGTTTGATTTAGATTTGTCCCCGATACAACTTCGTTTAATTCAGTTATACCGGATGAACTAGTAGCAAAATGATATATTATCTGTAATACATCTCCCTTTTCTAATACAACCGACGCAGCGGTTCTCATTATACAACCAGAATATAAATCAAAACTACCAGTTGTTTCTCTGTAAACAAAATATGTGTTGGCATCTTGTGTTAATATATTTTGACCATTTTGCGCTTTTGATAGTTGAACCATTTGTGAAGTTTGCTCTGGTGGTTGTCCCACTTGGTCAAATCCTTCTACACTAATTCCACCATCAGCACCCGTACTACTACTGGATGTACCTGTTGACCAATAAAACTTTCCATCATTACCTGTACTATCATCAGCATTAGGATTTGTTGATATTGAATCAGGTCCAATAGGAGCAGCTATTTCTAGACTATCCCCATCTACTTCAATTAAACTCACTGGATAACCAACTGTAGATTTTGTAAGACGATGATGCCCAGCTAAACCAGTATCTGTAAACCATTCTAAACTATCTGGGATTTGACTACCACGACTCACATAACTATTATGAACCTGACTAAAATTCCATAAATATTTATATCTTGGTTCTTCTTCACCAGAAATCAAACCAATTGCTGCTATACACATATCATTATGATATGTACTACTTGATACATGTGCCTTAAATCCAATATAAATATGTTGATTTGTTATTGTTTTAGTAATTGAAGGCGAATATAAAACTTTGTAAGCCTCGCTCGTATCTCTGGTGCCAATTATATTTCCGTTAAAATGAACAAAATCAACAAATGGGTCAGGTACAAAAGGATTAAAAAACCAAGTTAATCCTCCAGAAGCTGCCAAATTTAAAATTCCTTTATCTGAACGAAATCTATTAGAATAAATATCTAACGTTATTGAATCTAGTGTAACAGCACTATTTTTAGTTAAGGTAAAATCAAACTGTGTAGAACTAGTCCTTTGAAAATTTGTTATAGTATAATCACTTGGAGAAAGCGAGGTTGAAGTAATTAATATATCACTTGAAGTAAAAGAACTATCGTCAATTGAAACTGTTGATGTAATTCTAACAGGAATAGAATCTGGAAACCCATTAGTTGATGTTATACTAGATGACCCTCCAGATCTTATAGTAATATCATATGGTGATGGTCCTCTTGTTCTGTTTTGAAAATCATTTTTAATACTTAATTGATTAGTACTTCCTACGCCACTATTTGGTACTAATCCAGTATCGTTGCCTGTGAATTTAATCCAAGACCTATCATCACCATCTGCAACACTATTATCTTTACTATAATAAATAATTATAAATCTAGAGCTAATTTTAAAGCTCCCATAGCTTTCTATTTTAATAACATCAGCTGGAAATGATGTGAATTCAGGGTTAAATGGATCCCAATTAGAAATGTTATTACCACTTTTCTGGACGTCTTTCCATTGACTACCATTTGTTCCAGCACTTGACTCATTGCTTGGATTGTCTATATGTTTAATATACAGTTGATCATATCCACGTTCGCCGCTTTTTTTCCATTCCATTGTTATTGACGCTCTCGCGCTATTATCTATGTACATAAAAGCATATGAACTATCGTTATCACTCGTAGTAGAAACATAATCATAGTTACCTGTTGTATCTGCTACCCAGCCTTTTCCTATTGAATTATCTGTTGGCCATGGATCACCGGTACCAGGAAACTCAGCTTCATCTATAATAATATTCGATGTAATACTAAAACCACCATTAAATTTATTATCTTCTTCTGCTGTTATTCCACCTCTTCTTAAACTACTATTTTCACTTACAGCCGCACTTCTAAAACTACTAATTGATATCGGAATCGATACCTCGTGCACTCCAGTCATTGAAAGCGTATTGTAAATCTTAGAAAAACTTATATTTGTTGCTCCTATATCTCGACTACTTTGCCATGCCATAATATTATATATTTAATGATATTTTATTAACTATATAATTACTTATTTTGTACTATTGTTTTTAATTCTTCAATATCATTTCCTAATTTTTCAATCTGCTCTTGTTGTTTCTTAATACATTCTATTAATAAAGGTGTTATTTTCTCATATCTTACAGCTTTGTATCCTGACAAACCTTCTTTTAATACTTCAGGTATTTCATTCTCTAATTCTTGTGCTATAACACCTAGCTCTTTCTTTTCTAAATCTACATTATTATTAATTGATTTTGCTAATTCATTCCAATTAAATCTTACTCCTCTTATTTTTTTCAAAATTCCTATTGAATTTTGTATGGTTTCGATATTGGTTTTTAATCTCTCATCAGACGAAGTGTAAAATGCGGTTATATCATCTGTAACTTGTAATGGTCCAGTAACTGTAAATGGATTACTGTCATTTTCTATAGCTGTCTGCATAGCTGTTTGTGTGGTTGGTCCTGTTGCTCCCGGTGCGCCATCAGCTCCATCTTGTCCTGCTTCACCTTGTGGTCCTGCTTCACCTTGTGCTCCTCCTGCTCCATCTTTTCCTGCTTCACCTGGTGGTCCTGCTTCACCTGGTGGTCCTCCTGCTCCTTGTGGTCCTGCTTCACCTGGTGGTCCTCCTGCTCCTTGTGGTCCTGCTTCACCTAGTGCTCCTCCTGCTCCTTGTGGTCCTGCTTCACCTTGTGGTCCTGCTTCACCTTGTGCTCCTCCTGCTCCATCTTTTCCTGCTTCACCTTGTGGTCCTGCTTCACCTTGTGGTCCTGCTTCACCTGGTGGTCCTCCTTCACCTTGTGGTCCTGCTTCACCTTGTGCTCCTCCTGCTCCTTGTGGTCCTGCTTCACCTTGTGGTCCTGCTTCACCTTGTGGTCCTGTTTCTCCTTTGTCCCCTTTTTCTCCTCGTGGTCCCGGTGTAATACTTACATCTCCTGTTTCTCCTTTGTCCCCTTTTTCTCCTTGTGGTCCCGGTGTAATACTTACATCTCCTGTTTCTCCTTTGTCCCCTTTTTCTCCTTGCTTACCATTAGGTGTAAAACTTAATATAATTTGATCATTATCACTAAATGGAATATCAATAGCAGTATCATTATAATCAATGATTGTGATAGTAAACTCATGAAAATCATGATTGGCGGGTGAGGAGGGATGGGCAGTTGATAAAGTTTGTGTAAGTAATCCAGTTATTCGTTTGCTTGGATCTCCTTGTTTAATTATCTGTATAATACCTATATAACCAACTGAACCATAATTATTATTATTAATATCATTTAACCAGAATGATACATCCACCTCTTCAAAATCCTTGTTTGATGCCGTGAATGTAATAGAATTACCATTTTGTATCTGTGTCTCACCATTCCACGATAAATATTTACTTTCTGGTATATTTGCTTTTTTAAATGTATATCGTCTCCAGTTACCAGTAATATCCCCCTCATTACCAATTTCGCCTTGTGGCCCTTGTGGCCCTTGTGGTCCCGTATCTCCTTTATCTCCTTGTGGTCCCTGCGCACCAACGTCCCCTTTTAGACCAACCTCTCCCTGTTTGCCTCTTCTGGTAAACGCCAAATAATATTGTTCGGAGCCCGAGGTTGTCGTCAAATCTGTACTGGCTCCATTACCAACAGCTTGTATATTATATTCCATATAATTCTTGGTGTCATTTGCTATTTTGGAGAGAATTCGCCAGGAAGCGAAATCGTCCAGATCGCCTATTCTTCGTAAGAGTAAATCATCGCCATTCTCCAATGTGTCCAACAATGGTTTATTATTTAAATTATTAGGATCAAATGAGTTATAATGAATTTTAATAGAATCTGCTGTATTATAAGCTGCATTATTCAAAGCGAAATATCCATCAGTGGGAGAAGTCTGCGGTGAGGTCCCAATAGAGAGCATAGTTATATCCCATCCACGAAAACCATCAAGGTCTGCATCCACGTCCTCTTCATCCTTGATATTATTTTTATATGTAAACCTTACATATCGTTTATTAATTGTAACCTTTCTATTAGTAGGAGCACCATAACTATAGTATGCGACTAACCAGTAGGCTGGTACCACATTACCTGGATTAGGCCATTGCCCCGTGGTATAAGCGCTTGGTACTCTGGCACTCGCGACGCGATGCTTGTTCGTCTTTGTAAACCAACTAACACTTACTTCAGTCCAAGTCGAACCATCCGATGATTCCTCTAAACTCAATTGTCCGAAATGGTTAAAATCTCCTGCTGTATGCGGAAAATCAAAATCATTAAAAGTTAGTTCCCATGTTCTACTGTTGCCAGCATCAAATGTAATATTTCCATCAGATGTACTATCGGTCCGATCGATGATAACCAACTTTCCATCTTTGCCAGCAGCATCATAAAAATTAATCAAATCCCCAGTAAATGTCTTACCAGTGGTAGTTGAATCTAATTTTACTATACCATCGTCCACCGAAACAGAATTTGTATCAATCATGGCTTTCCAAATCGCAGAATTACCATATATAATTTGTGAACCAACCGGACCCTGACTTCCAGTATCTCCTTTTTCTCCTTGTGGTCCCGGTGTAATACTTACATCTCCTGTTTCTCCTTTGTCCCCTTTTTCTCCTTGTGGTCCCGGTGTAATACTTACATCTCCCGTTTCTCCTTTGTCCCCTTTTTCTCCTTGTGGTCCCGGTGTAATACTTACATCTCCTGTTTCTCCTTTGTCCCCTTTTTCTCCTTGTGGTCCCGGTGTAATACTTACATCTCCTGTTTCTCCT
>Ga0115000_10000163_pt1 | contig 60977 bp, 48 predicted proteins | sample ArcticOcean_MG_C_6_FD_89690 | JGI IMG/M metagenome (GOLD analysis project Ga0115000, IMG submission 89690) | Marine microbial communities from western Arctic Ocean - ArcticOcean_MG_CB8_128 | ecosystem: Environmental > Aquatic > Marine > Oceanic | place: Arctic Ocean: Canada Basin | collected... | reverse complement strand
TCCAAGTGGACTTCCTTGTTCTGATGGGGTATACTTTTGGAATTTAGAATATAGTGATGCTAGTGGTGGAGAGTACAACCTCAACGGTTTTGTGAAACTACTCAGGACTAAAGCTCAGTAAATTGACAAGATCTTTTGTCTTTTAAAAAGGGAAGAGATTATTATAGAAGCGTTATTTGTTAGAGACAAATAGCGCTTTTATGTATCCGAAAAATTCTTTTCTGATTTTCCTATTTGTGAATACCTGACCAATGATAGTCCACATGTTAGTTTTTGATTCTTTTATTTTTATTTGAGCTTTGTTTTCAACTCCGAGTACTTCTTTTTTAGCCCCAGCTTTCTGAATACTTGCTCCTCCGTTTTTAACAGCTTCATCAGTAATTTGTTTCATGTCAACACCTTGAAGTTCGTCTGATTGATTGAAGTGTTTTTTTGCTTTGTCTAAATTTCCTTTTTTTTCTTCAAGCATTCCCAAGTTATTATGGGCAATTGCATCTTTTGGATCAAGCTTAATAGCTTCTTGATAATCTTCAATAGCTCCTTGCACATCTTTTAATGCATCTTTGATGTATGCTCTACTAGAATATCTATACGGGTTTTCTGGGTCTAGCTCAACAGCTTTGTTCATCTCAACCAAAGCTAATTTGATGTTTTTTTGATGAAAAAGCGAAACGCCCTTCTCTGTTCTTAAGTCAGGTTCAGTAGGGTTGATGCGAATTGCTTCATTGAAGTCAGCAACGGAAAGATCGAAACTTTTGATTTTTCTATACGCGACCGCTCTTAATGCATAGTGCTCAAAGTTCTCATTGTTTGTTTCTACATCCAATGAGATAATATCTGACAATAAAGATATTGCTAGATTGTAATCTTCGTTTTTAATGGCCAATCTGGCTTGGTTCACTTTCATTGAGTTAAATTAATTCTGACGCTTAATTAGTTCTGTTTTTGAGGTATTCTTCAAATGTTGTCAGTTTATCTTGCAGTCCTTTCGGAGTGATTTCTATAATTCTATTTGCTATTGTATTTACAAACTCATGATCATGTGAGTTAAATAGTATAGTCCCTTTGAAGTCGACCAATGAGTTATTTAATGCTGTTATAGATTCTAAATCCAAATGATTTGTGGGATCATCTAAAATTAACAGATTAGGGTTTTGAAGCATGGCTCGAGATAGCATACACCTAACTTTTTCACCTCCTGATAATACAGAGCACATCTTATGAACCTCTTCACCAGTAAATAACATTTTGCCTAAAAACCCTCTGATGTACTGTTCGTCTTTTTCTTCACTGTATTGACGCAACCAATCTACCAAGTCTAAGTTTTTTTCAAAATAGGTATGGTTCTCATTTGGAACATGCGCTCTAGTAATAGTTGTTCCCCATTTAAATTCACCACTGTCTGGTTCAATCTTACCCGCTAGAATATCCAAAAGCAAAGAAACTACTTTTCCATTTTTTGCATGAAACATGATTTTGTCCCCCTTGGAAAGTCTAAAAGAGATGTTATCCAATAATTTTTCACCTTCAAATGATTTTGAAAGGTTGCTAACTTCCAAAATTTGATCACCAGCTTCTCTTTCTTGATCCCATATTATTGCTGGATATTTTCTAGTGGAAGGTTGAATGTCTTCCACGTTAATTTTTTCCAACATTTTTTTTCTGGAAGTAGCTTGTTTTGACTTTGATGCATTGGCACTAAATCGCGCAATAAAATCTTGAAGTTCTTTCCTTTTGTCGTCCGCTTTTCTGTTTTGATCAGAACGTTGTTTAGCAGCCAATTGAGAACTTTGGTACCAAAATGTATAATTTCCTGTATAGGTTTTTATTTTGCTAAAGTCTATGTCCGTAATGTTGGTACATACAGTATCTAAAAAGTGCCTATCGTGAGAAACAACGATAACAGTATTTTTAAAATTTAATAAAAAGTCTTCTAACCAAGAGATTGTTTGGAAATCCAAATCATTGGTAGGTTCATCTAGGATTAATAAGTCAGGATTTCCGAACAGTGCTTGAGCAAGTAAAACTCTTACTTTTTCTTTTCCTTCAAGATCGCCAACGAGCTTGTAATGAAAACTAGGGTCAATTCCCAATCCACTAAGTAAACTTCCAGCATCACTTTCTGCGTTCCACCCATCCATCTCTGCAAACTTTTCTTCCATTTCAGAAGCTTTTACTCCATCCTCATCGGAAAAATCTTCCTTGGCGTAAATTGCATCTTTTTCTTGCATCAACTTATACAAGTCTTTGTGACCCATGATCACAGTTTGCAGCACCGGGAATGCATCAAAAGCAAAGTGGTCTTGAGACAATACCGCCATCCGCTTTCCTGGTTCTAAGTGCACTGTGCCTTTGTTGGCATCAAGTTCACCAGCTAATATTTTTAAAAAGGTTGATTTTCCAGCGCCATTTGCTCCGATTACACCGTAGCAATTGTCTCCTGCGAACTTTAAATTTACTTCATCAAACAAAATTCTTTTGCCGAATTGAAGGGTCAGATTTGAAACTGTTAACATTTTATAAAGTTTTTATGCAATTATTGTAACAAAAATAAAAAAAAATACAGTAGAAGGTAGAAGGAATAATTTCCCTTGTGCATTTTTTGTGCAAAGATAATTGTAAAAAGTGTTAACAGGGGATTAATTAAATATTAGTTTTGTTCACAAATTAAAAAAAGGTATGAAAAAAAGAAATCTATTATTAGTACTTGCTGGTGCGACGATTATGTCATCGTGCATAAAAGACAAGTATGACTTCACCGAAACTAAAATTGATTACACTCCTACAATAGCTTTACCGCTAATTGAATCGAATGTAATCACAAAGGATTTGTTAGCAGGTATTGATACTTCAATTATCAGCGCTGGTCCTAATGACGTGTTAAGAGTTGTTTTTAACGATACACTAAAAAGCGTTGGTTTAAGTGAGTTTTTAACTATCGAAAGTAAAGCAGTAGTTGATAGTAGTGTAGTAGGTGCTATTGCTATACCTAATGAATTCACAACAGATTCAGCAACATTGGGACAGATTAAAAATGGTCTTTCAGCAGATAAGCAGATTGCTATAGATGCTGCAATTGCATCTAGTGACGCTGGAAACCCTGTCGTTGTTACAAAAATTGACCCTTCTCCTGCTGGGGAGCAAACGATTGGAAGTTTATCCGGTTTTTCAACGGTAACCTTTTCGGAAGGACAAATGAAGATTACAGTGACAAATAAATTTACAATTCCTCTTCACAATATTGTAATGGATTTAAAAAGTGGTGGTGTAGTTATAGGTACGTTTACCTATGATTCAATTCCGTCACTAGCTTCAAAGGCGGATTCAATTCAATTAGGGTCAGAAACGATGACTCCAGATATGAAATTGGATATTACCTCTTTTGGTTCAAATGGTTCCTACGGTGCGGAGGTTTTAATGAGTACTTCTGACGTGATGGTCTTTGATGTAGCATTAACTGGTGTTAAAGTTAGATCAGGAACTGTTGAAATAGAAGATACAGAAATTCTTAACCAGTCTGTTGACATGGATCTTGGATTAACCGATGAAGTGTTAACTGAAGTAACTTTTAGCACTATGTCGATGGATTATGACATCGATTTAGGTATTCAATCTGCTGCAAAGATATACGTAGACTTACCAGGAGCAACTAAAGACGGAATGACATATAGTGATTCAATTACTATAATAAGAGGAAATGCTGCTTCAGGAAAAGGATCTTTTGATTTGTCAGGGTACAAAGTTACGTTGACGGCTAATAAGATAAGAACAAATATGCGAGCTCTTTTAATTAAAGAAGCTGGTTCGCCAATTGCTTTTGATAGTGCAGATGTTGCAAAATTCACATTTACTCCAACTAACATTGCTATTGCTAGTGTTGAGGGGTATTTTGGAAGTCAGGTCATTGATTTTGCAGATGAAGAAGTTAGTACAGGTATTAGTAATGATGAATTATTGACTGCTTTAACATTGTCCTCTCCGGTAATTACAATGAGTTTTGATAACTCATTTGATATTCCAATGCAATTCGACACACTAAACATGATTGCTAGTGGTGGAAATGGTGGAGATATTACGTTAACGGGATTAGCATTACCATTTACGATAGCTGAAGGGCCAAATAAAGTTAAGACAACATCTCAATTGGAAATAGCTGCTCCGGCAACTAATATTGACGATGCAATCAATGCTCAAGCTACTAAATTTATTGTAGGAGGAAGCGCTTCAATAAATCCTAACGGTAATACAGGTGCAGTGAACAAGGCTGACACAAACAGTAGATTAACTGTAAGGTTAAATGTTGAAGTGCCAATGCATGGATCAATTAAAGGGATGGTTATTTCAGACACAATGGAGTTAGACATGGGTGCATTGATTGATGCAACTGAGATGATCATTTTAAGATCTGTAATTACCAATGAATTTCCTTTGAATGGAAAAATTCAAATGGTTTTTGTTGATTCACTAACAGGTTTCACTGAGTTAGATTCGTTAGTCGTTGCTGGTGGAGACGGAAGCTTTATGGCTGCTGCAGAAGTAGATGCTGATGGAGTCACAAAAGTAGATCCTGCAACAGGGAAGTTTATTGGAAGTACTAAAACTAATGACTTCACTTTGACAAAAGCTACTTTGGCTAAATTAGGAACAACAACGCATATTATTTTAAAAGTGACAATCGATTCTGGAGTAGATGCTTTAGGAGCTGATAAAATAATGAAAATCCTAAGTACTTATAACATGAACATTAAATTGGGTGTGATCGCTAAAATTTCAGCACAGAACCTAATTGATAGTGAAGATTAAGAGCAAGTTTTTGATTAATTATAAAATTAAGAGATATAAAAAATGAAAAAAAGTAAATTTAAAATATTCAGTACACTTGCTCTAGTCTTTACCACTTCAGTAATTGTAGCACAACCGGCTAATGAGTTCTTTTTAGAATCTTTACCTCAAAGTGCAGATTTAAACCCTGGAAAAAAACATCAGGAAACATTTCATATGAATTTCCCAATGTTTTTCTTGGCTGGTCAAACAACTGTTGGTGCATCCTTACCTGGTTTTTCTTTTAGCGATTTAGCTACTTTTGATGGAGATTCCACTACAACAATATCCCTTGCAGGTTTGCGAGCTGGAGGTTTAGATCAAAATTATTTAAACTTAAATTTTTCTAAGAACATTTTGAACTACGGATGGATCAAAGGAAAAAACTATTGGAGTTTTAATATTGGAACAACTTTTAATGCTGATGTCAATTACAGTGATAATTTTGCTGACATTTTAGTTAATGGACCTGCGGCAAAGTTCTTACCTTCTTCTGTTATAGTTCCAGATGGCAAGCCAGTTAGTTTAGATGGTACAAGTTACAATGTTACCATGTTTGCTGAATACGGAATAGGGTTTTCTAGGGACGTAAATGAAAAGTTGAGATTAGGTGGGAAATTGAGGTTCTTAAGTGGAGCTATGAATTTCTCGGGAACGTTAGACGGTGCTAGTATTACTACTGCTCCGGATTTGACTTCTTTAACTCTGGGGTCTGCAATTGCAGTTCAGTCAGCAAGTCCACTTGCATATACTGATAGTATCGGTGTAGATGCTAATGGAGATGCAGATACTTCTAAAATATTCGATCAAGCCGGAACTCAAGCTAATATCCAAAGTGGATTAAGCGGATTTTCAAATGCAGGTATTGCTTTAGATTTTGGTGGTTCGTATGCAGTAAATGATAAGTTTACAGCTTTCGCTTCTGTTAGAGATTTTGGAATGATTAATTGGAAAGAGGGAAAGAAGTTTGCAAGTAAAGAAAATGCAACTTTTACTTTTGATGGTTTCACGACCGCTCAACTTGAGGATAGTACCTTCTTAGATAACTTTACAGATTCAATTACTAATATCTTGAAGTTAGAAGAAACGGACGAATCTTACACTACGTATTTACCAACGAGATTCTTTGTAGGTGGTCAATACCAAATCAATGATCAATTTAGTGCAAATGCTTTATATGCTGGAAAAATAGCTAACAGTGAATTGCACAGTACTATTGTTGCTGGATTTGGATGGATGCCAAACAAAGTTTTTGAAGCGAGAGTATCTTATACTATTAAAAATGGTACATATGATAATGTTGGCTTAGCAGCTGTATTAAGCATGGGGGCTTGGCAACTATACTTCATTACTGACAATGTTCTCGGTTTGACAGCAATTGATTATGCTAAAAACTTAAATGCATCGTTTGGTTCGAATTTAACTTTCGGAAGAAAAGCATATTTTGATGAGATGGCTGAAGGTAGTAAAAGAGTTAAAAATTCAGGTGATGAGAAGAGCAAGGCTAAGTCTGACACTTCTAGCGCAAAAACACCTGAAGTAACTCCATCTATTACTCCAGAGAATTCTGTGAAAGAGAATGTAGATGCAATGGAAAAAGCGGAAGAGGAAAAGAAAGCTGCTGAGAAGAAAGCTGGTGAAGCTAAAGACGCTGCTAAAGACAGTGAGAAAAAAGCAGGCGAAAAGGTAGATGACGCAAAAGATGCTGTCAAGGATGCTAACAAAGCAGAAAAGAAAGCAGGTGAAGAAGCTAAGTCTGATGCTGAAAAAGCTGAAAAAAGAGCTGAAAAAGCGATTGATGCTGCTGAGGAGAAAGTAAATGAAGCTGATGCTAAAGTGAAGGCAGCTGAAAAGGCTACTAAAGAAGCGAATGATGCAGCTAAGAAAGCAGCAGCTATTCCAGTTCCGTTAACACCGGCTGTAACGCCTGAAACAGCTCCAAAAGTTGTTCCTGCAGCGACAGATTCAACAAATGAAACGTCGGTACCTAAAGCGTCTATTGATTCTTTGTTGGTGAAGCCAGTTGTTAAGGAAGTGAAAAAAGAAACAACTGCTCCAGTAGAAAGTACTGATACTGCGCCAAAAGTTGAATCAACGCCTAAGGAAGTTAGCACAAATGAAGCTGTTAATGAGTTAGATAAAGCTGTTGAGGAAATCAAACAAGCAGGTGAAAATAAAGGAGCTGATGTTCCTGCTGATGTTGAGTAAGGATATCAAGTAATATCATATTTCAATGCATAAAAAAGGCCGCTATATAGCGGCCTTTTTTATGTATTGAATATTATGAACAAATCTTCCTAATTAAGAATGGTTAGTACAGATAATCTAGTTGTTATCCGTTGAATATTCTTTGTAAAAGAAGAATAAATTCGTGTAAGTATTGTTCTGTAAATTGATTTTTGATAACCCAATGTTGTCACCAAGCATATAACCTTCTAATTTAGCTTTACCAGAAATACCTTTTAGCTTCATTTTTATAAAACAGTCTTTGCTCTTTTTATAAGTACCGTGAAGTATAAACTGTTTGTATTCTTTTATGATATGTTGCTGTGATAAGTTTTTAGGAATTTCTGAAGTAGTAGTAATCACACTGTCGGCACCAAAAAATCTAAGGTATGCGTTAGTAGTAGAGTCCACTCTTGCTACATATATTCCATCATTACTAATGGCTGAGCACTGACCGTAGCTGAATAAACTACTTAAAACTCCAAAACCGATCAATATTGTTTTTTTCATACCGTAATCATTATTTAATACTAAGATAACTAAAAGAATTCTTAATTTTACCAAGCAATGAATCAGTATAAAAAGGTTGCCTTTTACACATTAGGGTGCAAGTTAAATTTTTCAGAAACTTCTACGATAGCGAGGAATTTTGAAGAAGGAGGATACGCAAAAGTGAACTTTGATGAGTCCGCAGATATATATGTAGTAAATACTTGCAGTGTTACTGACAATGCAGACAAGAAGTGTCGATCAGTTGTTAGAAAAGCCAAAAGAAATAACCCAAATTGCAAGATTATTGTAATTGGTTGTTATGCCCAATTAAAACCAAATGAGATAGTCAAAATTGAAGGTGTTGATTTGGTTCTTGGCGCAAATGAGAAATTCAATATTTTGGCTCATTTGGATCATGACAATAATTTTAAAAATGAAGAATCAGAAGTAAGTGAGGGAGGAAGAGTAGTGAGCTCGAAAATTGAAAAAGTAAATGAGTTTTTTCCTTCATATTCTTTTGGGGACAGGACGAGAACCTTTTTAAAGGTTCAAGACGGATGCGATTATTCATGCAGTTTTTGCACAATACCTCTAGCTAGGGGTAAAAGCAGAAGTCAATCCATAGATAGTACGGTTCAGGTAGCTAGTAAAGCAGTGTCTGGCGGTACTAAAGAGATTGTATTGACGGGAGTTAATTTAGGAGATTTTGGAGTTGGTACAGATGAAAACTTCTTGGGTTTGCTAAAAGAGCTAGATTCAATTTCCGGCGTTGAGCGGTTAAGAATATCATCTATTGAGCCTAACCTACTAACGGACGATATCATATCGTTCGCGGCTCAAAGTAAGGCCTTGGTTCCGCATTTTCACGTTCCGTTACAATCGGGTTCACCTGAGTTATTGAAATTGATGAGAAGAAGGTACAAGAGAGAAGTGTATGATAGCCGAGTTGCAAAAATAAATGAATTATTCCCAGATGGTTGTATTGGTGTAGATGTTATAGTTGGGTTTCCTGGGGAAACAGAGGAGAGGTTTGCTGAGACGTACGATTACTTGAAGAATTTAGATGTGTCATATTTTCATGTTTTTTCTTATTCAGAACGAGATAGTACGAAAGCAATAGAGATGGAAGGAGTTGTGAGTCGGGAGAAACGGGCCGAGCGTTCAAAAATGCTTCAGATATTATCCATGAAGAAAAAAAGGAGTTTTTATGAAAGGCATAAAGGGAAGACGTTTCCTGTGTTGTGGGAGAGTGATAAAGACGATAATGGCTACGTATACGGTTTTACAAATAATTACATCAAGGTAAAAACCAAAAATGAATCAGCGGTATCAAATACTGTTGAAAACGTAGAATTAAAATTTATTGATAAAGATGGAATATATAAACACGAATAGAATGAGAAAAAAAATTAGCATAATAAATATAGCGGTTTTGTTGAGCGGTTTTTTAATGGTGGGCTGCACGGGTTCGTCCTTAGAAAATGTATCATCAACAACACCATTCGATGAGATAGGTGAGTTTGAGGTGAAAGTTGAACGAAGTAAAAAAGACCCGTCAAATCCAATACTAGAGGAGACACTTGTTACCGAGACAATGTTGAGCGTAAATGTACTAGTAATTAATGCAGACAGCATGACTTTGAAATGGAGGTATGGCAAGTCCATCATAGTGGGAGATCAAGGATCCAAGATCACTAAAGATGAACAAAAGGCAATTAATATTTATGAAGGAATCACTTTTGATCTAGCAGTTAAGGAAAGTGGTGAAATCCGTGTTCAGAACTATCAAACGGTGAGAGAAGAGCTAGAATCTCTATTTTTAAAACTGTATGGAAACGACAGCCTGACAGCTGAAAGTGAGATGTACGGTAGGGTAAAGAGAATGTTTGAGATTAAAGCAGGAACTGCGGAGTTAATGTTGGAGAACTTCTTTCCCGAAATTAGTCTTCTTTTTAGCTCAATAAATGAAGAATTCATAGTTGGAAGTAATTTATCTCTTGACAGTGTTGCAAATCCATACGGAGCTGGATACTTGGATATAATATCAGAAATTACTATTGTAAACGTTGAAGATGAATTGATAATAGCTAAGTATGATTCAATTCCTCAAGACATTTTGGATGGTAAGGTGATGGAGTATTTAAATCAAGTATATGGTCCTGCAGCTACTGATATACCAAAAGAGCAAATACCACACTCAACATATTTAATAAACTTAGAAGTGATTTTATCAGATGACAGTAAGCTTCAAAGTGTCTCTACAGAAAAACAATTTACACAAGGTGAAAAGGCTATGGTAGATGTCTTAGAGATTACTATTGAAAGATAAGAATCAACCAGAATAATCAATGAGTTCGTTCAGACTTTGAAATGTCCTAATTGTTGCAAAATATTTCTGCAGCATTTTTTGCATCTTGAAAATCTAATGAACTCGCCTTTCTTATATCCTTACATGACTTTTCATAATTGTTCAAAGATAAATTACACATTCCTCTATAAAAGAATGCTTTGGCAAAATCGATGGTTTCTTTGATGATCCTGTCAAACTCAGGTAGCGCCAGCTCGAAGTCACCTAGTGAATATAAGCAGTAAGCTTTGTTGTATCTCGCCTGGACAAACTTAGCGTCAATGTCTAAGGCTTTTGTGTAATTAGTTATTGCTTTCTTGTGCTCGTGAATATTCATGTAACAAAGGCCAAGGTTATTATATGCCTTTTTGTTTTTAATATTGAATGATACTGCTTTTTCGAAGTAAGGAATTGCTACTTCGTGCTTTTTTTGGAACAGCTTGAATAGACCTTGGTTAAAGTAAAAACTTGAACTGTCAGTCTGAGAAAAGACACTTAATGGTAATAAAAATAATAATGCAATAATGTACCTCATTACCTATTAGAAACAATAACTGTCCAAAGGTTGCCTTTGTTTCTTACTTATTTTTTAAATCCTATTAATATTGAGGCGCATCCGGACTGTGTTTCGTGTAAATCTAACTGTGCAGAAATTGAAACGGTCATTGTTGAAGTGACTTTAAAGTCCCAATATGGAACGTTTCCAAATTCCATGCTGTCAAATAAAACATTTCCTTCTTCGTCCTTAATTCTGAAAATTAAACTTCCTTGTGAAAAACCACTGCAAGCGGCAATTCTATAAGTTGCGCCACCAAAAAATGTTGTTGTGAACTCAGCTTCTTGCTCTCCAAAAAGAAAAGCTCTGTAGTTTTGTCCGTCAGAGATGTAGTTGACAGTAAAATTATTTTTATGGCAGTAGTTTGCAATCGTATCACACTGTGCGTTGGTTGTTACCGATAAGGATACAAATGCAACAAATAAAGCTATTATCTTTTTCATAGTATATTTTTAGTCTTGCGTACTTTCTTATAAAATTATTTTTTTTCTCAATAACTCGATTTTTACTCCAATTTCTTTGAATACCTCATCACTGATGTCAATAGTTGTTGTTGATGTAATTTCGGTTGTTTTGTTTTCTTTATCGTGCACAGGAGTGCTGTATGTGTACTCAATGTTGATTTCTTCAAAAGACTCTCTAATGCTTTCCAAGTCCGTGTATAAATCTTTAACACCTGGCTCGTCAAGATACTTGATCAGCATCTTATCAAGTATTGTTTCCAAGGTATGCTTTTGCATTCCTATTAGATTGGTTATTTCAGTAGTTTGGTTCATTTTACCAATGTTTGCAGCGAAGTATATACTTTCAATCCATCCACCTACAATGATTAAAGCTCCAATGTGCTTTCTTTCTCTGATCTGTAAAAAGTCATCAGCTTTTCTGTACGAGTTAGAAATTAAATATAACAACGAATCCTTGTTGTCTAAATTCCTTTCGATTTGAGAGATTGTAGCATCGTCAAAAGCTTCACTAATTCCTAGTACGTCAGCCAATTTTCTAGATGCTCTCATGTATCTAAGAGATTCTTGTTGGTGATCGTACAATGTAGTGTACCCCAAGTCTGCACCATAAATACCTAAGTTCAAAGCTTGTGATGCGGTTGTTGCATACATGTCAGCTTTGTTTGCTTTGTTAAGCATTTCATTATCGTATGAAGCTCCATTGTTCGCGATGATCGACCCTAACTGAATTGGAGACGGAATGCTAAAGATAGAATTGTCATAAACCCCAACTGGTGGATTGCTTAAATCCGCCGCAGTAGAATCTGCAGTAGGAGTCGGATCCACTTTAGGTTTTTCATCTGGAGTACAAGCAGTTAGTATCAATCCTAAAGCTGCTATTGTGCTATACCTTTCAAGTAGGCTTAAACTTCTCATAATTTGTTTGCTATTATTGTCCTATATAGCAGTAAATATAGACTTTTTTTATCGAAAGGATAAAATGTTTCTAAATAATTAATAAAATGATAAAGTTGATAAGTCCGGTCAAACTACTATGATAAAGCTAAGTACAATTCTGAAAGTTTAATATTCTTTAATTAGATTTGTCTCTCTTACGAGGGCAGTTTCTTTGCAGTGTAAAGTTTAGGTGAGAAAAGCTAATGATAAAAAGAGCTGATTGCTGATTTTGTAGATTTCGGCACAACGTGAGCACCGATAATAAACTGTTCATTATTATTGAAAGATTGTATTGTAATGTGCAAAGACTGCAATGTTAGGAGAGGTCAGATAGGAATCAATCTTGGCCGAGTTGTTTTAATAAAGATAAAAAGCGAATGTTATTTGTTGACGTAATTGTTCCTGTTCCTGTTCCAAACTTATTCACGTACGAAGTTCCAGGTGAATTTGCCGCTGATGTGGGGGTAGGAAAAAGGGTGGTGGTTCAATTTGGGAAGTCAAGATTTTACAGTGCAATTGTTCGGTCAATTCATAACCGCGAGCCTGAAAATTACAAAGCGAAGACAGTGCAGTCGGTATTAGACACCATTCCTATTGTCCAAGAGGAGCAACTCGTTTTGTGGGAATGGATATCGTCGTATTACAGTTGTCATATTGGAGAAGTGATGAATTCTGCCTTGCCTGCGGCGTATAAATTGGTGAGTGAAACAAAAATATTGCTCTGTGACAAGGAGGTTGATTTTGATCAGCTTAACGATAACGAATACTTGATAATTGAAGCACTTCAATTACAGCAAGTATTGTCGATTGCTGATATTAATGCTGTGCTGGGATTGAAAAGTGTCCATAGTTTTATTAAATCCTTACTTGATAAAGGATATATACAGCTGGAAGAAGAGTTAAAAGAAAAACAGAAACCTCTTATTAAAAGTTATCTAAAACTATCCCCTGAGTATAATTCTGAAGTCAAATTATTAGATCTTTTTCAAAGATTAAAATCAGTATCGAAACAAGAAGACTTGTTGATGCTGTTTACTTCGCAAAAGGATTTTGAATTTGATAATTTTAAATGCGAGAAAGCAAATTTTCTAAAAAAATCAGGAGCAAGCCGATCTTCTTTGAATACATTAATTACAAAAAATGTATTTATTGTTGAGGAAATAGAAGTGAATAGACTCCCTGAATTTACCGATGCGGTTTCCGCATTACCAAAACTTAATCCTGATCAGAAAATTGCAAAGAAAAAGATTGATAAAGGTTTTTCCTCCAATAAGATTGTACTACTAAACGGGGTTACGGGTAGTGGGAAAACAGAAGTCTATTTTTCCTTGATCCAAGAACAGTTGGATAAGGGGAAACAAGTGCTATACTTATTGCCGGAAATTGCTTTAACCACCCAGTTAATTGAACGCCTGCGAATAGTTTTTGGAGATAAAGTTGGGGTGTATCATTCCCGGTACAACATCAATGAAAGAGTAGAGGTTTGGACAGATTTATTAAAAGAAGATTCTAAATACAAAATCATCATTGGCGCTAGATCTTCTCTTTTTTTACCCTACAAAAAATTAGGTCTGATCATAGTTGATGAAGAGCATGAGAGTTCATACAAACAATTTGATCCCGCCCCACGCTATTTTGCTAGAGATGTAGCGATATTTATGGCGAAGTCATACGGCGCCCAATGTGTGTTAGGAACCGCGACTCCTTCTATTGAATCTTTTTATAATGTACAAAATGGAAAGTACGCTTATGCAGAGATAAAAACGAGGCACAGCGGTACTTTACTTCCTGAAATATTTTGCGCGGATCTTCAAGATGACAAAAAGAAAAAGAAGATGACAGGGCTGTTCGCTCCATTGCTGAAAAAAGAAATGGAAGCGGCTTTAGAAAACAAGGAACAAATAATCCTATTTCAAAATAGGAGAGGCTACGCCCCAAATTTGGAGTGCGATTCATGTGGGCATAGTGAGACGTGTGATCGGTGTGATGTTAGCTTAACTTTTCACAAAGGCGTTAATCAACTCAGGTGCCACTACTGCGGTTTTACGCAAAAAATAGAGTTGGCGTGTTCTGCTTGTGGAAGCATTGAAACTGGCTTGAAAGGATTTGGAACAGAGATGATCCAAGAAGAAGTGAAGAAGTATTTCCCTTCAGCAAAGGTAGCTCGAATGGATTTAGATACAACGAGAGGTAAAAATTCTTATTTGGATTTAATCACGAAGTTTGCTGACAAAGAAATTGACGTTTTAGTGGGGACTCAAATGTTAACCAAAGGGTTAGATTTTGGAGGTGTGTCCCTGGTTGGAGTGTTGAATGCCGACCAAATGTTAAATTATCCAGACTTCCGAGCTCATGAAAGGGCTTTTCAACTGTTAACACAAGTGTCAGGAAGGTCTGGTCGACGAGAAAAGAGAGGTAAAGTGGTTTTTCAAACTTACAATCCGTACCATACTATTATTAGAAATGTCATTGAAAATAATTTCCTTGAGATGTATGAGAATGAAATTCTAAATAGAAAGAATTTTGATTACCCTCCATTTTTTAGATTGATTAGTTTAACATTAAAGCATCGGGATAAATCATTGCTTGATGCTTGTGCTGAGGGATTTGGGATTGCTTTAAAAGGAGAGCTGACTGAAAAGAGAGTGTTAGGACCAGAGTATCCTGCCATAAGTCGAATAAATAATTTGTATCAAAAAAATATTTTAATCAAATTCGAAAAATCTGTATCGCCTTCCTCCATTAAGGAGGTGATTCAAAAGTGGGTGAATATTTACAAGAAGGAGAGTGCTTTTCAGCGCGTTCGTTTTAATGTTAATGTGGATCCTCAATAGTCTCCATATTAATTGGAGATTGAATAACTATTGAAAATTGTGAATTAATAACAAGTCGTCGTTCGTAAATACAGTCGTATTTTAACTAATTTAGGAGCTTGTTATATTTTAATAAAATGCAAAAAAAATATCTTGTTGTCATCCTTTCATTAATTTGTTCTGTTGTGTTTTCACAAACTGATTCTGTTGCTGCGAATCAATTAGTGTCAAAGGGAAATCAAACGAAAGTTCAGTCCGTTACTTCGTCCATTACTCAGCCACAAGTTGTGCAAATTGCAGGAATTACAGTTTCTGGAGATAGCTTAATTCCTGTCCCATTTGCCAATGTGCTTATAAAAGGAAATTACAGTGGAACGATGTGTGATTTTTCGGGGTTCTTTTCAATTGTTGCAAGAGCAGGAGATACTTTAGTGTTTAGCTCATTTGGCTACAAGAGAAATGAATATGTCATCCCAGATTCTTTAGCAAGCAAGCAGTATAGCTTGATTCAAATAATGGACCGTGACACAGTATTATTACCAGTGACTGATATAAAGGTTTGGCCAACATATGCGCAGTTTAAGAAAGCATTTTTAAACACTGAAGTTCCAGGTAATGATTTAGCCCGAGCTGAGAATAATTTAAACAGCGAAGTAATTGCTAGAAAAGTTGCTAATTTACATTTAGGGGCATCCGGCAATCAAAAATTGATGCTTGCTCAAAGAAGATCTAAATTGTATTCTGCTGGCCAACTTCCTCCAAACAACTTATTGAACCCTATTGCTTGGATGAAATTTATCAAGGCATGGAAGGAAGGTACATTAGGTAATCAGTGATAGATTATACATTTTATGATTAAATGGCAAGGCAGAATACTGTTGTATTTTTTAGTTTTTTCTATTTCTCAGGCTGGGATTTCTCAAGTGAAAGAGAGTTCTTACCCACAAGACTACTTCAGGTCTCCGCTTGAAATTCCATTGTTGCTTTCTGGTAATTTTGGTGAATTGCGAAGTAATCATTTTCATGCTGGCATAGATATTAAAACCCAAGGAGTTGTTGGGCAGAAAGTTATTGTGGCAGCCGATGGCTATGTGTCGAGGATCAAAGTGCAAATATATGGGTACGGAAAAGTGGTGTATGTAACTCATCCTAATGGGTACACTACAGTCTACGCGCATTTAAAATCATTTAATCGTGAAATTACAAACCAGGCAAGGTTAGAACAGTATTTGCGTGAGAGTTATACTGTTGATGTGTATCTCGACTCGAATCAAATAATTGTGAGTAAAGGTGATCTTTTAGCACTTTCTGGAAACTCTGGAGGTTCCGGTGGAGCTCATTTGCATTTTGAAATTAGAGAAACAGTTTCTGAAATCCCTGTTAACCCATTGCTTTTTAATTTTGCAATTAAAGATAATATTGCGCCAAAAGTGAAAGGCGTAAGGATATATCCTGTTGGACTTAATTCTTTTGTGAATGGTAAGAAGAAGCCGTTGTTTTTAAAAACTCCAAAAATTGGCCAAAATTATATAATTGAAAAGCCCATTAGTGTTTGTGGTCAATATGTAATTGGAATACAGGCTAATGATTATTTAAACAACTCTAGTAATCGATGCGGGATATTCGATATGCTAATGACAATTGATGATGAGAAAGTATATCAATTTAGAACCGAAAAGATATCTTTCGATGAGACGAGGTATTTAAACGCTCATTGTGATTACGCTTTTAAAAAGAGAACGGGAAAATGGGTTCATAAAATGCATGTCTTACCTAATAATAATTTAAGTACTTACCCTCTAGTTGTTAAAGGTGGGGTCGCATCAGTGAGGAAAGATTCCTTGTACAGAATCAAAGTACAGTTAAAAGATGCTTATCAAAACAAATCCTATTTGCACTTGCTTGTGAAGGGGGAGGAGAAGCCTACTTCTTATGTTGAAGTTGCAGATACTACAATTGTTAAACAATACAAGTGCAAACAGTCTAACGCCTATAGCGTAGTTGATTTTAGAATTTATCACCCCAAAGGCACTTTTTATGATGACTTGGAATTTAAATTTCACCAAACAAAAAGCAAATATTTTCTATCAAACTTAAATCACGTTCATACTAGTTTGACTCCAATGCACAAGAGCGCTACGATGTCAATAAAATGTAACAAGGTAATTGTTAAAACAGACAAGATTGTGGTAGTGAGAAAACAGGGGAAGCGAAAGTCTTATTTGACAGCTAATTATATCAATGGTTGGGTGAATTTTAAATCAAGATATTTTGGGACTTTTTACCTGGACATGGATACTGTTGCTCCAATACTTAAAAATGTAAATATTTTTAATGGGAAAGATATATCAGCCCAAAAGACAATTGTGTTTAAAGTCACAGATAATAAATCCGGAGTGTCAGTGTACAAGGGAAAAGTAAATGGCAAGTGGGTGCTGTTTGAGTACAATTACAAAAAGAGCAGACTCACCTATAACATCGATGAAAATGTTCAACGAGGTAAAAATACCTTGAGCCTGTTAGTTAAGGATAGTGTTGGGAATCAAAAAACGTACAACTGTAGTTTTACGTACTAATTTCTTGAGAAATTAAACTAGCATCTTTTCGATCGGAACAATTAAAATTCCTTCGGCACCTAATGTCTTTAAGTTGTCAATAGCGTTCCAAAAGTCTTTTTCTTTGATCACCGTGTGAACCGAACTCCACCCCTCAACAGCTAAAGGTAAAATTGTCGGGCTTTTCATTCCTGGAAGAACTTTTACAATTTCATCAATTTTGTCATTTGGTGCATTCATAAGTACATACTTAGTGTGCTTAGCTGCTAAGATGGACTGTATTCTAAATACGATCTGATCTAAAATCACTTGCTTTTCGGCAATTAAATTAGGATTTGCAAATAATGCTGCTTCAGATTTTAATATAATTTCTCCTTCTTTTAGTCCATTTTTGAACAAAGTGCTCCCCGAACTTACCAAATCGCAAATTCCATCTGCTAATCCGATGTTAGGAGCAATTTCAACAGAACCTGAAATAGCGTGAATTTCCGCATTTACATTGTTAGCTTTCAAGTGCTCCTTTAATGTGTGAACGTATGAAGTAGCTATTTTTTTTCCTTCAAAAAACATAATCCCTTGGTAGTCAACCTCTTTTGGGACAGCTAATGACAGCCTGCATTTACTAAATCCTAATTTTTGAACTAAATCAAGATTTGTGTTATGTTCTATAACAGTATTTTCTCCTAATATTGCAACATCTGCAACTCCGTCTTTGACATAATTAGGAATGTCTGAGTTTCTTAAAAAATACAATTCGACAGGAAATGTATGCGATTTAACCATCAGTTGATCTTTGCCATTATCAAACCTGATTCCACATTCTTTCAACAAGTCAATAGAATCTTTGTTTAATCGTCCTGACTTTTGAATTGCTATTTTAAGTACGTTTTTCATTTGTTATGTAAATTTAATGGTGTCAAAAGTACTTATTTTTTCAGGAGAGAAAAAATATACTGTACGTTTGCAACGTTAAGAAATTTACATGCTCGCAAACAAAGACAAAAAATACATTTGGCATCCTTTTACTCAGGAAAAAACTGCCTCTCTCAATATTCCTATTAAGAAAGGAAAGGGAGTTTGGATTTATGATGAAAACGGCAAGAAGTATTTAGATGCGATAAGCTCGTGGTGGGTTAATACTCATGGTCATGCGCACCCCTACATGCGTGAAAAGATTGATGAACAGTTGGGAGAACTAGAACACGTTATCTTCGCAGGGTTCACGCATCCTAAGGCAATTGAGATTTCTGAAAGATTGATAGGGAAGTTAGGAGAAGGGTTTGATAAAGTGTTTTTCAGTGATAATGGATCCACTGCAAATGAAGTCGCCTTGAAAATGGCTTTTCAATATTGCTATAATAATGGTCAGAGAAAAAGTAAAATAATTGCTTTCAAAGATAGTTACCATGGAGATACATATGGAGCTATGAGTGTTGGAGGTAGAAGTGATTTCTCTAAACCATTTGAAGATAATTTATTTGATGTTTATCACTTGGATGTTCCAACCGATCTAAATTTTAATCAGGTAAAAAAGCAACTTATTCAATTTTTGAATAACGGAGATGTTGCTGCTTTTATCTTTGAGCCTTTAGTATTAGGCACGGCAGGAATGATAACATATAAGGTTAAACATTTGAACGAATTGATGGCGATGTGCAAGGCCAAAGATGTGTTGAACATTGCAGATGAAGTTTTTACTGGCTTTTATAGAACAGGGAAGCTGTTTGCTCATCAGTATTTGGATATAAAACCTGATTTAATTTGTTTGTCTAAAGGATTAACAGGTGGCTATCTTCCGTTGGGTTTAACTATTACTCATCAGAAGATTTATGATGCTTTTTACTCGGAAGATAAAAAGAAGGCGTTTTTCCATGGGCATTCATATACAGGAAATCCATTGTCATGTGCTGCTGCTTGTGCAAGTCTAGATTTAATGGAAAAACAAGAGACTGTGGATAGCGTGAGGAGAATAGTTCAAAGACACAAGGACTTTATTAAAGTGCTGCAAGCAAGAAATGAAGTTCAAGCTGTTCGTCAAATTGGGACCATTTTGGCATTCGATATTAAATCTTCGACAAAGACATCTTATTTTAATAAAAGTCGGGATGTTTTGTATAATTTTTTTATTGATAAAGGTATACTCATTCGTCCATTGGGGAATACTTTATACATTGTCCCTCCTTATTGTATTTCAAATAATGAGCTTGATTTGTTGTACAATGCAATCAAGTCTCTTTTGAATCAAATTCGGTCTGGTAAGATAATAGTGTAAAATATGGTTAATAAGGTTCGAAACCACATCAAATAATTTTTCAATTCGCTCATTAGGTTTACTTTCGCATCATGATTAAAAATATTTTCATTTTAGTTACTGTGCTTTCCCTACTTTCGTTAGGGTCTTGCAAAGGAAAGCTAGATAAGTTGTTGCTAAGTAACGATGTTGAACTAAAAGAACAAAAAGCTCAAGAGTATTTTGAAAATTGTGATTACGCAAGCGCATCCCCGTTGTTTAAAGATTTAATTCAATCTTTCTCGACTTCAGCGAAAGTGGAAAAAGTGTATTTTTATTTTGCTTATTGTGACTACAAATTGGGAGACTATATGTTAGCGGCTTATGAGTTTAAAAAAATACTTGAAAAATTCCCAAGAGGTAAATATGCGGAGAGAGCTAAGTTTTTAGTGGCTGATTCCTATTTCTATTCTACACCAAAGTATAATTTAGATCAGCAATTTAATGGTCAGGCGGTAGAGGAGTTTCAGATCTTTTTGGAAAAATACCCTACCAGTGATAAGCGAGATGCAGCGAATGATAAAATTGATCAATTAATTGAAAAACGAGAAAAGAAAGATTTTGAAAATGCAAAGTTGTTTTATAACACCACAGATTATAAAGCTGCTTTGCAGTCATTTCAATTCGTGTTAAACGATTTTCCTGATACAAAAAGGGACGAAGAGATTCATTTTTTATTGGTTGAGTCAGCATTCATGTATGCTGAGAAAAGTATAGAACATAAAAAAACGGTAAGGTATCAGCAGGTGAACGAATATGTGTTGAGGTACTTAAAGAAATTTAAAACTGATGAGAAAGCTGTCTTTTTGAAAAAGGTGTTAGCTTATCAGAAGAAAGCAAAAGACAAGGCGAAAGAGTTGGAATATAGTTTACCAGGGTTTTATTTCAAAAAGAAAAAATACGACGATGCAATTGAGTTGTGGAGTAAATTGCTAGTTAAAAAAGAGGTAGCTAACAAACATGTGATAGCAGAAAGTCTACTTGAGGCTTATTCGGAAAAGGCTTTAAGTGTTGAGAAATCTGAAAAGATAGTTGCAGTAGATGCTTTTGTAGAAGCCTACAAAGAGCTGGCTGGTAAACTTGATCAGGATAAAGTTGAAAGATGGAGATATAAGAATAACTATTTCGTTAATCTTCAATTGAAGCTTCCAAACACCTTGCCCTATGAGTTTTTAGCAAGTGGGGAATACATGAAAGCAGTTGAGTATTTTGCATTGTTGAGGGACTCCGCTGATCTGTCAAAGAATTACAGTGACAAGATGTTCTATAATTCTTTGCTATCAATGCATAAATATGCTGAGAAACTAAGAGAGGTTCCAGCCAAGGTGCAATGGGATAATGTTGTCAAATTGACGACTGAAAACAAGACGTGGAAAGAGGGGAGGTTTAATGGTAGAATTAGTTCTTTACTAAGAGATGTAGAAAAGGCAACGGACAATTATCCAGTAATTCTTATTAGTAACCCTATTAAAAGGAAAAACTATGCCTTGGCGCTGAAACGTGCTAAACAAGAAATCGATGGAAATAATACGGTGAAAGACCGAGAAGAAGTTGTATATTTGTTGTTGCTTTCTTCAGTAAAAAAGGCTAGCAGTGTTAAAAAGTACGAAAGGCTTCCGCAATATAAAAATGCAAAGCTTGATTACGATGCATATTCAAAAATGCTGACTGACCCTAAATTAAAGGAGAAGGCTTTGAAGATTGAGGAGAAGATAAACAAGAGAATCACTAAGTATCAAAATAAATAGTATTAAGATGGATTACAAAAAAACGAAAGCAGTTAATTCAACAGTAACTAGGGATGTTAACTCGTTCAGTGAAGGAGAAAACATTTATGAGTTGATTTCAATTTTAGGAAAAAGAGCTGATCAAATTGGATTGGAATTAAAAGAAGAGTTGAACGGTAAGCTAGAGGAGTTTGCTTCTCCATCTGATAATTTAGAAGAAATTTTTGAAAACAGAGAACAAATTGAAATTTCAAAATTTTACGAAAAGTTACCGAAGCCTACATTAATAGCATCTCAGGAGTGGACTGATGGACAAATTTATCATCGTAATCCTGACACAGAAAACAAAGACGAGGAATAAGATAAATAACTGTCAATGATATTAAAGCTCACAATTATTCTAAACGAATTTTGTGAGCTTTTTTTTTAGATTTAAAGTAATACTCAATTAATAGGAATGTTGAAAGGAAAAAAAATACTGTTAGGCATTACAGCAAGTATTTCTGCATACAAGATCAATTACTTGGTTAGGCACTTGGTGAAAGCACATGCAGAAGTAAAAATTGTTGTAACTCCCGCTGCTGCTGATTTTGTATCTCCTTTAACATTGTCGACTTTGAGTAAATCTTCCGTTTTGTCAAAATTCACAAATGACTCCGCAGGTGGAGTTTGGAACAATCATGTTGAATTAGGGGAGTGGGCAGATTTGTTTATTGTTGCTCCTGCTTCTGCGAATACTATTTCAAAGATGGCAAGTGGATTATGTGATAATTTATTGATGGCAATTTACTTATCGGCTAGGAGTCCAGTTTGGTTTGCTCCAGCAATGGATTTGGACATGTATAAACATGAGAGTACGCGGAGCAATATAAGGACGTTGGTCGCTAGAGGAGATCGATTAATTCCTCCAGGTTCAGGAGAGTTGGCCAGTGGCTTAACTGGAGAAGGTAGACTAGAAGAGCCCGAAGTAATTTTTAATCAAATTGTTTCTCATTTCAATAGAGTGCAAGACTTGAAGGGATGTACTGCATTAGTAACTGCAGGTCCAACTTATGAATTTATTGATCCCGTTCGTTATATTGGAAATCCGTCAACAGGAAAAATGGGCATTAGGATTGCTGAGGAATTGTCAGGAAGAGGAGCAAAAGTTACTTTGGTTTGTGGACCCAGTTCAGAGCAGGTAAACGACAGTACGATAGACGTAATTAACGTGATAAGCGCTCAAGAAATGTTTGATAAAAGTAAGAGCTTTGCTGGAAAGATAGACATAGCTTGTATGACTGCTGCTGTTGCTGATTATAGGGCCAAAGAAACATTCGATCATAAAGTTAAGAAGAAGGAAGGCGAAATGAGTATTGAGCTAGAGAGAACTCAAGATATATTAAAGCACTTCGGAAGTTTAAAGAAAGACGGTCAGGTGGTCATTGGCTTCGCGATGGAAACTAATAATGAAATTGAAAATGCACAAGCAAAGCTGAGCAATAAAAATGCTGACTTGATAGTTTTAAATTCCTTAAATGAAGAAGGAGCAGGTTTTAAACATACTACAAATAAAGTTGTTTTTATAAGAGAATCTGTTGACCCTCATTTTTTTGAGTTAAAGAGCAAAAAAGCAATTGCGGTTGATGTCGTGGATGAGGTCTTAAAAATAAAAAGTTTAAAAAACTGAAACGGAAAATGATATTTAGTAAAAATAAAGCGAGGAGTTTAATACTAAAGTTGGCTGTAGTTCTATCTTTTTTGTTTTTTTCTAGTCCAATTTATTCTCAAGAGATTGATTGTGTAGTCACTGTTAACCACCAAAAAGTTCAAAGTACAGATAAATCAATTTTTGAAAGTTTAGAATCAGGAATTACAGAATTTGTAAATACCAAGCGGTGGACTGGTGACCAATATAAAATTGAAGAAAGAATTGCTTGTAAATTTTTAATAATAATAGATTCTAGAAGTGATAATAGTTTTTCAGCAACCATTCAGGTTAGCTCCTCTAGACCTGTTTTCGGAACAAATTATAAAACTTCGATGTTCAATATCAATGACAACGATTTTAAATTTACTTACAATGATCAACAGGCCTTAACCTTTAACTCAGGAGAATATCAATCAGAATTAACAGCCGTAATTGCCTATTACATATATGTCATCTTAGGAGTCGATTATGATAGTTACTCAAAAGAAGGCGGAAAGGAATATTATCAAAAGGCATTTGATATTATGTCACTTGCTCAAACATCCTCTTCAAGTTCTAGTTGGAAGCCCACAACTGATAACAATAGGTACACTCTAATTGAGAACTTAACAAACACTGTATTTGCTCCCTTTAGAGACTGTCTATACTTGTATCACAGAAAAGGTCTGGATATGATGAAGGACAAAAAGAACGAAGGTTATGTAAACTTGATTAATGGTTTAACAAAGTTAGAAGCGATTCATAAAGTAAAGCCATCTTCCTATTTACTTCAAATTTTCTTTTTAGCTAAATACAGCGAAATTGTATCTATGTATAAAGATAGGTCTCAAACAGAAAAAAATAGAGTGGTACAATTACTTCTGAAGTTAGACCCGGGTAACACTAAGCATTATAATAAAATTCTGGAGACAAAATAAGTCAATCCATGTTTGAAAAGTTACAGCGAAAATTGTCAAAACGAAAAGAAGAAAACTGTTTTCGTGAGCTACAACTTAACGGTGACTTAGTCGATTTTTGTTCCAACGATTATTTAGGATTAAGTAAATTGTTGGATATTAAAAATTCGGATCCAGTTGGTTCAACGGGCTCTAGACTACTCCAAGGTAACTACCCATTAATTGAAGAATTAGAGAAAGATTTGGCCGAGTTTCATAAGTGCTCTTCAGCATTAGTGTATAATTCTGGTTATGCTGCTAATGTGGGGTTGTTTTCGGCCTTACCGCAAAAGGGAGATATTGTGTTGTATGATGAGTTGATTCATGCTTCTGTAAAAGATGGAATGCGTTTAAGTTTCGCAACCAGTTATTCTTTTAAACACAATGACATGAAAGACTTCAAGCTAAAACTTCAAAAAGTAAAAGAAGGTTTTGATGGGGAGATTTTTGCGGCTGTTGAATCAGTTTACTCGATGGATGGTGATCAAGCACCGCTGCTTGAACTTGCTGACTTGTCTGAACAGCATGAATTTACCCTTGTGGTTGATGAAGCTCATGCTGTTGGTGTGTTTGGTGACCAAGGTGAAGGTTTAGTACAAGCATTAGGATTGGAAGATAAAGTTGCCGTTAGAGTAATGACATTTGGAAAAGCATTAGGCTGTCATGGTGCAGCTGTTCTGTGTCCAGAATTGATTAAGGAGTACCTGATTAATTTTTCGAGATCATTTATTTATTCTACTGCTCTACCCCCTGCTAGTGTAACTGTTATAAGGCATGCTTATTCTTTTATGAAAAGCACCAAGCAAATAAGCATACTAAAGGAGAAGATAAAGTATTTTAAAGAGGGAGCGACTGCCAGGGGTGTTATCGGATTAATGAGTAGTGGTTCAGCGATTCAATGCATTGTAAAATCAGGAAATACATATGCTAAAGAGTGTAGTCAGTTACTTCAAGATCAAGGGTTTGATGTCCGTCCAATTTTGTCTCCAACCGTTTTAGTTGGTAAGGAGCGGTTGAGAATTTGTATTCATGCATTTAATTCTGAATTGGAAATAGATCAATTATTGGATAATCTTTCGAGGTTTAACGTAATAAAGAACTAAAATAGTATTTAAAGAATAATTAAAATTATAATATTTGTAAAAATATTATAATGAAGAGTTTTTACGCCTGTTTAATAATCTTGCATTCGCATGTTTTAATAGGGCAGAATAGTTCATCGTTATTATTGCCAGCTCTTTTTAATGATTCTCCATTGTTTTCAAACGTTAATGTTGCCGGAGAGTCGAAGAAAAATTTACGGATTCAATTACTGTATGAGAATAGGTTCTTAGTTAAAGATTTGTCTCCAAAGTTCTTGTGCTTTGAAAAAACGTATAATGACTCCAGATGGACATTAAGCTTTTCAGACTGGGGTAGTAAATACTATAAAGAAAGAAGTGCTCAGGTAAATTACTCAATGAAATTAAACCCTACTCTCAGGGCAGGGGTAGGAATACTAATTCAATCAATCAGTTCGCCTAAATCAAACCAAAATACCTTCAAAGTTTATCCAGCTTTTGGAATGCAATATCAACTTTCTAGAAATTATGAGATTTTTACAAGTTTTAAACTTAATACAGGTGCACCTTTTTATTACAGTGCTTATTTAGGCTTTAGTACTGAGATTGCGACTTCATATGAATTGTATTTTTTGATAAAATCATCCGCAGAAGAGAAAGTTTTTGGGTCCGTTGGGATAAAATATAAAAGGGATTCTGGTAATCAGTTTTTTTTACAACTTAATAATAACAATTACCCATTAGCAATTGCTTACAAGGTTCTTTGGAATAAATTTTCTTTCCGGATATCGATGTATTATCATTTACAACTTGGAGTGTCGAATCATGTTGGTGTTGGATATCATGGCTCGCGATGAAGGTTTTACTAGCATTACTTTTTCTCTGCAATTACTGCGTCGCTCAAAATAAGGAAGTACAAGATGCGTTGCAAATTTACGCGGAGTACTACTCCATGGGGGTAGTGGGTGATGAGGTGAATATTGAGAATGAAGATTGGTTGTTTGACATCGAGCTACAATTGTCTTCCTATTTGCAAAATCCTTTAAAAATTAATAGTTGCACTTATGCTGAGTTATTGCAGTTTCCGTTGTTCACTGTTCGGCAAGTCCATCACTTAAAGTCTTATCAGCGGCGATATGGAGATTTACGATCGGTTGAGGAAATTGGATTGATACCACAATTTCCAAAAGAAATACTTGAAGTACTTTCATATTTTATTGATTTTTCGGGAGGAAAAAGATACTTAAGTAGAAAGACAAGAGGTAAGCTAATCTCTACCAACAAGTATTCATTGTTGATTGACACGCTCGCCAAGGATTATTTAGGAAGTGCCGCATATCACGCTGTGAAAATTAAGATCAATGATTTGTACCCTGGCGTCTCTCTGGCGATCAATTCTGAGAAAGATAAAGGTGAGTTATGGTATCATCCTTCCCATGGGCTTGAGCACATTAATTTTAATGTGGGATATACTAAAGACATATCGAATGTAAGACGGTTAGTTATAGGTGATTACAAGGTCAGTTTTGGGCAAGGATTGCTTTTGCATACCGGTTACAACAATTACAAGAGTCGTTTTCTAAATAGCGGAAATACTTTCTTGAAGTCAAAGATTAAATCTAAAAGTTCAAACGATGAATCGTCAAGCTTACGAGGAGTGGCGGCACAAGTTCAATTGTCCAATTTATTGGTGTCGACTTTTGTATCTTGTAATAACTTTGATGCTGCTGTTAAGAGTGATACTAGCGGACAATTCTTTAGTAGTGTTGGTAATTCAGGTATTCATTTAGATCAAACGCAATTAGGCAATAAAGATCAAGTAAACTCAAAAGATATTGGGCTTTCAGTTAGTCATATTCGTTCAAAGCTTAACGTGTCTTGGAATCATTTATATTCAAAATTAAGTATTCCGTTCAAACGAAAATCAAATTATTATAATACTCAATACTTTTTGGCGGATGAATTTTATAATCAATCAGTGGACTTCAATTTTATGTTCAGTGGGACTTATTTTTTTGGAGAAGTGTCAGCTGATAAAGATTTTGATTTCGCAATAATTACTGGGCTTTCAGGTACTTTGGCTGATATTATTAATTACAGAGTATTGTACAGGAATTACTTCAGGGAGTATCAATCCTTCCGAGGAAAGTCTTATCAGCAGAATGGGCAGCTAAGAAATGAGAAAGGTATGGTGTTTCAAACTGAAGGTCGGTTTGGAAATGGCTTTACTTATAACGCTTATTATGATTTTTATGTGTTTCCTCAGATGAGTTATCGAAGAAGGTTTGCCGCAGTAGGGAAGGACCAAAGTTTTAAGATAACCTACAACAATGGGAAAGGATTTCAGTGTTACGCGAAAGTGAAAAGGAAAATGGGACAAAAGAATGTGGCAGATAACAAGCTATATCAGCGGAACGAGAAGTTGAAGGTTAATTACCGTTTAAATTACAGACTGGCAATTACTGAAAACATAAAAATTAGCGGTCAATTTGAGTACTCGAAATACAGCAGTAGTGTAAACGTAAGTTCAGGCACTTTGTTTTTCCAGGAAGTGAAGCATGTTGTGAAAAAAGTATCTTATAATATTCGATTTACTTTGTTTTCAATTGATGATTACAATGCTCGAATTTACGTGTACGAGCCTAGTTTAAAATACAGTAGTCCTTTCTCGTTTTACAAGAATCATGGCTTTAGCTCATCATTGAAATCTACTTACACTGTTGACGATCATTTTAAATTATCGATAAAGTTATTTTCAAATTTTTATCAGAACAAAGAATCCACGTTCAAGTCTTATGATGCTAAAGTAGGATTGAATGTTCAGGGGGTTCTGAGTTTCTGATTAATCAATGATGATATTTTTCTCCTTTAATGATGCTAAATGCTCTGTACAATTGTTCCAAAAAGATCGTTCTAACCATTTGATGAGTGAAGGTCATTTTTGACAGTGCTAATTTATCATTTGCCCGATGGTATAACTCATCTGAAAAACCATATGCTCCTCCAATAATGAAGTTTATTTCCTGACCACCTGCAACCATTTTCTTGTTCAGGTACGCAGCAAAATCTGGAGAACTGTGGTTTTTTCCTTTCTCATCAAGTAAGATTATTTGGCTATTTGGTTTTACATTTTTTAATATAAGCTCACCTTCTTCCGTTTTTAATTTTTCTTTTGAAAGCTTATTTGCTTTTTTAATGCCAGCTAATTCTATGTACTTAAATGTATTGTAGTGCTTTAGTTTTTTGGTGTAAAATTCGATGAATTTTACATGTTCCGCTTCTTTGGTTTTACCAATTGAGATACAGGTGATGTTCATTTGTCAAATTTATAGTTAAATTGCTTAAAATTTGATCAGGTGAAAAAAACAATTGTATACAGCATAATAATAAGGTTGTTTGTCAGTGCTTTAATCTCTCTGCTTTTTGTTGTATATGGGCCAAGTGATCACCAGTTTACTTTGTGCTTTTACTCATTTTTTTCTGTTTATATTTTTTGGGAATTTCATTTTAGAGTGTTGAAGTATTGCTATGATAAAGTAATGGTTCAAAGCACAATTATCCAAGCAACGGTATTGGTTAGCCTGTCAATACTGACCTTCAGTATTGTTTTTTTCTTAACTCATATGTTTGATATTGCAGATGGAAATGAAAAGATCTTATTTCTCCTGTTTTTAGTGATGACAGTTGTTACTGTTTTCCATGTGTTATTAATGGCTTTAAGGCAACTTTCATATCAGAAAATCCAGCATTTCAAGGAAAAAAGTGTGCTTTTGGAGGAGAAGTATAAGTCTATTAAGTCTAAGACTATATTACATTTTCTTCAAACATCGTTAGAAGCAACTCAAAAACTAATTACAATCAATCCAGAAAAGGCTAATCAACAAATTGAAGCACTGACGACGATGATTCGATCTTTACTACAAAGTAGGGACAAGGACTATATTTTATTGAAAGAAGAGTCTGGTTTGGTGCAAGAATTTGTTAAATTATTAGAGCTCCAGGGAAATGTTAAGATATTATTTTCAATAGAGGAGGAGCCCGATCATCATAATTACCAAATACCACCTTTTGTCTTAATATTGATTTTTGACAACATTTTTTTGAATAGAAGTTTTATTCCGTTTGCGGAATTACAAGTTTATGTTGAAAATGGAATTTACTTGGTGGCCAAATATCGGCAGCTTGCTAAGACCTCTTTTCAAGAGAAGCAAGAGGAATTACTAAAGAATTTAAAGGAGCGGTATTCGTTTACGAAACAGGACACAAATGTAGTTATGATCTCAACTCAGACCCACACTTACATCAAAGTACCTCTTTTGAAACCTGTGTAAGTTCTGCTTACGGTGCTAATACTATTTCGGGACTAGTCCTTGTCCATCTTTAAATCGTGTCCCATCTTATCCTTTTTCGTGTTTAGATAAAACTCGTTGTGTTCATTGGAGCTGATTTCAACTTGTACATTTTCAACTATTTCAAGACCGTAGCCAATTAATCCAGCACGTTTAGTAGGGTTGTTGGTCATTAACTTCATTTTGGAAACATTGAGGTCACGTAAGATTTGAGCTCCTACACCGTAATCTCTTTCATCCGCTTTAAATCCTAACTCTAAGTTAGCCTCTACGGTATCTCTTCCTTCTTCTTGAAGTTTGTATGCTTTTAATTTATTTAGTAATCCTATGCCTCGCCCTTCTTGATTCATGTACAATACAATACCCTTCCCTTCTTTTTCAATCATTTCCATTGCTTTATGAAGTTGAGCGCCACAGTCGCATCTGCAGGAACCGAATACATCACCAGTTAAGCAGCTTGAATGGACTCTTACTAAAACAGCATCTCCTTCATTCCATTCACCCTTCACTAGTGCTAAGTGTTCCTCTCCAGTAGTAATTTGCTTATAGGCTGTTAATTGGAAGTCGCCCCATTCGGTTGGCATTTCTACCGTCACGTTTTTTTCAATTAACGATTCATGTTCCAACCTGTAAGCTATTAAATCCTTAATAGTTATCATTTTCAGGTTGAATTTTTCTGCAATAATAGCCAAATCAGGAACCCTAGCCATTGACCCATCCTCATTCATTATTTCAACTATAACTCCAGCAGCTTCAAATCCTGCAAGCCGCGCCAAATCAATTGCAGCTTCAGTATGTCCAGCTCGTCGTAAGACTCCTCCTTTTTTTGCCATCAAAGGAAATATGTGTCCAGGTTTTCCGAAAACATCTGGGTTTATGTCTTTGTCAATTAATGCTAATATGGTTCTAGCTCTGTCTCCAGCTGAAATTCCTGTGGTACAACCGTGCTCCAGCAAATCAACTGATACAGTAAAAGGTGTTTCATGCAATGCAGTATTCTCTGGGACCATCAAATTTAATCCTAGTTCTTTACATCTGCTTTCAAGTAGGGGAGCACAGATTAAACCTCTACCATGCGTTGCCATGAAATTAACGATTTCAGTAGTTATGGTTTCAGCGGCACACACGAAGTCCCCTTCGTTTTCTCGATCTTCATCATCCACTACTATCACTACTTTTCCACCTTTAATATCTTCAATGGCTTCTTCGATTGAGTTTAACTTTATGGACATGATAAGTTTTTTTGCGAAGGTACTGAAAAGTGGTCAATGTTTTAAGTGAATCTTAAAATTCCAGCTCGTTATATTACCTGCTTGAATTTATTAGATGTAAGTTTTGAATATTCAGATTTAAATGTAGATATTTGCAGCCCAGTAAAAATTAATATTTATAAACAGGCTACGGGATAGCCAAAACTTAAAAAAGATGGCAACTAAAATTAGATTACAGAGAAGAGGAAGAAAAAGAAACGCAATATACCACATCGTGGCTATTGATTCTAGAGCGAAGAGAGATGGAAGATGTATTGAGAGATTAGGACAATACAATCCAAACATTCATCCAGCTGCAGTAAACTTAGACTTCGAAAGAGCTCTACACTGGGTTAAAGTTGGTGCTGAAATGTCAGATACAGCAAAAACAATTTTATCAAATGAGGGGGTTTTACTTAAAAATCACTTGGACGGTGGAGTTGCAAAAGGAGCTTTTAATCAAGATGTTTCCGATAAAAGGTTCGCAGCTTGGATTAGCGATAAAGAATCAGGTGCTGATAAAGCTGCTAAAGTAATATCTGACGCTAAAGATTCTGAAGCGAAAAAACAATTTGAGTCAGAAACAAAAATTAAAGAAGATAGAGCTACAGCAATTCTTGCTAAGAACTCTGCCTTAATTGAAGAAGTAAATGCAGCAGTTGCAGCTGAACAAGCTACTGAAGATGCTCCGGTATTAGAAGAAGCTGAAGCGGCAGTAGAAGAAGTGCCAGTTGCAGAAGAGGTTGCAGTTGAAGCTGCTCCACAAGTTGAGCCAGTTGTTGAAGCTAAAGCTGAAGAAGTTGTAGCTGAAGAGGCTAAGCCAGAAGCAGAAGAAAAGAAAGAGGAAGAAAAGCCTGCTGAGTAACTAGCAAGCACATACTATAAAAAAAAGGCCTTACGATTTCGTAAGGCCTTTTTTTATATTTTGGAACTACTGGAGTTTATTTTAATATTACCAGTTTTTCGATTTGTTCTGCTTTTGTTCCATTTTCCGCAGAGACCTTAATTCTGTATAGGTACACACCTCTTCCTATTGCGTCTCCGTATTCATCTCTGCCATCCCAGTCAATTGGACCAATAAGCTTTTTGTCAGCGCTAATATTCTCTCTAATAGTCTTAACTATTTTTCCAGTTATGGTATATATTTGAATCAAGACCTCAATGTTACTATGCTTGATCTGATTTTGTTCGAAGTAAAATCCAGTATTAGTTGTGAAGGGGTTAGGGTAATTTAAAACGTGCTCCAATGCCAGGTTTGCATCTTCTTCAATAATGAACTCAGTATAAAACTTACTTGAATTGTTTTGGTTGTCTGATGCTTGAAATTCCAAGGTGTGACTGCCGGAAGTAATATCATTTAATTGATAAACAATAGATCCAGTTTTGTAGGTGTTCAGGTCAGTTTGGTACTGCTCATTTAATACATATTCATACTCTGGAGACTTGTTTAATGTAAGAATAAGGTTATTCGCAATGTTGTTAGAGGTAATGTTGATGCCGCTTTCATCTGATAGCTTAGCTATGAAGTAAGGGGAAGGAGGGACATGATCGCCAAAAATAAATGTTGAATCATTAATGAATACTTGAATTTCTGGACCATCTAAGTCTTCTGGTGCGCTCTCATCAATACCTCCTATTAAGATTTTTTTATTGGATCCTTTTCCGTTGTCATTCTTAGAGAGAGCGAAAAAACTGATTTTACTGTAATCGAAATTTGATAATATGTTTTTTGGTATTATTATGTCTGCCATGAATTCCCCCTTATTAACCGATACCAGTGTTTTAAAAAGTAAAGAAGATCTAGTGTTGTAGTTGAAAGCACTGGGGTAATTGTTGTTGTTCAAGGTTTCTTTTGGGATTTGCTTATCAAATATTTTAATTTCAACTGTTCCGTCAAAATCATTTTGTTTTATTCCACTATTATTCTCGATGTGCCCATGGATTGTTCCTTGAGTAAGTGCTTTCAAGGTATCTACCCGTGAAGTACCCCAAGCAATGATACTGTCCACTAATACATTTTTCTTAGGTATTGACAACAGCAAAGCGGGGTCACCTAAAAGGGTGAAGTTTCTGTCATTTGTTCCAGCATTGTTCTTGATTTTCGTTTTTCGAAAAAGATCACCAATCCTCAAGGATTCATTATTTTGCTCCTCAATTAATACATAGTAAAAGTTTCTGTTTAAATTAAAGTTTGGAATAGAAAAAACTAATCGTACCGTGGTGAACAAGGCGATGGCTCCACCATCTTGTTGTAAAAACATTAGTTCTCCAGCACTTCTTCTTGCCGGATCATCAAACCGACTAAACTCGCATGTAGCTGTCATTAACAATGGTAGTGTAGTTTTATTTTTCAGACCTAAAATATCTTGAATACTAAGGAATCGTTCAGACCCCCAACCAAATTCTCCCCCATGACCAGTATAATTTACCAGAAGAGCCCCGTCGGTTATGTTCCTGTTGATTTGCTTATTTACTTCCTTTGCGGTCGTTGATCCAGGTAAACTTTCTTTTAAAAAGGCATCAACATAAATTTTTGAAATATTTAAATTTCCTAGGCTAGTGTCTACTATTGTTGATAGTGCCTCAGCTTGTTTCATGTGTTCGTGAGAATCTCCATCATCTGCTACAAAAACTACTTTATTTTGCCATGATCCTTCTGATGAGTAAGCCTCGCCATTGTCTTGAAAACTGTCGTACTGGTTATAATATTGTAGTATTTTGTCCACAGCCACTTTAGCTTCGTCTTTAGTTTTGGTAGGGAGTCTTCCAATACTAATGTCTAACTTATCATTGTTTTTGAAGTCTCCTTCGTTTTCATCTAAAACACCATAAAAATCGTCAGTTACATATGATGAGGTCAGTTTTACAGAATTTGCAGATTGATAAGTTGGAACGTAATCCTTGTTGTTGTCTAGACGGTTTTTTGGGTCGTAAGAGCCGCTGCCAAACAACAAAACGTACTTTAAGCTGTCGCTACTAGTTGGGTTCTCGTATAGGTATTTGATGTAATCTCTAATTGCACCAGCTTCTTTCCGACCACTACTTTTATGATTGTATATGTGTGTAGTGTTAACGACCCTGGTTTTTAAGTTGTCTTGATTTGAGTGAAAATCTGCAAGCCGTTGCGCTTCTTCCATAAATAGTGGGTGAGAAACTATTAGCATTTCCGGAACATCATTGTAATCTAGTTCTTGACCTTCCATCTGTTTAATGTAAACTGGCGAAAAACAATGAGATGTTGTAAATGCTATGAAATCATTGGAAGTGCCAGCGTCTGCCTTGAAAGCATATTGGTTCCCTAATACAGTAGGGGTAATGTTTTTAACATTATTGTACTGACTAACATCCCAAACTAAAGTTTTGGTGACGTTACTAGTGAAGATGTATTCATACACCCCAGGCGTTACCCCCCCCTCTTTGTTAAATATTCGTTCATGTTTTTCTGAGTTTAATGTAATTGGACTAGCATTGTTCAAAGTAAAATGGTCTAGCCAAGCAAGTGAAGTGGGATCAGAGTTATGGTAATAAAATTCAATTGTGTTTGAAGTTCCTGAATGGATAAACGTTAATTGGTCATTAATGAATTTAACGTAGTCGTTATAATATACTGAACTAACAATTGGAATAATTACTGTAGCTATTGTGTCACCATTCGTTATGACACTAATTTTATTTTCAGAATAATTTGTACTTCTAGCACAAGCTGTAAAATTTAAAGTTAAATTCCCAACAGATGGAGATTCAATTGTGAACTTCAATGGGTTTTGAGTTTGAAAGTCTTCACCAACCCATGTGCGACCACTTTTAATGAAGTTTACCCAATCGTTTTCGTGGTGATGAACTTGGTTATGGTTAATCAGTGAGCTGATTGGAAGCAGAGAACTGTTGTCGACATCCTGAATTCTTTCTGGGTCACTTGAGTTTATTGTTATAAATACGAAATTCGAATCTGAGTAATATTGAGTAGTATTTAATAGTAATTGACTTGCTGCATCATAATGCTGTATACTGCCAGCCTCCCCATAAAATATTAAGTTATCTCCGCTATCAAAACTACCGTCGTTTCCGTCGTCGATACTAATTTTTATTTCTGCTAAGGAAGGATGACGAATCTCGTTGTTTAAGAATGGTAGCATGTTCGCACTGCTGCCATAAATTTTTATTTGATCTGATGTGGTACTCCCTGAGATGATGTTTTGTTCAAGTAAGGTATTATATGATATTAATTGTGGACCAGTATTAAGAATCGCAAATTTAAACCACTTTCCTTGTTCAAATTTTAGTCCCTTTTCAGTTTCATTTGTTTTTCTGGGAGCTAACAATCTGGAACCACTTATATCATTTGATGATTCGAGATCAAAATTAATATGAGTAATTTTTTTATACCCTTCCTCAATTTTGATTACCCCTGGTACCGTTACTGAAGCAAAATGTTTATTTCCAGCCCTGCTATATTGCACGTTGTATGTAATATCATTTGGAACGTTGATTAATTTATTAGCTTCAATCAGTTCGGAAGGGGATAATGGTCGTGTTTTGATTTTACTGTTGACGATTTTAAGATTTTTTTTAGCAGATGAGAGATTGATTAAACAAGAGAAGCTTGGCATGTTTCCATTGGTATAATCAATAAACCCGTTAACTAAGGTCAAATTTTGAAACTCCGGTGTTGGCTCATTAGATTCAGGAAAGGAATTCCAAACTAACTCATACTGATGTTGTTGCGCGACTGTTAACTTCGATAGAAGAGAAATAACAATTAATATAAATAGTCGCTTTTTCATTTAAACTTTGAAATTAATCATTTTATAGATAGTTTAGAGCCGTAGGTTGTTACTTTTTACCTGTCAGTTCGTTATGCGTATAGTAATTAACGTTTTTTGACGTATTTAGTATTTTTAAGAAAATAATATTTATAATTGCAGCGAAGAATATCTTTAATGATGAGGAAAAAGATACTACTAGTTACCGTGTTATGTACAATATTTGGAGCATTTTTGAACGAAGGTTTGAAAGCGCAGGATCCATTATTTACTCAGTTTTACGCGAACCCTTTATACCTAAACCCAGCGTTTGCAGGGAGTCACAGGTGTCCTAGGGTAGTAATGAATCACAGAAATCAGTGGCCCGCAATTCAAGGAACTTACGTTACAAATAGTTTTTCATACGATCAGCATGTTGGTGCGATTGCTGGAGGATTAGGGATTTTAGTTACTAGAGATGATGCTGGTTCAGGAACACTTACTAGTACTACGGCAAGTTTAATATATTCTTATTTTTTACCTGTTACCAAATCGTTTTCGATAAAAGCAGGTATGCAAGTAAGTTATTTTCAAAAAGTTTTAGATTGGGATAAGCTTACTTTCGGTGATCAAATTGATCAACAGTTAGGATTTATATCTCAAACTGCAGAATTAAGACAAGGAAAGCAGCCGGTTCAGTATTTAGATTTTTCTGCTGGTTTGTTAGGTTATAGTAAGTCCTTTTATATTGGAGGTGCTGCTCATCACTTAATTGAACCTAAAGAAGGATTTATTACTAATAATTCAGTTCTTCCAATGAAAATTACAGGGCACGCAGGAGCAATAATTGAAACAAGTAGAGGTAGGTCAGGTAGGAAATCAAGAAGGAACCGAAGAAGAAATAACAACGCATTACCAGAAAGTTCAATATCTCCAAATGTTTTGTACAGGAGACAACAAGATTTTCAAGAGTTGTTTTTAGGGTTGTATGTAACTAAAGGACCAATAGTTGGTGGGTTGTGGTACAGAAATCAAGATGCTTTTATAGCGTTAGTAGGATTGCAATTTCAAAACTTTAGGTTCGGGTACAGTTACGATGTTACCATCTCGAAATTAGCTGCAAATTCAGCAGGTTCACATGAAGTTAGTGCTTCAATCTTATTTGATTGTCGTCCACCAAGGAAGAAGTTTACACCTGTCTCGTGTCCTTCATTCTAAATAATTAAAAGTCAACATTATGAAAAATTCATTTATTCAAAGCATTAAAAGCAATGCAGCTTTGTTGGGAAGCATCGCCTTTATTTTGGTTTTATCTAGTTGTTCTAGAGAGGTATCAAATTCAACAGGTTGGAACATTAATGATCCAAGAAATGGTGGGTTTGAAGTTCAGCCATCTTTTGAGCAAGAAACTGGTCCAGGACTTATCTTAATAGAAGGTGGTCGATTTACAATGGGAAGTATCGAAGCTGATGTAATGCATACTTGGAATAATATTCCAAGAACAGAAACTGTGTCTTCTTTTTACATGGATGAAACAGAAATTAGAAATGTAGATTGGAGAGAATACGTTTACTGGCTTACAAGAGTTTTTGGAGCGGATTACCCAGAAGTTTACATCAATGCTTTTCCTGATACTTTAGTATGGAGAAATGAATTAGGTTATAATGATGATTACATTGAGTTATATTACAGACACCCTGCTTATAGTGATTATCCTGTTGTAGGAGTTAATTGGTTGCAAGCTACAGATTTTTGTATTTGGAGAACTGATAGAGTAAACGAGATGATTCTTATTAGAGAAGGTTTGTTAAGAACTAATCCTGAGCAAGTAAATGAGGATAACTTTAACTATGATGCGTACTTGTTAGACCAGTATGAAGGAATGGTAAAGGATTTAATGTACGATTTAAATCCAAATTCATCTGGAGATAGAAAAGTACGAGTTGAAGATGGTATCTTTTTACCTAGGTACAGATTACCAACTGAATCTGAGTGGGAATTTGCTGCTATGGGTTTAATTGGAAACACGGTTGATGAAAGAATTGTTGATAGGAGAATTTACCCATGGAATGGTCACTGGGTTAGAAATAAAGATGATACTTGGCAAGGTGAATTTATGGCTAACGTCATGAGAGGAAAGGGAGATATGATGGGTGTGGCAAGTAAATTGAATGATGGAGCTGATATAACTGCACCTGTTAGATCTTACTGGCCAAATGACTACGGTTTGTATCAAATGGCAGGTAATGTTAGTGAATGGGTAATGGATGTTTTCAGACCTTTAACCTTGGAAGATGGTAACGAGTTCAGGTCTTTTAGAGGGAATGTTTTTAATACTTACCAAAAAGATGATGATGGTTATTACGTAGATAAAGATTCTATTGGTCGTATGATTAAAAGACCAGTAACTGTTAAGAACGATGAGGATGATTTAGTAAATAAGAGAAATTACAAAAGATCTGATAACATAAGTTTCTTAGATGGTGATTTTAGTTCGTCTGTTCATTTCTTGAATGAAGTTTATGCAGAGAAAAGCAAAACAAACAAATTGATGTATGAAACTGCAAAACATACGTTGCTTTCTGATAGATCAAGAGTTTTTAAAGGAGGTAGTTGGAGAGATAGAGTATTCTGGCAAACTCCAGGAGCAAGAAGACACTTAGACGAAAGACAATCTACTGATTATATCGGATTTAGATGTGCAATGCACAGAGTTGGCGGTCCTCAAGCTTCTGGCAACTAAGTATAGTATTGTTGAAAAATATTTATTAAAAGACCTCAGATTTATCTGGGGTCTTTTAATTTTACACCATGATCATTTCTAACCTTCATAAAGTGTTTATTGATTCTTCTGGAGTAATCACAGATACGAGAAGTATTAAAAAGGGAAGTGTATTTTTCGCATTGAAAGGAGGTAATTTTAACGGAAATGAATATGCAATGTCTGCTTTGAATAGTGGGGCAAGTTATGCTGTAGTTGATGAGTTTGTTGGCGATGATAGGCGTCTAATTTTAGTCAAGGATGTCTTAAAGACTTTGCAGGATCTGTCCAATTATCATAGGAATATGTTAAAATGTCCTGTTCTGGCAATCGTTGGCTCTAACGGTAAGACAACAACAAAAGAACTAACCGCCACAGTTCTTGATAAGAAATACAATATTTGTTTTACACAAGGCAACTTAAATAATCACATAGGTGTACCTCTTACAATTTTATCGGCAGATTTAGATTGTGAATTTTTGTTAGTGGAAATGGGTGCAAATCATCAAAGAGAAATTAGTTTTTTATGTGACATTGCTGAGCCAGACTTTGGTTTATTGGTGAATGTAGGGATGGCTCACCTTGAAGGTTTCGGGGGCATAGAGGGGGTTAAGAAAGGGAAAACAGAACTTTATACATATCTCAATAATACTGGTAAGCCAGCATTCTTCAATCGGAATGAATTATCAATTCAGGAATTTAAAGAAACCATTTTTGAAAAAGTGGAGTACGGTACAACGACAAGTGTTAATATCACAAGGCTCGGGGATAATCACGAGCAGTTGGTCGTAGAGGTTGAGATTGAAAATTCATTTCACAGCATAAGTTCTCAATTATTTGGTGATTATAATGGCAATAATATTCTGTCTGCTTTAGCGGTAGGTCATTATTTTGGAGTTGAGATTGTCCCCATGATAGATGCAATAGAAAGTTATGTGCCTAGCAACAACAGAAGTGAGTTGAAAATTAGTGACAAGAACAATCATATTGTACTTGATGCATACAATGCCAATCCTACGAGTATGGCCAATGCCATCAGAGATTTCTCTGAATCATATGAGAACGCGTATTATATCTTGGGAGATATGTTGGAATTGGGCGCTGTGTCAGATCAAGAGCATTTAAAAGTGTTAAATAAATTAGCTCTTGTTTCTGGGGTTAAGTTTCTTGTTGGTACTCAGTTCATGAAGCACCAAGCAAATTTTATGCAGGATGAGTGTTGTAAATTTTATAATGATGTGAGCGAATTACTTGCTGATTTAAATGAATTAAACATTTCTGATTCACGAGTAATTGTCAAAGGTTCGAGAGGTATTGCTCTCGAGAAAACTTTGAGTGAATTATAGTGAATAATTGCTATTTGAATGTTATAAAAAGTAGGTTCTGTAACCTTAGGTAATCAATGGTGTAGGGTATTTTTTGACCTTTTATAGGTGATATTATTTTGGTAATTATTACTTTCGTAAATTGTTAGTGAATATTGAATTAAACCTGAACGAAATGGCTGCAAAGAAACCAGCAAATAAATACAGTAAGAAGGACTACTTGAAATGGTATGAACAAATGTTGTTGATGCGAAAGTTTGAGGAGAAGTCTGGTCAAAAATACATTCAACAAGAAATTAGAGGCTTTTGTCACTTGTACATTGGGCAGGAAGCGGTCCTAATGGGAACTATTCATGCTACAAAGGCTGAAGATAGTATGATAACGACCTACAGAGATCATTGTCACCCAATAGCTAAAGGCATGCATCCTAAGTATGTGATGGCTGAATTGTATGGCAAATCCACAGGGTGTTCTGGAGGAAAAGGAGGGTCAATGCATATTTTCAGTAAAGAATTTAATTTTTACGGAGGACATGGAATTGTTGGAGGTAATATTCCTTTAGCCGCTGGAATTGCATTTGCCGATAAATACAGGGGTGATGATTACGTAACTAGCTGTTTTATGGGTGATGGAGCTGTTCGTCAAGGAGCATTTCACGAAGCGTTAAATATGGCTATGACTTGGAAGCTTCCAGTGATATACATTATTGAAAATAACCAATACGCAATGGGGACTTCAGTAGAAAGAACTTCCAATGTGACGGACTTATCAAAATTGGGATTAGCTTTCGACATGCCTTCGGAATCAGTTGATGGAATGGATGTTGTTGCTGTTGCTGATGCCATGAAAGTTGCGGTGGAAAGAGCCCGTAAAGGTGATGGTCCTACCTTATTGGAAATGAAAACTTATAGGTACAAAGGACATTCGATGTCTGATCCAGCAAAGTATAGAACAAAAGCGGAATTACAAGAATACAAAGATTTAGATCCAGTTAAACAAGTTTTGAATGTGATCAAGGAGAATAAGTACGCAAGTGAAAAGGAATTGAAAGCTATTGAAAAAAGGGTGGTCGATTTAATTGATGAAAGTGTGAAATTTGCTGAGGATTCTCCAGCACCTGAAGATGATGCGATATATAAAGATGTATACGCGCAAGAAGATTATCCATTTATCAAAGAATACTAAATAAAGAAACATGGCTGAAGTAATATATATGCCCAAACTTAGTGATACCATGACAGAAGGTGTTGTTGCTGAGTGGCATAAAAAAGTAGGAGACGAAGTTGAGAACGGTGATCTATTAGCTGAAATCGAAACTGATAAAGCTACAATGGAATTTGAATCTTTTCAAGAGGGGGTTCTACTGCACATTGGCGTAGAATCAGGATCAGCTGCACCAGTTGATTCAGTTCTAGCAATACTTGGAGAAAAAGGAGAAGATGTCTCTAAAATATTAGCAGAGGAAGCTAAGAAAGCTGCAAGTGCGCCTAAAGAAGATAAAAAAGTAGAGGCTGCTCCTGTAGTTATAAAATCCGCAGTAGCTCCTGCCGTTAGTGCTCCGGCACCATTAGCTAAATCTACACCTGCTGTTGCTGCTCCTGCACCAGTTGAAAGTAATGGTAAAGTAAATGCTTCTCCTTTAGCTCGGAAGTTGGCGGAAGAAAGAAATTTACCACTAGGTAGAATTTCAGGAAGTGGTGATGGCGGAAGAATTGTTAAAAGAGATATTGAAAACTTCATACCAGGAGGTATTGTTGATACTTCTGAAAGTTTTGAGGAAGTTGGAGTTTCTCAAATGAGAAAAGTTATTGCTTCAAGATTAAGTGAGTCATTGTTCACAGCACCACATTTCTATCTTACGCAAGATATTGATATGGATAATGCAATTGATGCTAGAAAATCAGTTATTGATTATACAGGACAAAAGATATCATTTAATGACATTGTTGTTAAAGCAACAGCAAAAGCGCTTAAAAAACATCCAAAGGTCAATTCAAGTTGGTTGGGCGATAGAATTCGTTACAACAACCATGTTCATGTTGGTGTTGCGATAGCTGTAGAAGACGGCTTAGTTGTCCCAGCAGTGCATTTTGCCGATCAAAAGTCAATGCAAGACATTAGTGCTGAAGTGAAGGATTACGCAATTAGAGCTAAAAGTAAAAAGTTGGCACCAGAAGAAATGGTTGGAAGTACCTTTACAATTTCCAATTTAGGAATGTATGGTTTGACCGAATTCACTGCTATTATTAACACACCTAATGCTTGCATTTTAGCTGTTGGTGGAATTAAGCAAATTCCAGTTGTTAAGAAAGGTCAAGTTGTTCCTGGAAATGTTATGAAAGTAACTCTTTCCTGCGACCACAGAGTTGTTGATGGTGCAATGGGGGCTGAATTCTTACTTACGTTAAAGCAAATCATTGAAAATCCAATTTTACTGAACGAATAGAACGTCAAATAAAATTGTCGATTCATAACATCAAAAGCCGTCTTTTTAAGACGGCTTTTTTTATATTTGAATATGCAAGAAAAGATTATAATTTTAGATTTCGGGTCGCAATATACACAGTTGATTGCTAGGAGATTACGAGAGTTGAATACCTACTGTGAAATTCACCCTTATTATAAAATACCAAGTATTGACGAGTCTGTAATCGGAGTTGTATTATCAGGTAGTCCATTTTCAGTTCTTGATGAAAAAGCTCCAAATCCTGATTTGAGCCACATTAAAGGTAAATTACCATTACTGGCTGTTTGTTATGGAGCTCAATTTTTAGCGAAGAAGTCCAGGGGGGAAGTTTCTCCATCTGAAATCAGAGAGTATGGTAGAGCAAATATATTGAGTATTGATAAAGGTTGTCAACTGATGGACGACGTGCCCCTGAATTCTCAAGTGTGGATGAGTCATGGTGATACTATAACGAAATTACCAGCTGATTTTAATGAAATTGCCAGCACAAAAGATGTTAGTTGTGCAGCATACGAAATAAAAGGAGAAGAAACCTATGGGATTCAATTTCACCCTGAAGTTTATCACTCAACTGATGGGGCAACTATTTTAAAGAATTTTGTTGTTGGAGTTTGTAAATCAAAGCAAAATTGGACCCCGTCATCTTTTGTTGATTCTACAGTCGCTGCATTGAAGGAGAAGATTGGAAGTGATAAAGTTGTTTTGGGCCTGTCAGGAGGAGTTGATAGCAGTGTTGCTGCAGTATTGTTGGATAAAGCAATAGGAAGTAATTTGTATTGCATATTTGTAGATAACGGCTTGCTGCGCAAGAATGAATACCAAGAAGTTTTAGAACAGTACAAAGAACTAGGACTTAACGTGAAAGGAGTTAATGCAAAAGATAGATTTTTATCTGAGTTAGCAGGTGAATCTGACCCAGAGGGTAAAAGAAAAATTATTGGTCGTGTGTTTATTGAAGTTTTTGATGACGAGGCTAATCAAATAGAAAATGTTAAATGGTTAGCACAGGGGACGATATATCCTGATGTGATTGAATCTGTGAGTGTTGATGGAGGACCTTCAGTAACAATAAAATCACATCATAATGTAGGTGGATTACCAGATTTTATGAAATTGAGCATCGTTGAGCCCTTAAGACTAATCTTTAAAGATGAAGTTAGAAGAGTAGGAAGAGAGATGGGTATTTCTGAAAAGATTTTAGGTAGACATCCGTTTCCTGGTCCAGGTTTAGGGATTAGAATTCTTGGTGACGTGACTGCTGAACGTGTTAGAATCTTGCAAGAAGTTGACTATGTATTTATTCAAGGATTGAAAGATCACGGATTATACGATGATGTTTGGCAAGCAGGGGCAATATTTCTTCCGGTAAATACAGTAGGAGTGATGGGTGATGAGCGCACGTATGAAAATGCTGTTGCTCTTAGAGCTGTTTCATCTACTGATGGAATGACGGCTGATTGGGTACATTTACCTTATGAGTTTTTAGGGTTTATTTCAAATGAAATCATCAATAAAGTAAAAGGAATCAATAGGGTGGTATATGATATTAGTAGTAAGCCACCTGCTACGATTGAATGGGAATGATAATTGTTTTAATAGCAACATGAGATATTTATTTAGTTTTTTAGTTTTTTTAAGCGGTTTCGCTTCTTTAGCACAAACCTTAGATTCTACAACTACCTTTAATGGAGAGCAATTTTGTTTGCATAAATTGGAACAAGGAGAAACTTTGTATCAATTGTGTGGTAAATATAATGTGTCGTTTTCTAGTGTTAGAGAAGCTAATCCAGATAAAGGAGACAGTCTAGACTTAGGTGAAATAGTTCGTATTCCATGTGATATTAGCACTTCTGTAAAAGTTGATGCAATTGTTCAATCAGACATTCCCGCAGCTGAGGAGTCGCCTATTGAGCTTGCACCAGGATACTTATTGCACGATGTTCAGCAAGGTGAAACAGAATACTCTCTAATTATAAAGTACAACACAACTAAGAAGCGGTTTTACAAGGATAACCCTTCAGTAGTGGTGACCGGATTGAAGACAGGGCAGAAGGTGCTCTTTTATGACGAAAGTATTATTGTTGCTGCTAATTTAGAAGGAATAAACAAAGTAGTTCAATCATTCGCATCGAAAATTGATGCTGCATCAATGGCTGATTCTAATGTGTTTCGTGTTGGATTGCTCTTGCCTTTTAATTTAGAACAAAATAGAAAAAGAATGCAAGATGTAGAGGCAGGAAAGGAGGTTGAAATAATGAATCAAACTAAATATTTTTTAGAATTTGTTCAAGGGGCAAAATTTGCTATAGATTCAATAAAAAATAAAGGTACTAATGTTCAAGTCTTTGTTTTTGATTCAAAGTCCGACACCAGTCATATCGCTACCATAATGAATGGTGTAGAATTTAAATCGCTTGACATGGTTTTTGGACCAGCATTTGGTCACAACTTTGAGTACGTAGCTAAGAAATTGAATGGTACTGGGATATATTTAGTGTCACCTTATGGGAAGAAAATGAGTGTTATTGCTCATAATCCGAAAGTTATAAAGTGCAGGTCTTCAGTTGTTAGTCGAGTTGGTCATTTAGCAGAGTTTTTATATTACCATCACAAGAGTGATAACATAATTTTAACTTACGAAAATGACGACGATTTACATTTAGTCCAAAAAGTACAAGCTACTATTCTTGGATTGAGTTCACTTCAAGATACAACTGTTATAGATTCTCCAGCAATAGTGAAAGGCGTATACGAGCCTGTAGGGAAATTAAATGCCAGCAGGAAAAATATTGTTGTTTCAATGAATACAACAGAAAGTTTTGCGACAAAACTTGTTGTAAAAATGCAAAATAAGCACAAAGATTTTGAAATTATTCTAGTTGGAATGGAAGAGTGGAAAAGTTATAAGAACATCGAAGTTCGGTACTGGGAGTCGCTAAGTATGCACTTGGTTGGGAATTTGGATTTTAGGTACTTGGGTGTTAAAAACGAATCTTTTTTTAAGTCATATTTTACTGTAAATCATACTGAGCCTAGTTATCATGCTGTTTTAGGATATGAACTTGTGCTCAACTTGTTAGGGAAAGTTGAAAATAATACTTTCATTCCAGGTCAATTGACCGGTAAATTAATTGAAGGTGAAATATCGAAGTACATGTTTCGTAATACTGGTGATGATACAGGAATAAATAACACCTCAGCTACTGTTTACAAGTATCAAGGATTTAAATTTGTGCCAGCAAAAAATTAGCTATTAGTAATCTTAAACTATTTTTTCTGCTGATTTTACCAGTTAAACAGATGGGTTTGCACCTAGATTATCTTCGTTGATTGAAGTTGTTTTTGTGGTAGGAATCAATTAGTAAATTCAAATTAAAGTTACTTTCTGATCATCAATAAACCGAGAAAAGTTAAGGTTCCATTGATAGGTAGAATTTCAAATCCAAGTTGATAGCCATTGAACAAGTGGACTGAATTTTCTTTAAGGATAACGCATATTATTGGACAAACAATAGCTACTAGAGGAGCAAGTTTATCATGAATGTTAATTTTTGTCATCAGTCCAAAAGCGTAAAATCCAAGAAGTGGTCCATAGGTATATCCGGCCCAGGCAAATAGTTCCCACACAATACTGTCATTATTGATTTGTTTAAACAATAGGACTACTAAAATCAGTAGAATTGAAATTGAGACATGTACAAGCATTCTCGTCTTAGTATCTTTTTCTTTTTCAATGATGTCAACACAAAAACATGTGGTTAGCGAAGTTAACGCCGAATCAGCACTAGAATAAGCAGCGGCTATTAAGCCAACTAGAAAAACAATACCTAAGGTCGGAGTAAAGTAATTTCCTGCGGCTATTGAGGGGAAAAGTTTATCTGACGTAATTTCAGTCTCAACATGCATTGAATAATCACATAACAGGAAAGTACTCTTTCCAGCTTCATCGGTTATAAATTGCAAATATCCTTCACCAATTGCATATTCGTACAACAATACACCTAAAGCAAGGAAAAACAAATTAACAGGAATCAATACAATACTGAACCAAAACATGTTTTTTTGCGACTCTCCTAGTGTTTTACATGTTAAGTTTTTTTGCATCATGTCTTGATCAAGACCAGTCATGACAATAGTGATAAATGCTCCGTTAATCAGCCCAAGTACAAAGTTTCCCCAACCTTTAGTTTCCCAATGAACTATTTTCGCATATTCACTTTGCTTTACTTTATCAAAGACTTCCACCCATGAAAAATCAAAGCTATTTTTAATGAAATAAAATGTGATTCCAACAGCTAAAAGCATTGCCGCAGTTTGAATTGTATCTGTCCAAATGATTGTTTTTATGCCGCCTTTAAAGGTGTAAATCCAAATGAGAGAAATAGTAATCACAATTCCTAGCCAATAGGGGAGTCCAATTGCTTGAAAAAGGAAAACGTCTAGCACTTCCGCAACAAGATATAGTCGGAGCGCTGCTCCAATCACCCTAGAAAGCAAGAAAAAAGAAGCGCCAGTTTTATAACTACTAACACCAAAACGTTCTTTAAGGTAACTGTATATAGTAGTGAGGTTTAACTTGTAGTAAAGTGGTAAAAGCACATAGATAATTACCATGTAACCTAAGAAATATCCAAGGACTATGGACATGTAAGTCATTCCTGAACCGAGAACAGTACCAGGAACAGAAATAAAAGTGATGCCAGACAAGCTAGCTCCAATCATTCCAAATGCTACTAAGTACCAAGAGGAACTTTTATCACCAGTGTAAAATGTTTCTGATGTAGCTTTTCGTGAACTAAGCCAGGAAATAATGATTAGCATTAAAAAGTAACTTCCAATGACAACCAGACTTGTAGTAACGTTCATTGATGAGCTACTTTTTTAGAAATTTACTTGATGTTTTTAAACCTTTGCTGCTAGTAAGGTGAAGAAAATATAGTCCAGGTGATAAGTTTTGAGTGTCAATTTTGAAACTGTCACCTTCTTCAACTGATGAATGGACAATAGTTCCTAGGGAACTCGTAATTTTTACTTTATATTGATCGACAATAGCAAGTTCCACAGTTAATTGATCTTGTGCAGGCACAGGGTAAGTTTTTATATTGGATGTTTCGATGGAGCTAATGCCATTTGGAAATCCTGCTGCATCATGCCTATATACCACCCCAGCTATTCCAACAACATATCCTATAGTATGTGTTACAAAATGTACCGCGTTAAGATTAACGTTGTCATCCATGTTTTGCGCATCCCAAGTCCCGTTATTTCTAAATAAAACGGTCTTGCCAGTGCCGACTGCTCTACAAACGTTTAGCTCATCGCAGGATACATCTTTAAGCCAGTTAAGACTCAAACCTACACCAACCGTTAAAATGGATCCAGCTAATGGTTTGAATTCTAAAATCGTCCCGATAGTCCCGGTAATAATAAGTGTTGAATCATTTAGCTTTTCAATTGCCGATAGGGTATTAGAAGTGCCAGAAGTAACACTTGTCCACGTAAGCCCCTTGTCAGTGCTTTTATGTAGTTCACCACCACCACCTACTGCTACTGCTAAAGTATCATTTAAAAAAACAACATCATTTACAGTAAAGACACCTAAGCTACTTTGTTTTGTCCAATTTGTTCCTTCCGGGGTCGTGAATACATTTCCATCATCACCTACAATAATTCCATTGTTTCCGCTAAAAGAAATTCCATTTATACCATGAATGTCTAATGATTGAACTGTCCAAGAATTACCAGAATTAGAACTGGTATACAGGTTTCCGTCTTGTGCCAATAGGTATCCATCTGTGCTAGTTCGGAAGTATATTTGTTGAAAGTTACTTGTGGAGGATATACTGACACTAGACCAGTTTGAACCCCCATCTGTAGTTTGAAGCAGGTTGCCATCATTACCCGCCGCCAGACCAGTATTTGCATCAAAAAAGTAAACAGTGTTGATGTTACTGGTTATTCCAGATGTTTGTTCAACCCATCCATCTTCAGCAAAAACGGATAAATGCAAGACAAATAATAAAATAGGAATTATTTTTTTCATGATGTTTTTTTTATCGCGACGACACTACGTTGAAAATAGCTGGTCCCTTACTATATTGTACGTATAATATTAAAAGAAGTTATTGGTACTAACTGTTATTTCTCTATGCTTACCAAGGTGATTTCAAATGTTAAGTCTCTCCCAGCTAAAGGGTGATTTGCATCAACAATTACTCCTTTAGGGGATACTTCAACAATTCTGACAATTACATCCGTTCCATCAGGATATTTTGACATTAATTCCATACCAACTACAGGTTCAACATCTGGGCTTAAATTTTTTCGATCAACTTTAGCAATTAAATCTTCCCTAATTGTTCCGTACCCTTCGGTACTTGGTATTTTAATCTCTTTTTTATCATCGATTCCCATTCCTATTACTCCCTCTTCAAACCCCTTTAATAAAGTCCCTTCTCCAACTTTAAAAGTCAACGGTTCCCTCTCTAATGAGCTGTCAAAAACATCTCCGGACTCAATTTTACCGGTGTAATGAACTTTAATACTGTCGTTTAATTTTACCTGATCACTCATGTTAATCTATTTTTATGTGCTAATAAAACAGTCGAATATAAAGCTCAAATATAAAGTTTTAAGCTTTTTAATCAGCATTGCTACTCAATCAGTTTCGTTTTTATTTCAAAACGTAATCTTTCTCTTTTTTTGAAAGGAACATCCCAATTACCTAAATATTTAATTGAACTCGGGAAATATTCTTTTTTGATTTTAATTAAATGGACAGCCATTATTATGTCAAAATCAAAAAGAATTGTACGGTCTTTTATTCGATATTTCCGAGCTATTATATTCATTGTTCTTCTATCGTAATACGTTTGTAAATATTGAATGACAACTTTACTTTCTTTAACGTCATTTTTTTTCCTGCTTTCAAATAAGTAGCAAGGGATTGAATCTTGATAATTTACTTTCTTTAGCGTAAAATTATAGTAGGGACGCATTTTCTCTGAGTAGATGTTGAGTTTCTGATCAATAAACGGTACTCCTTTTACTCCTGTGCCGGGTGAAAACATGAAGGTTTTTAATTGTTCATAGTATTTTTCTTTTTTCGATCGGTCATTAGGTTTCTTTTGAACGTACGGTGCTGAAACCGTATTAGAAGCAAAAACGGTATCTCTATAGAAAATGACTTTGTCAAACATTTCACCGGTGAAAAAACGGTGCTCCCCATTCTTCTTGTAGAATTTACCTTTCGTAGTTTCTGAGTCTACAGTGATCCATGCGCGATTATTCTTATTGTGATGTGTTGTTTTTCTCCACATCGATGCTTTTTCAATGTTTTCGCCATCTTCTTTTTTCTTACTTAGCACCAATACTTTTGCGTATTGTTGGTGTTGATATATCTTTAAATTTTTGAAAGCTCTATAAAATGAAGTATCCTTCTTAGTTGATTTAATAAAGTCTTCAGCTGTAAATCCTTTAATTCGAACTGAGACCGTATCAATTTCTGCAATACTCGGAAATTGAGCCAAGGAATTTTGACAAACAAGAACAAATATGATTATTGTTAAAACTTTATTTGTTACAACAAGTGTTTTCATGTATTTTTAGTCAGATATTCAATTAAAGATAAATATACAATGGAAAAGGCAAAAATAGCACAAAAAGGACCTTATGTGGAAAAAGTTGAAGCGGGAGTGCATTACTTTTGTGCCTGCGGTCTAAGTAAGGCCCAACCTTACTGTGACGGGAGTCATAAGGATACAGGTTTCAGTCCAAGAGTTACAGAGGTGTTTGAAGATAAAACAATAGCTTGGTGTGGATGCAAACAGTCAGGAAATGGTGCTTTTTGTGATGGTACACATGCTAAACTTTGATGTCAATATACCATTAAAGAATATATCAAAACTTAAGTCATTAATTCTGGCTATTTTTACTTTCAACGAAGACAGTGCGTCTTTATAAATTTGTTCGAAAGTGGTAAAAAAGTCGGCTGCATTTCTGCTTATAATTTTTCTAGCATTTAACGCTCAGGGTCAGCGCGTTACCAAGGACTGCATTGTAGGGTACAGTAAATCCTATTTTTCAGATACCCGTGATTATTTTATTGCACCATTAAAATGGAACTCAAAACAAACAGCAATTTATGCCGGTATCATTGCTGGAGGTGTAGGGATTTATTTTGCAGATGACTGGATTCATGGGCAAACTCGTTTGCCAAATTTCAACCAGCAACAAGGTGTTAAATATGGCTTAAGTTATTTTGGCAATGGATATTATTCTATGCCGTTAATGGCGGGAATGTTATTGTACGGTTTATCAGCAAAAAAAGAATTACCATATCAAACTGCCTTGATGGGAGTAAAGTCATTTGTAATAGCTACTGTCCTAACTAGAGCACTTAAATATCCATTAAATAGGTCAAGACCTAATGAGAATCGAGGTGCTCAATTTTGGATAGGACCCTTAAAACCATTCTCACTTTCCTTTCCGAGTGGTCATACAACTGGTGCATTTGCTGTAGCCTCGGTTTTAGCAAGAAACTATTCTCATAAGAAATGGATTCCAATTACTTCATACTCATTGGCCACTGGAGTAGGGCTGTCAAGAATTTGGACTAAAGAGCATTGGGCGAGTGATGTAGTTTTTGGCGCGTTAATAGGTTGGTCAGTGGGAACAATAGTTACCAAAATTGAGTGCGCAGATGAGAACTCGGCTCTTAAAGTCGAGGGAAGCGGCTTAGTTTGGGAATTTTAAAAAAAAATAAATGTCAAGAAAAATTATTTTAACAGGTGTTATTTTTGGGGTAACCGCAATAGTTTTCGGTGCATTTGGGGCACATGCACTAAAGGAAATTCTCACAGCTGAGGAATTAGTCAGTTTTAAGACTGCCGTCAATTACCAAATGTATCACGCTTTCTTCTTGTTGATTTTTGGATTGTTATTTTTAAAGTTTGGCGGAGGATTAGCTAAATCTATTTATTTAACATGTGCAACTGGCGTATTGTTCTTTTCTGGATCCATATATTTCTTGGTATTGAGTAAGCATTTTGGAATAGAAAGTATACCTAAATTTATAGGCTTAATTACACCAATAGGTGGTTTGTTGTTGGTTGTATCGTGGATTCTTCTTGGTGTCTACGCTCTGAAACAAGTTACAAATGACTTCTAGTAACCCTGACGCTTTCTATAGGGGTCAGAAACAAGTTAAGTCTGAAATTGTCTAGCTGAACTTAATCGCTTTCACTGGTGAAATATAACTGATGAAAACAGATGGGATAATAAGCATCAATGAGCTCACTGTAATGGTTAATACATTAATTCCTATCACATGCCAAAGGTTCAAATATACTGGTACTGCGTCTAAATAATATATACTCGCATCTAATTTCAGGACTTCAAAGTTAATTTGAATAAAGGATATTACTAGGGCAAGCACATTACCGATAAGAATACCTTTTCCAATTAAAAAAGTGGCTTTTATAACGAATATTTTTCTAATACTTACATTGCTTGCTCCCAAACTTTTCAGGATTCCAATCATGTTAGTTTTTTCAAGAATAAGAATCAGTAAGGAAGAAGACATGTTGACTACTGCGACAATAAGAATAATGATCAATATGATAAATATATGCATATCGATGTATTCCAGCCAGCTCACAATTTGAGGATACCTGGAATAAATAGAACGAACATCCATAAAGGAAAGTTCAAGAAAAAAGTCATCAATCAATCCGTTTTCTTTCTCTAGGTAATATTCATAACTCGTTTGCTGACTGTTTTTTAGAGAAGTCAGAAGTGGATCTTCATTAAGAAAGATCTCATATCCACCAATGGTACCATCTTCCCATTTGTTTAATTTCTTGATCCTCTTTAAATCTATGAAAATGAATTTTGAATCAAATTCTTCAGATAATCCTGTTTTGTATATTCCTTTGATCGTAAAGGCGTATTTTTTTTGAGAGAATTTCTCTCGACCATTCACAACCTGCTTGATGATGAAAAATACCCGGAACTGATCGCCTAATTTTAAATTCAGAATTTTAGCAATCTTAAAGGATATTAAAGCCTCTTTGCAAATGTTATCTTCTTCAATTTTTAAGGTATCACCTTCTACTAAATGTTGTTTAAAAAATTGCCAATTAAAGTCCGGAGAGATGCCTTTAAGTATCACTCCTTGCATGTTTTCCTGAGTTTTAATTATCCCAGCTTTACTGGCGTATACTTGGACATGCTTAATTTTCGGGGACGCTTTAAGGTTGTTATATAATGAGGAATCAAATAATATTGGATTGCTTTCATACGACTCGCTAATTCCCGCGTCCGAAATTTGAATGTCAGATGCAAAACCTACAATTTTGTCTTTAATTTCTTTTTGAAAACCTTTGGTGATCGCCACCGACATGATCATTATCAGCACTCCCAAGGCAATTCCCCACACGGCTATATTAATGACTGGTCTTGTGAAAGATTTCGAATGAGATCGTCCTTGCAGTATTCTTTTTGCGATAAAAAATTCGACTTTCAAGTGATTAGGCTTAACTTTATCGTTGTTCGTGGACGTAACAAGTTCACTGTAAAACTAACCAATGAAATGGAAATCCGCCTCCTTTAGTCTTATAAATCTAGCAGTTGGATTTAGCTTAATGCTGTCTTGTTCATGTGTTTCACAATCGGCTGAAAATAAGATTATCAATGCAAATGTTATTAATAATGATTCAATTGAACTTGAAACCGCACAACTTGACCAAGTATATCAAGAAATAATAACGGGTGCTGAGCAAACTGAACTTTATTTCCCGCAATTACAAAATCGTAAAGTAGGGGTCGTTGCAAACAACACAAGTGTAATTGGTAAAACACATGTTGTAGATTCTCTCTTATCTGTTGGAGTTGATGTGAAAATCGTTTTCAGTCCAGAACATGGCTTTCGTGGCGATAGAGATGCAGGTGACAAAATTAATCACTCTGTGGATGCAAAAACTGGGTTACCTATTTTTTCATTGCATGGGAAAACAAAAAAACCTTCTGCTGTAAGTTTGAAAGATGTAGATGTGGTATTGTTTGATATTCAGGATGTAGGGGTTAGGTTCTACACCTATATATCATCATTGCACCATGTGATGGAAGCTTGTGCAGAAAATAACATTGAATTAATAGTCCTCGACAGACCCAATCCAAATGCACATTATATTGGAGGACCTGTCCTTAATAGAAAATACACTTCGTTTGTTGGTATGCACTCTGTTCCAGTTGTTTATGGAATGAGTATAGGGGAGTATGCTAAAATGATTAATGGAGAGAGGTGGTTAAAAGACAGTGTTGTGTGTGATTTGAAAGTGGTGAAACTAAAAAACTGGACCTATGATAAAGAATACGTTTTGCCAATTCCTCCTAGTCCGAACTTACCGACCCAATTGTCAATTTATTTATATCCTCACATTTGCCTGTTTGAAGGGACTAGCGTGAGTGTTGGAAGAGGAACAAAAGCTCCTTTTGAAAAGTATGGTCATCCAAAGTACAAGGGTCTTAACTATTCATTTACACCAAAATCAATACAAGGAAAAAGTTCAAATCCACCATTTAAAAATGAAGTTTGTTATGGCGTGGATTTATCATCCACCTCCATATCAGATGCTAGAAGTGTCAAAAACTTGAAATTGAGTTTTCTAATTGATGCGAATGAAAATACTGCATCAAAAAATATTTTCACTCACTCTTCGTTTTTTAATTTATTGGCAGGTAATAACGAATTAATGCAGAAAATAAAATCGGGACAATCTGAGCGAGAAATTCAAGATTCGTGGGAAGAGGGATTGACTGAATTTCAAAAAGTTCGATCAAAATACTTAATGTATATTGAAAGTAAATAATACATCGGCAATCAAGAATACTATGGGATTCTGGAATTACATGGGTCTTCTAGGAGTTATACTGGGCCTAAATATCACTGCATCCTCAGCTCAGGAAATCCAATTGAGTATTGAATATAGTTCGATGGATAGTGTTGAAGTCATTGAGAACAAGTTTAGAAATAAAAAAGATTTAAACTATTTCTTAAACACAAGAACTGTCAGTGCTTATTCTGAAGGAAGGTTAGCTTACTCGTTGGATTCTTTGGTCTATTCAGATAGTGTCACTTGCAAAGCTTTTATTGATCAAGGGTTCCGCTACTACTGGGGTAATATAAAATGGGGTGTCCAGGAAGGAATTTTATTGAAATCTGGAATTTCAACGAAGAATATAAGCTCCACCGTAGCAAACCCAGACAGATTGTTGCTTTTTTATAAACAACTGATCGGCTACTATGAAAACAACGGGTACCCTTTCGCTTCAGTCCAGATGGATAGTATATCCATGATCAACGACACGATATCGGGTACATTACAGATATCAGCTGGAAAAAAGTTTACATACGACAGTCTGTCTCTGCATGGGAGTTTGAAAATTAGCAAGTCCTATTTGGAGCAGTATTTTGGATTGTTGGAAGGAGAAGTATACCGGGAAAATGAATTTATTACAGTTGAAAAGAAAATAAAGGAACTTCCTTTTGCTACTCAATTTCAGAAGTCGAAGGTTGAATTTTACAAGGGTAAAGCGGTTGTCCATGTGTATTTAAATCGAAAGTCTGCTAATTTTTTTAACGGTGTTATTGGAGTTCTCCCAAATTCTCCGCAATTAGAACAGCTCAATACCGGAAGTAATTTACTGCTAACAGGAGATGTGAATTTGGTGCTAATTAACCAACTTAAGAATGGTGAAAAAATTGAATTTAAGTGGAAAAGATTAAAACCAGAAAGTCAGCAATTAAATGCAGGAGTGTCGTTTCCGTATTTGTTCAAAACTCCCTTTGGCGTGGACGATAAACTCGATTTACTAAAGCAGGATAGCAGTTTTATCAATTTTTCGAATCAGCTAGGAATGATTTATTCCTTGAGTTCTGAAAAGCAAATTAAAGTATTCTGGGAACACAAAAGCACAAATGTTTTGGCAGCGGAAGAACATGCTGAGCAACTTTTAGGAAATAAATCCAATTCCTATGGTATTGAATTGTTCTTAGAACAACTAGACTATAAATTCAATCCACGCAAAGGTGTGAAAATTCGAGGTGTAGCTCAGGGAGGTGTGAGGACTATTAGTGGAATTGAGCTGGATGGCGATATCATTGTGGCTCTTCCAAGTACTGATGATCAGATTGTTGCCACAGCATTATTGCCTAAATCGTCTAACGTATATAAATTCAAATTAGACGTTGAGTTGTATGTGCCGTTGTTCAAAGTAACTACCATTAAACTGGCTAGCAAAAACTCTTATATCAAGAACCCGTATTTATTCAACAATGATTTAGATCGAATAGGTGGATTTAATATCCTTAGAGGATTTGATGAGCAATCAATTTTCACCTCCTTATCGAGTGTCTTTACCCTTGAATACCGTTTGTTACTTGAGCAAAATTCATTTGTAGGCGTGTTTTTTGACCAGGCCTATGTACAAGAGTACACCTATTTAGAACGATCCGAAGACTTTCCATTTGGATTTGGAGCATCAATTAGTTTCCAGACAAAGCCGGGTATATTTAGCATTACTTACGCTGTAGGTCGTCAGCGAGGAAATCCAGTTAGTTTTACCAGTGCAAAAATTCATTTTGGATTCGTGAGTTTATTTTAACACCTGACTGCTATGCCTTTATTGAAGCGTAGGTGTTTATAACTAATCTAAAAGTTGCATTTTAGGTTTTAAAGTCATTTGTATGTTTGTTCTGAACGAATTGGTGACTTAAAAAGTTGAGTTAAAAATAATAGCTTCAAATGACTGGATTTATAACATTGAAAAGATCGGTAGTATTTATCACTATGGTATCGTTACCATTGCTTTTTTCCTTTGTTAGTTCAGATTCCCGAACTGTAAGCTCTCCGGATAATTTTTCCGTTGAATTTTTTCTCAATGAATACCAAAAGGATTTTCATCCAGGACTTCCTTTTACGGAATTGATATTCGTAAGTATTAAGCATCAGGAATTGTATTACTTGAAAGGAGGGAAGGTTAAGCGAAAATTTGACATTTCAACTTCAAGGTTTGGTGTTGGAAGTAAAAAAGGTTCAAAGAAAACTCCTGTGGGTTTGCACAAGATTCAAAATAAGATTGGGATTGGCTGTCCTATCAACAGCGTCCTAGCTATGGGGTATTGTTCGGGGAAGATTGCAAAAGTGATCAGCGAACCAGTTCATGGCACTGAAGATTATGTAACTACCAGAATAATGTGGTTGAATGGCATGCAAAAGGGAATAAATAAAGGTGGGCAAGTCGACACCTACGGAAGAAACATATACATACATGGGACCGTTGAAGAAGGCCTAATAGGCACTCGTGCTTCGCACGGATGTGTCAGAATGAAGAATAAGGAAGTAATCCAATTGTTCAATCTCGTGAATGTAAATTGCAAAGTGTTAATTCTAGATCACTAGCGTAATACTTCAGCACGAACTATAATACCCCTCGTAGATTCTCTATTATAATCTCACTTCACTTTTTCTTCCAATAACGCTACCTTCAAGACTTCCTCTGCAGTCTCTACATAGTGAAAGGTTAAGCCTTTCAAATAATCTTGATTTATTTTTTCAATATCATATTTGTTTTCGCTGCTTAAGACAATCTCTTTGATGTTTGCTCTTTTTGCAGCTAAGATTTTTTCTTTAATTCCACCAACCGGCAATACTTTTCCTCTCAAAGTAATCTCGCCAGTCATTGCAAGTTTCGCTTTCACTTTCCTTTTACTGAAAGCGCTAGTTAATGCAGTTAACATGGTGATCCCTGCCGACGGACCATCTTTAGGCGTTGCTCCCTCAGGAACATGAATGTGAACATTCCATTTTTCAAATATGTCATTGTCAAACCCTAACTGTTTAGCATGAGATTTGATATATTCTAGGGCAAGTACAGCTGATTCTTTCATTACAGCACCAAGGTTTCCAGTTAAAGTCAACTTGCCTTTTCCTGGACTCAAGCTAACTTCAATGAACAATATGTCGCCACCTACTGAAGTCCATGCTAGACCTGTAACTACACCTGCAAGTTCGTTTCCTTGGTATTTATCTCTGTTTCTTGATGGTCCTAAAATATCTCTTAAAACATCCTCCGATAATTTACTATCTAACGGTTGTTCCATTGCGACTTCTTTGGCGAACCTTCGAATAACTTTAGCTACCGTTTTCTCTAATCCACGAACACCACTTTCTCTTGTGTATCCTTCTACTATTTTTTCAATTATTTTCTTGCTGAATTTAACGTCAGCTTTTTTCAAGCCATGTTCTTCAATTTGTTTCGGGATTAAGTGTCTAGCAGCAATTTCAATTTTTTCTTCAATAGTGTATCCATTTACTTCTATTATTTCCATCCTATCCCTCAAAGCAGGTTGTATACTTCCCAATGAATTTGAAGTGGCAATGAACATTACTTTTGATAAGTCAAAGTCTTGTTCAACGTAATTGTCATGAAAGTTTGCGTTTTGTTCAGGGTCCAACGTTTCTAGAAGGGCAGAAGAAGGGTCACCGTGGGCATCCCTGTTGATTTTATCAATTTCATCTAAGACAAAAACTGGATTTGAGCTTTGGGCTTTTTTCAAACTAGAAATAATACGTCCTGGCATTGCGCCAATGTAAGTTTTCCTGTGTCCTCTAATTTCAGCTTCATCACGAACGCCGCCCAAAGACATCCTAATGTACTTTCTGCCAAGAGCCTTCGCTACAGATTTACCAAGAGATGTTTTACCAACACCTGGAGGTCCGTACAAACATAAAATAGGAGCTTTCATGTCGTTCTTTAATTTTAAAACGGCCAAGTGCTCTAAAATTCTGTCTTTCACATCGTCTAGCCCAAAATGATCTTTGTCTAATACTTTCTTTGCTCGTTTTAAGTCAAATTTATCTTTCGTGTACTCGTTCCATGGAAGATCAAGTAGTAATTCTAAATAATTCATGTTCACAGAATACTCAGCGGCCTGTGGTGCTAATCTTTGTAATTTTTCAAGTTCCTTGAAAAAGTGTTTTTCTACATTTTCATTCCATTTTTTTGACTTCGCTCTTTTTTCAAGCTCCTCAATTTCTTGAGAAGGACCACTTACACCTAGCTCTTCTTGAATCGTTTTGATCTGTTGGTTTAAAAAATATTCTTTTTGTTGGTTGTCAATATCAACCTTAACCTTGCTTTGAATTTCATTTTTTAGCGCTAATAATTGCATTTCTTTTGTTAAGAATGCCAGCACTTTTGTTGCCCTAATATTAACATTTCCTTCTTCTAACATTAGCTGTTTTTCCTGCACAGTAAGTGTCATATTGGAAGCAATGAAGTTTACTAAAAAAGAAGCGCTTTCAATGTTCTTTATGGCAAACGAAGCGTCAGAAGGAATGTTCGGAGAATCCTTAATGATCTGTAAAGACATGTCTTTTAACGAATCAACTAACGCATTAAAAACTTTGCTTTTTTTAGGCGCTTTTTTATCATTTAACCTTTTAATTTCGGCGGTGATGTATGGATCATTTGTTAATAGTTTTTCAAGACTACAGCGTCTCTTACCTTGAATAATAACAGTGGTGTTGCCATCAGGCATTCTTAGTACTTTCAGGATTAAAGCAACACAAGCTATTTTATGTAAGTCTTCAAACTCAGGATCTTCGACTAAGCTGTCTTTTTGAGAAGCTACTGCAATGATCTTGTTTTTTTTATATGTTTCCTGAATCAATTTAATTGACTTGTCTCTTCCAACAGTAATTGGAATTACAACTCCAGGGAACAGTACTGTATTTTTTAAAGCAAGTACAGGAAGTATTTCAGACATAGGAGCGTCTTCCTCCTCCTGATCTTCATCACTAGTGATTAATGGAATAAACTCAGTATCCTCGTTCATCATATCGTCTAAATACAAATCTTTAAAGTTTAATATATCTTGCATGGTTGTGTTTCGTTAAGTTATTTTGAAAATATGTGAGCAGTAAGTCAAATTGTCAATCGACTGCCATAATATTTTTCTAGTTGTTGCTAAACAACATTTAATCTCTGATTAAAATCTATATTTTAACCTGCCAGGTACTTTTCAATTGATGTGCCAATTGATTTATTTAACAACTAGTCGGTCAAAATGACACGGTAGATTATACTTCTGCCTTTTTAGGATAAGCCATCAAAGCTTCAGCTAAACATTTCATAGCTCGTTTTAGCTTAGTTTCGTTAATAACGTAAGCAATCCTAACTTCTTGAACACCAAGACCAGGAGTTACATAAAATCCATTTCCTGGAGTTAACATAATTGTTTCTCCCTCAAAGCTAAATTCTTCAAGTAGCCAACGGCAAAATTCTTCAGAATTATTAACGGGCAGTTTTACCATCGTGTAAAAAGCTCCGAACGGTTGACTAAACTTAATGTTAGGAATTTTTTTCAATTCCTGAGTCAGGATGTTTTTTCTCTTTTCGTATTCTGATTTAACTTCTTTATAGTAGGAATCTGGAGCGTCCAAAGCGGCCTCTACTGCAACCTGTCCAAAGTAGGGCGGTGACAACCTGGATTGTCCAAATTTCAATGAAGTCTCCATTACTTCTTGATTTTTACTAACTATAGCCCCAATCCTTACACCACACATGCTGTATCTTTTTGAAGCCGAATCAATGACGATTACTTTATCATCGATACCTGTTAAGCTTAAAACGGACGGAGCAAAATCACCAGAGTAGTAAAACTCACGGTACACTTCATCGGAAATTAAGAACAAGTCATACTTAATACATATGTTTTTAAGCGATTCAAGTTCTTCTTCAGAGTATGTATATCCAGTTGGGTTGTTTGGACTACAAATTAATATAGCCTTTGTTCTCGGTCCTATCAGTTTTTCAAAATCACTGATAGGAGGTAGAGCGAAATTATTTTCAATCGTTGAAGTAACGGGCCTTACCACAATGTCGGCAGCACCTGCAAAACTGCTGTAGTTGGCATAGAATGGTTCTGGTACAATAACTTCGTCCCATGGATTTAAGCAACTTAATAAGCATATCATTAGTGCTTCACTGCCACCATAAGTAATCATCAAATCATCAACAGATACATCAATGTTGTATTTCTCGTAATACTTAACGAAAGCTTTTCTTAAGGATAATTCTCCAGCTGAATCACTGTATTCAATAACTTCAGCGGTTGAAGACCTTACTTTATCTAAAGCCCACTTAGGTGTACTGATGTCTGGTTGTCCAATGTTTAAATGATGAACGTGAATTCCTTTAGCCTTCGCTTTTTCAGCAAAAGGAGTTAGTTTCCTAATTGGCGATTGTGGCATTTGAAGGCCTCTGTTGGATATTCTAGTCATCAGTAATGTAATTTACAACACCTACAAAAATAAAAAACCCAGCGATAAACACTGGGTTTTTATTCTAAATATTAACGGTAATAATAATTAGAGCAATCTTAGTTTGATGTTGGACCGTTTGTATTTTTTGCTGGAAAAGCGTCTGGAGCTTTCACGTCAAGTACGTTCCCTTTTATTTTTAAATAAACAACATCGTTAGAGGCATTAGATTTCACTGTAACAGTTTTGTTAAAGTTTCCAACTCTTTTAGTGTCGTATCTTACGTTCAATTCTCCGGATTGTCCTGGCATAATAGGGTCCTTTGGACATTCAGGAACAGTGCATCCACATGATCCTTGACAATTAGTAATTACTAATGGTGATTTGCCAGTATTAGTAAACTTAATTACTCTTAATGGATCATCACCTTTGTTAATTGTTCCGTAATCAATTACGTCCTGATCAAAGGTAATTATAGCTGCATTTGGGTCAACTTTTTTTTCTTCTACAGGTGGAGGTGTTCCAGCTGTTTGTGCCGATACCACACCGGAAAGTGCGAAAATAGCCATTGTCAATGTTAAAAAATATTTTTTCATAATGTTCAGATTTAATTCATTTCAAATATAGCATCTACCTTGTCGAATTGTTGTTAACGAAATGTTAATTGTCAACGATTTAATGTATATTTTTATTTTTTACTGAATTTAAACAGCAGCTCCTTTTCTTTTTTTGACAAGCTCTCGTATCCATTTTTACTTATCTTATCAAGGATGGCATCAATCTCAGCTTGGGTTGCTTGTCGTACCTTGTTGTATTGATCATCGTTCATGTTTCTAACATTAG
>Ga0115000_10000162_pt1 | contig 60980 bp, 60 predicted proteins | sample ArcticOcean_MG_C_6_FD_89690 | JGI IMG/M metagenome (GOLD analysis project Ga0115000, IMG submission 89690) | Marine microbial communities from western Arctic Ocean - ArcticOcean_MG_CB8_128 | ecosystem: Environmental > Aquatic > Marine > Oceanic | place: Arctic Ocean: Canada Basin | collected... | reverse complement strand
TGCAACTGCACTCCAACGTATTCAGCAAGAACGCCAAGTTCTATTCGCTTTGCGGCTGCCCTGTGCGCTTTATGAAGCAAGGCTGTTCCAGATGGTTGTACGACGCGTTCCAAAAAAGGTGAAACAGAATCAGTAGGATTGAGCGTTCCATCAAGCACAGCAATGCCTTTGTCTTTAGCACTTCTGTATTGCCACAATTTTGAAAGCAGTGTGTAATCAGCAAAGGGCTTTCCAAGAATCGTTACGAGAGTTTTGAGATCTTCGGCGGGTGTTGATGCTATGCCCGCTTCTACAGCGCGGGCTCCTGTGCATATTTCTTGGAATTTCTCTTCAATCGGCATCGAACAAATTGGTGAAAGTAACGCTCCGCCTTCCACCGCATACCCAAGTTGCAAGTACTCAGCGACGCCTTGTTGCAATTCGGTCGGCAAGTCTAATTCTTCTGCGATTTTGAGCAACGGCATTGGGTTACTCGAAAAAAGAAGACCATCCCCCACTTCATCTAAATCTAACCAATACAGTGGCTTTCTACCTGTTCCCCTTCGACCTAGTTCGAGTTGAAGCGTCTCTTCATGCCAATGAGCATAGGCGCATTCATCCCAATCTTCGCCATCGCAAATTTCCCGCACCCCATCTTTTGTACCAGACCCTATTCTAGACCCCGAGCCAGAGCCTAAGAGGAGGATGTGGAGAGAACCGTTTTGGATTGGTATGGAGTCTTCAAAACGGTACGTCCTAGAACTTGACATAAGAAGCGTTTGCTCAAGAATGGAAGGCCAATTTTCAGGAACTGGACCACCATCGCGTTTTAAAATGCCTGCAATGCCACTCATTGCTATAGAGTACATCGCATGGCACATCGAAACACAAACATTTTGACCATTCTCATTCTTCTTGGCCTTGTTGCAGGTGCACTTGTAGGTGAATACGTTTTACACGACCCCACCGGTGCCAACATTGACCAACTGCAATGGCTGAAAGAAGTGGGCAACATCGTGCTCATTAGGCCATTGAAAGTGCTCATCATTCCCTTAATATTGTTCAGCGTTATTTCTGGAATTACTCGTATTGGAGATCCTGCGAAACTCGGCATAGTAGGCATAGCAACACTTGTGTATTACCTTGCAACGATGTTTACTGCCGTAACACTTGGCGCATGCCTAGTTACGTGGATTGCTCCTGGTGTACTGCCGTCAGATGTTCAACTTACTCTCATTGAAACAAGCCAAGCAACAGCAGCCATCGAACATGCACCGCGTGCATTAAGCTCAGCGTGGCTAAACATCTTGTATCAAATTGTACCTGTCAACATTTTCCAAGACATGGTGAACGGTCAACCCCTTGGAATCATCGCCTTCGCAATCGCATTCGGACTTGCCATCACGGCAGGTGGCGATAAAACAAAAGCAGCCCGAGACATTTGCAATGCCTGCTTTGAAGGTCTCATGATTCTTGTGCGCTGGGTTATCTGGCTCACACCTATTGGAGTTTTCTTCTTAGTTGCTTGGACAGTTGGAAAAATTGGATTCGGTTCCATTAAAGGGCCGCTTGGCTGGTACATGGCTACAGTCTTGATTGGCCTTGCGGTACATGGTTTCGTTATCCTTCCACTTGTACTCTATGTATTTTCTGGTAAGAATCCATACCAATTCATGTGGCAGATGAAACGTGCATTGATGACAGCAATAGGAACCGACTCTAGCTCGGCAACGCTCCCTGTAACCATCGATGCTGCTGAAAACGAAGGCGAATGTTCTAAAAGAGCGGCTAATTTCGTCCTCCCCCTTGGTGCTACTGTGAATATGGATGGCACAGCACTCTACGAAGCAGTTGCGGTTGTTTTCTTATTCCAACTTTTTGGCATTGATTTAGATATTTCACAACTCGCAGTTGTTGTCATCACAGCAACTCTCGCAGCAATTGGTGCTGCTGGAATTCCATCAGCGGGCTTAGTGACAATGGTCATTGTTATCACAGCGGTCAATATGAATTTGACAGGTTCTGCAGATGGGCCACTCCCTATTGCAGCCATAGGCATCATTATTGGCGTGGACCGTATTCTCGATATGTGCCGCACGGCAGTGAATGTATGGGGCGACGCAGTTGGCGCCAAAATCATTACAAGAATTGCACCGGACTAAAGAGTCCGCCGCACATAAGTGCAGCAAGCAATTCGAGTCAAAGTCAACCTGAAAGCGAGTCCGCTCGCTTGAAGATTAGATTTGGCTTGAATTGCGCTAGCGAACTTTGGTGTGGCACGGAGGTCGAAGCAGATGGGGCTTTACGCCCCGTCGATGCAGACCGACAAAGCCACACGAAAGTGCAGCAAGCAATTCGAGTCAAAGTCAACCTGAAAGCGAGCTAATGTAATGTTCCGCGTCAAGGGCTGCGATGCAGCCCATTCCGGCTGCGCTGACTGCTTGACGGTATTCAGAATCTGCTACATCTCCTGCTGCAAATACGCCGTCGATGTTTGTTTTGCTGCTTCTAGTATTGAGTTGGATGTATTTTGCGTCGTCTAGTTCTACACCACTACCGTCAAGGAAGCTTGTTGTTGGCGTATGGCCGATTGCCACAAAAAGTCCGCGTACATCGAGGGTCGACTCTTCACCTGTGATGGTGTCTTTGAGCAACACACCTGTGATGACTTCATCGCCTAAAACATCTAAGACAACTTTATTCCAGAGCACTTCTGCATTTGGCGAATTGAAAATTCGCTTTTGCATTGCTTTCGATGCGCGAAATTCATCTCGCCTATGGATGATGTACACTTTGGAGCCAAACTTAGTTAAGAAACTTGCTTCTTCTAGAGCACTATCACCGCCGCCAACTACTGCTAGTGGCTGGTCACGGAATGCTGGCAAGGCGCCATCGCACACTGCGCAAGCACTTACACCGCCACCGCTTCTTGCAAGACGCATTTCGTTGTCAAGACCCATCCAATTGGCAGTTGCTCCAGTAGCAACAATCACTGATTTTGCAAGAATAGTCTCGCCTTTTGATGTTTCAAGTTTAAATGGCTTAGAAGAAAAATCACATGAAACAATATCTTCACCACGAGTGCGGGTGCCAAATCGTTCTGCTTGCTTTTGAAAGGCTTCCATCATGTCGGGGCCTGTGATGCCTTCAGGAAAACCTGGGTAATTCTCAACTTCGGTTGTCAACATAAGTTGGCCACCGGGTAACACAATCGAAGGCTGAGTCTTTGGGACTCCAACAACTACGAGTGGTTTTAAATCTGCGCGCGCTGCATAAATTGCTGCTGTCCAGCCTGCTGGGCCGCTACCAATAATGACTACATTTTCTATATCTGACATGTATTAATCCACTAATCCTGCATTGCGTTGCATTGATTTTAACGGCGGCCAAAGAATTAAATCGTCGCCACTGTTCAAGCCACGATCGTCTTCGTTATTTCCTGAAACACTGTACAGCAGACATTGTCCATCTTCTACGAATACGTTTCCTGCTAGTGTTTGAATTCTCGTCTTCTTCGAAATTTTTCGGTAATAAAAAGGACCAACTGAAAATTCATACAAGGTCCAATCAGCATCTGTACGCATTGTCAGAGGCCTGAACATATCTAAGTTACTCGAGCGATGCAGCAATTGTGCATACATCATCTTTACGCTTTTTGGATACACGCCGTAATGGTTTCGGTATCCGCAAAGTGCCGCTGCTACTGCAGTGCTGTTTATCTGAGTAGTCAAGAAATCTCGTTCAAAAAAGAGCGACTGTATATCTCGAATAATCAGGTTCACTGCAGCATACTTCACAGGATTTGATTTTTGCAGTTCAGTATCAACCGAAAGCTGAGGGTGGAATGCGCGCATCTTCCAACGCCTCCACCAATCATCGTAAATGCGGTTTAAGCGGGCGAGCGAGTCATCTCGCCCACGATGGCTCTTTGCGATTGATTCCCAGTATTTAGCTGCCCCAAATCTCGTCACTGGCTCTTTCCGAGATTGAATATCGGTAAGTACTTCTCTAAATTTTGCTGAGTCAGCTTCGCCTGTCGAAGTAAAGAGTTCGTTCACGAGAGCTTCGCCGACTACTCGGTCGCCCTCTGGCATAAGCAACCGTGTTGCATCTGCTCGTAAATATGGAATGCCTTCCTTCGCAAATGAACGGAATTGACTAGCAGTAAGTGATTCTCGGTATTCGTAAAACATGTCCCGCGTGTTTGCGAGTGCTTCACTCAGCATTGGCATGAATGTTAGTTGCTCTTTAAGAAACTCTCGGTCGCAAAATTTTCGCAACACAACAAGTTCAGACATGAGCAATTCAATTGCGCGGTCCATTTCCCCAACTTCAAACAATCTGTATAACTCTACTGTGCACCAAAGGTACGCAAGTTCAACTTGATCAACATATCCAAAGTGAATATTGTGCAAGTGACCACTCACGCCAATTTCTGCAACTACTCCATTCTGTTGGTACAAATCAGAAACAAGTTCAGCACCGTATGGCAAACCAATTAATGGTCGTTTCGCAGACTCTGTAAACACTCCTGCCATATGTTCGTTCGTTTGTGCCCAAGCAGCGAGCGCATCCCAACCCTCCACGCCAGGCCAAACTGTATTCATGTTGAATGATTCGCTGATCGCTTTTGGCGGAGCTGTGATTTGAAGGCATCCATCAAAGAAAATCTTCCAAGATTTCACATCCTCACTCCCCTTGGTAGAAGACGAGTTATTCAGCTTGGCAAGTACATCTGACCTACTATCCGCTTGCACTGGTGCAAGAACGAACATAACTAGGCATAGTGGTATTAAAAAACGTTTATTCATCAAATAATCCTCTCGTAGAGACCACACATTTTAGTGGAATTACGAGTGTACCAGATGCGCGGTCTACTGGTCTAAACCACCGAGTAACGATATCATGCTACATCCTCAAGAATAGGAGTTGAGCGATGACAACCGTAGGTGTACCAACTGAAGTAAAAAAAGATGAATATCGAGTAGGCATGCGACCTGTTGGTACAGAAATTCTGACCAGGGACGGCCAGAAAGTCTATATACAATCGGGCGCTGGACTTGGATGTGGCTACGACGATGCTATGTACAAAGCAGCTGGAGCAACCATCCTGAGCACTGCTGAAGAAATATGGGCTGCCTGCGACATGATTGTCAAAGTGAAAGAGCCACAACCTCAAGAAGTGGCACTTATTAGAGATGGCCAAACTATCTTTACGTATTTTCATTTTGCTGCAGATAAAGAACTTACAGAAGGTTGTCTTTCGCAAGGTTGTATTTCAGTAGCGTACGAAACGCTTACAGACGACCTAGGTCATCTGCCTCTGCTCACACCAATGAGCGAAATCGCAGGAAAACTATCGATACAAGAAGGTGCAAAATACTTAGAGCGACCACAAGGTGGTAGAGGTATTTTGTTGGGTGGTGTTCCTGGCGTTGACGTTGGCAAAGTACTTGTTCTTGGCGGGGGCATTGTAGGGACATGTGCATCGCGAGTTGCTGCCGGTATGGGCGCAGATGTCGTCATCATGGACATTAGTAATAACCGCATGCGCGACTTGGACGAATTTATGCCGTCAAATTGTAGAACTATTTATTCCGACCCTGAAGCAATTAGAAGCCACCTTGCTTGGGCTGATTTAGTTGTCGGAGCAGTTCTTATTCCAGGTGCAAAAGCCCCGAATCTTATTAGCAGAACAGATTTGAAATACATGAAGCCTGGTTCAGTCATAGTCGACGTAGCAATTGACCAAGGTGGCTGCGTTGAAACTGCAAAAGTCACGACCCACAGCGATCCAATTTACACCGTAGATGATGTCGTACATTATTGTGTTGGCAACATGCCCGGCGCTGTAGCAAGAACTTCTACCCAAGCACTAACGAACGCAACAATGCCATGGATCAGCAAGCTAGCCGCGTCTACTGCAGACAAACTTGCAAAGCAAGACCCGCATTTTGCGAACGCGATAAATACAAATCAGGGTACGCTCACAAATGAGCCTGTGGCGATTGCTCATGATTTGCCATTTGAATTACTGTACGTATAAGACATAATGCAACTGTACTTTGACAACGCAGCCACTTCCTATCCAAAACCAGATTCGGTTGTTGCAGCAATGGCTTCGTACCAAACTGAATGTGGCGCAAGCCCAGGTCGCGGAGCGTACAACAGTGCAAAACATGCTACTTCCATTCTAGACTCATGTCGACAACTGCTTTGCGACCTTGTATGCGCACCAAGTGTAGACCATTGCATTTTGACTTTAAATTGCACCGATGCATTAAACCTAGCAATTGTTGGAGTAGCAAAACATTTTGTGAGTAAGGGCGAGGATGTGCACATTGTCACTACTGCAATGGATCACAACTCTGTCTTGCGCCCACTACACGAATTAGAGTCCATGGGCGTTCGACATACGATTGTGCCCGCTGACCCAAAAACTGGAATCGTTTCCCCTGCTGCTATCCAACAAGCAATTACAGATACAACTCGGCTTGTCGTTGTAGCACATGGCTCTAACGTTACAGGCACCATCCAAGATATAGAAACCATCGGCGCTGTGTGCGGGGATATACCATTCCTAGTTGATGCTGCACAAACAATGGGGCACTACCCTATTCATGTCGAACGTATGAACATTGCGATGCTCGCATTTCCAGGACATAAGGGATTACTCGGTCCACTTGGAACTGGCGGTCTCATCCTACGTCCTGGAATAGAACATATCGTTTCGCCCTTGCGAACGGGTGGAACTGGAAGCATGAGCGAATATCCAGTTCAACCGAGTACTATGCCAGACAAGTACGAACCAGGCTCGCACAATATGCCGGGTATTGCAGGGCTTGTTGCATCTTTGGAATGGATTACAGAAGAAGGCATCCAGAACCTGCATGCAAGGGAACAGGCACTTTGCTCTGCCTTTATTGATCTTGTAGATACTGAACACGCCACCATCGCTGGCCCCAAAAAAGAACATCGGTGTGGCGTATTTTCGTTACGATTTGAAAATGACCCTCTGGAGGTTGCAGAGCAACTTGCGGAAGAATTTGGCATACAGGCACGTGCCGGATTACACTGCGCACCCTTCGCACACGATACAATTGACACTAGCCAGTTCGGCGGAACTGTACGAGTTTCATTCGGACCGTTTCACAAAATTGAAGATATTACCTATCTTGCAAACACACTTAACACACTCTCTGAGAAAGTTTTAACATGAATACATTGATTACCCAACGACTTGACGACGCTGCTGAAGTTATCGAAGCATTACGAGAAGCAACAGATGATATCGCTCTGATTAGTTCTGTCATCATCGACCGCATAAGCAACGGCGGTACAATTATGGCGGCAGGTAATGGCGGATCTGCAGCGCAAGCAATGCATTTTTGCGAAGAACTTACAGGTCGTTACCGTGAGACACGGCCAGCACTTCCTGCGATTTGCCTTTGCAGTGATGCAGCGGCAATGTCATGCATTGCAAATGATTTTGGTTGGGAAAATGTCTTTATGCGACAACTAGAAGCCCATGCTTCATTTACTATTGACGACGAAGATGAGGAAAACGCAATCTCGAATGACGTTCTGCTTGTGCTATCCACTTCAGGAAATAGCGCGAACATAAACACCGCACTTGAATGCGCGAATGAATTAGGAATTGTAACTATTGGCTTGCTTGGCAAAGACGGTGGCGGCTCTGCTGATTTATGCGACCATTGCATTGTTATCGACGCTACTGATAGTGCTGCGATTCAAGATGGCCACCAAGTTGTACTTCATGCAATATGCGAAGTCATTGAGGCATGGGTAGCTGAAGAAATGGCAAACGAAACCGAAGAAGTTGCTTAACCTTCTCCGCCGTCAGAACCACCCCCGCCGCCATCTTTTGCACCAGTAAATCTGTACGGTGGTGGTAAGTGCTTTCGCCAGTCGTCTTCAGCTGTGAATTCTTCCACAAGTTCGCGACCTTCATCCTCTGCTGTTTCCATCCAACCTTCTGGACGTATGGCTGATATTTTCTCAGGACCTTTGTCCCAATTTTCTTCCTTGCGTAAATATACCGTACGTGATGGAAATGCAAACTCAACACCTAAATCGCCTGCGAGTCGAATAATGTCGAGCATAAAACGGTGCCGTTCGCGAAGTTCGGTTTGCCAGTCTGGTGCAGTCCAAAAAACATACACCAATACATCTAAACTGGAACTTGCAAAACCATTTAACCAAACTTGGTAGTAATCTTTTCGAGTGTACGGGTGGACTCGGAGTAACTCTCGAATTCCCTCGCAGAATGCTGCAATTTTATCTGGTGGAGTTGCGTATCCAATTCCAATCATCTGCTTCCAGCGACGATACCTTCGCGCTGAATAGTTGTTGCATTTGGTCGTGACAAGAATTGAGTTTGGAATAGTGACCACGGTGTCGTAGAACGTACGCACTCGAGTCGAACGTATACCCACAGATTCAACAGTACCTTCCACTCCATCAATAACTACCCAGTCCCCGATACCAAAAGGTTTGTCGAGGATAACGGTAATGGAACCAAAAAAGTTTTCAATAGTATCTTTCGCAGCAAACGCGAAGCCTAGACCACCGATTCCTAAACCTGCAATGATTGGGGCAAGTTGTATTTGTAGACTACTTGCAAGATAAATAATTCCAAACACGAATACTGTTGCTTTGAGTGTTTTTCGTAACAATGGAACAAGCAAATCGTCGAGTTTGTTTTCAGTTTTTCTTGCTTTCTCTGCTGCAACCCATGCGATTAAATCGGTTCCTTTGAAACCGAACCAAATACAAGCAGCTGTGATGTACACCGAAACAACGGGTCCTAAAAACGCAATCAATCCTTGAGGGAGCCCTAACATAGGCATAAGGAATAACCATACACCACCACCCGCAGCTAAACCCGCTGGCCTTGGAACAGCACGCATTATTTGTGCAAGTCCATCAGCATCGCTGCTTGCATCTGTGATTTGCCGCAATACTCTGCGAAGCACAAAGCGAACTGCGACATCAACAACTAGGCCTGCAAGAATTGCGGCGAGAACAAGACCCCACTGCCAATACGCAACATCAAGGAATTCATCCTTCATCCAAGGCGAAAGGTATTGTTCTATCCAAGTATCAGTACTTGCTACAGAAGGATTTGAAACTGTGGCGACACACGATTGAAAAAGCATTTGTAGCATATAGAGAGCATGCTACGACAGAACCGCATTCTCTGCGTATTGGACGTGCCTTAGATTGCCTAAATTCACAATTTAGCACGCAATCTTGCCTAACCGGTACAAACGGAACACAAATCAGGCGCTTCTACATCAAGGCTTCAGTCAATACCTTTTTAGTGCCGAAGAAGACCTCGTACTCCCTATAAAAGGGCTTATCTAGCGAGGAAAACCGTGCAAAAACTACTACGTACAACTTTGACTTTATTTACAGCTTCGCTTTCAGCAAGCGCTGGAGCAAGCATTATTCAAATTACGGATAGTTCTGGTTCTTTCTCTATGCATGCGCAAACGATGAATGGCCTGTTTGCAGATGGCTCGCAAACATTCACGACGGGCGATCTTGAAGCAATTCACACTATGCTCAATACATGGGGTATTGATACTGACGGGAAAATAACAGTCCTACCACTCAATACATCGCATGGATTAACTCTAGTAACGCTCATAGATGAAGAACATGGTGCCGGCGATATATCATTTGATTCGTCCATTGGAGTATCAAGTACCGGCTCAAATGCACTTGGTATGTTCATTAACGATTCTACAGACGACAATTGGACAATAATCGAATCGCCATTTTTCAATTCTCAAACATTAGGTGCAACCTTCGTATGGGATAGTGCAGATAGCGGTGATGGTTTTGCATGGACTGATTTCACTATGGGCGACACAGTTTCGTACACGTTTACCGAATTAGACGGTGATTCACTTGATGAATTGGCCTTTCAGTTTGCAAGTTGGGAAAATGACAGTTGGGGAATCGTCTCTGTTGATGCATTCAAAGCCAACGGAACGAACGTCTTTACAGGCATGGTCATTCCTGCACCCCCTGCAGCGCTCCTTCTCACTGCTGTTGCTCTTGGATACCGCCGTAGACGCTAGTAACACTGCGCCGTTAGAATATCTATATGTCTACTGAAAACAACGCTGCTCCTAAGCAGCAGATTGTGCGTGGTTGGATTGGGTTACTCCTTGTTCGCCTTGCTGTGCCAATTTGGATTTTCTTCGGCGCCTATTCAAAGTTAGAAGGCTCTACACCGAAATCACTCCCCCGCTCAATTCTCGATGCAGGCGGCGTGTTTGGATTTACAGATCATTACCTACTTCTATCAATCCTTGTAGCTATTGAGTTTATATTCATTGCAACAATGCTGTTCATTCCTAAATTAGCCAGGCTTGCAACTGTTGTCTTGTTAGGAATATTTCTATGTGTCCTTAGCATCGAAATGTTTGTATATGGAAACTACGAGAGTTGCGGTTGCTTCGGCGAAAAATCTCTCGCACCTATGATTATGTTTGCTATAGACTTTGCGTTACTTCTTGGTGTAGTTTTGTGCAAGCCAAAACAATGTTGTTCCGGATCAAGCAAAGTAGCAATCAATTACAGCGTGGCGATTGTCTTTGCACTCGGCAGTACTTTTTATACTTTTAAAACAATCATGGCAAGTAAGCCACAAGAAAACCATGCAACTGCAACTGACACAAATCCGTTACCAAGTTCTTGGTATCCAAAAAGTATAGGCAATTGGGTTGGCGAGAATATCGACGACCTAGAATTGTTTGACTGGGTGACTTCATGGCCACAAGATTTACATGTAGGAAAACAATACGTCGTATTTTATTCTTTGACATGTGACCATTGCGAAGCGTTGATGTATGCATATTTTGAATTTCCCACAATTCCCACAACCCTTGTTGCGATTCCGCAATCAACAGCAGGCTTTAATTACGACGGCGCATTTGAAAACCCTTGCTTTGATTGCAATAAAACAGAACTTAAAGTTGGACCCGATTGGATAATCGGTTCGCCACTTGTAGTTGCACTAGAAAACGGCGTAATACGATGCGTCACAGAAAACGAAGATTACGAGGCACCCGCATGTCTAATTTGGTAAACGCTGTCCATGATAAAATCAACGCCGACCTTGACCAAGCAATCGCAAGATTACAAACTTTACTTCGCATTCCAAGTGTAAGTACTGACCCTGCGTATGCAAATGATGTTCGGAGATGCGCAGAGCATATAACGGACGATTTGAAATCTATTGGGCTTGAAGCAACATGCCACGACACTATTGGGCATCCAATGATTTTGGCTACAGACGACAGCGCAGGGCCTGATGCACCGAGAGTTTTGTATTACGGCCACTACGATGTTCAGCCACCCGAGCCATTTGATGAATGGAACCACCCACCATTTGATGCAGAAATTGTAGATGGACCAAATGGAAAACGAATTGTTGCTCGAGGTGCAGCAGACGACAAAGGCCAACTCATGACGTTTATTGAAGCAATCCGCGCATGGAAAGATACGTATGAATCGCTTCCGGTACGTGTTGTCATTTTGCTTGAAGGCGAAGAAGAAAGTGGAAGCGAGAGCCTTGTTCCGTTTTTACATAAGCACAAAGATGAATTACAAGCAGACACTTGCATTGTTTGCGATACTGGAATGTGGGACCCAGAAACACCTGCCATTACAAGCAGGCTTCGAGGTCTTGTCTATATAGAGGCAACGCTTCACGGTCCTACTCACGACTTACATAGTGGGAGTTATGGTGGCGCGGTCGTAAATCCTGCAAACGCACTGACAGAAATATTAGGGCAGTTGCATGATAAAGACGGCAAGATTCAAATTGAAGGATTCTACGACGATGTAGAAGAAGTGAGTACAGAGCAGATTGCACAATGGAACTCCTTGGGCGACGCCGATGCGTTAACACTCGAAAGTTCTGGTTCAAAAGCCACATTCGGAGAACAAGGCTTCAGCACACTTGAGCGATTGTGGTCAAGACCCACTTGCGACATTAATGGACTCCGTGCGGGTTATCAAGGCGAAGGCGCGAAAACTGTCATCGGTGCAACAGCTACTGCAAAAATTAGTTGCAGGTTAGTTGCACACCAAAAGCCTAAAGCAATTGAGAAGGCGTTGTTTGCATTCCTTGAAGAACGCACGCCAGTTGGATGCCATTGGGAACTAAAAAGTTTTGGTACTGCCCCAGCCATTTCTGTTCCTACTCAATCACCATGGCTAAGTGCCGCAAGCAATGCGCTCACGAGTGTGTTCCCTAAACCTGCTGTACTTATTGGAACAGGCGGTTCCATTCCAGTCGTTGGAGAGTTTCAAGAAATTCTTGGTATTGATGCAGTCATGGTTGGCTTTTCACTCGACGACGATCTTATACATGCGCCAAATGAAAAATTCGATATCGATTGCTTTCACAGAGGAATGCTTGCGCAGGCATCAATTTTAGAGGCGTATGCTAACGTACATGTTTAGTGCACTTGCATTAGTCGCCGCTAGCACACTCGCTTTTGCTGATGATTACAGCATCACTGTGAATTCCCTTGGAATCGGAAACACTTGGTCAAAAGGACATGTCACTCCTTTGCATGTAAGCGTGAGCACTACAGATACAAAGGCAACCCAAGCATGGATACAATGGGAAGTTCCGGATGCAGATGGTGACATTGTGTTGTGGGGCAAACCAATTACAGTGAGCCCTGGAACAAACGCAACAACTTGGCTCTACGCCCCCATTCAACCATGGGCGGACGGGTCTATCGCTTGGACAATTCGCCTGCGTACCATGCTTGACGGCGAACCAACAAGCGAACTTGCTCGGCTTCGTTTCACTTCAAACTCTATAAACGCTTCACCTATTCACTCGAAATACAGTCTTATCGGCGTCGTTGGTACAAGGCGTATGGGACTTGAAGGGTACTTGCCCTTTACACCACCAGACCCAAAACAAGAAGGAAGCGTTATTGTTTCAGGCCTTGTGTCTGCAGATTTGCCCGACGCATGGCCTTGCTACGAATCGCTTGAAACACTCGTGTGGGCTGACCGTCCCCCGCTTCTGACAATCAAACAAGAAACCGCTATTGAACAATGGGTTGAACGCGGCGGGAACGTAGTTGTAACACTTCCAACAATAGGTGACCCATGGAACTTAGATGGCGAAAATGGTCCGCTTGGTGCGTTGCTGTCAGGGATTACTACGAGCGTGCAAGAAATCCCTCTTTCGCAACTTGGTGGCATTCTTGGTAGAGATTCTTTTTCTTGGCCTTCAACCCAAATCACAGCGCGTGTACTTAAGGCATCAAGCGAGTATGTTTCTATTTTAAAACTACAAAATAACTCTGTTGTCGGAGTACAGAAAAATGTTGGATTCGGTTCAGTTACAGTCATTGGTATCGATCTTTCTAGTGGTTTACTTTCATCGCTTGGGCTACCTGAAACAGATGTCCTTTGGCGAAGGGTGCTTGGCAAACGTGGAGACACTCCATCACAACAGACTGTGAATGCACTCAAAGAGAATGGGCGGTTGACAACTTCACTGCCAACAGTGACATCGTTGTCACTTGGCAATATGGTCGCACAAGAAATAGCCATGTCTAGTGCTGCTGGTGGAAGACTAGGCACCGTGTTTGTCATTATCTCTTTGTACTGGCTACTGAGTTGCCCTGTTGCCTTTTTTGTATTGCGACGCAAAAAGAAACAACGCTGGGCATGGATGGCATTCGCAGGTATAGCTGCTATCTTTGCAGGTGTTACTTGGGTGCTTGCTGCAACTTCAGCTAGCGTGAGCACCCCTATCAAGCATGTCTCGGTTATTGATCATGTATACGGCGAAAGTGGACAGCGTGTTATTGGTTGGTATTCTCTTTTCTTGCCTACGTTTGGAAGTTCAAACGTAGCACTTGAAGGAGAGCAAGGAAATTTGCTGCTTCCATGGAGCTCACCTGATGCATCGCTTACACCCCCCTTTGTTGATACCCGCGAAGTTGCAGTGCAGCTATCGCAAGTACCAAACTCTTTTAATCAACCTTCACGGGCAACGACTGCAAACTTTGCATACGAGTGGCTCGGGGGACTTGATAACGAGTTTTACGGTTCTCTCATCCGCGTGAAACCAGGCTATGAACCAAACGATGTTAATGGCGCATTACAAGGCTCCATCGTAAACAATGCCTCAAGGGAACTACAGGATGTAACTATCATCTGGGTAACAGGAAACAAAACGACACTTGCACCGCTAGCCAGAATGCAAGATAGCTCCAGCGCACCTTGGTACCCATACAACCAAAGCGGGAGTGCACTAAACAAAACCTATACATGGCGATTAGCGGATTGGCCTTCTCGTGACACACTTGATTTGTCACTCCTGCAACCAAATCGCGAAAGCGAATTCGATGTTGCCAACGATAGGTACATTCCAAAAACTACGAATCGAATACTGTGGGACAGCCATCTGTCTAAAAGCGACTGGCGACACCATATGGAAATGCTCACTCTATATTCCAGCATGCCACAACCGTTTTATATGAAAAAAGAAAGCGTGAAACAAAGTAAACCCTTCAATCAATTCACACGTAGTAGCGGCCGTGAACTTGATTTAGCAGACTGGTTTGGACGTCCATGTATCATCGTGATGGGCTTTATGCCTCATGCGCCAATCCCAGTAAAAATCTCTGTGGATGGTGAAGAAATTACCAAGAGTACAGGCGAAACTTTTGTACGATGGGTGTACCCATTAGGGGATGTACATGATTGAAACAACAAACCTCACTCGTAAATACGGCGACCTTATTGCCCTTGATAATCTCAATTTGCAGATTGAAGAAGGCGAGTGCTATGGTTTCATTGGACCAAATGGCGCAGGCAAAACAACAACTATTAAAATTCTATCAACACTTCTCAAGCCTTCATGGGGCGAGGCACGTGTTGACGGAAAAGTAATCGGGTACCAAAATCCAGAGATTAGACCAATCATCGGATACGTTCCTGATTTTATGGGCTCGTACGATGACATGATTGTGCGAGAGTACTTAGACTTTTTTGCAACATGCTACGGACTCTCAGGTTCTCAGCGGCATCGCGCTGTTGGCGACGTCTTAGAGTTAACAGAACTTCATTACAAAGCGAATGCCCAAGTAGCAGGTCTTAGTCGAGGTATGAGTCAGCGACTTTCCATTGCAAGAGTGCTGTTGCATGACCCCAAGGTATTGTTGTTAGACGAACCAGCGTCTGGCCTTGACCCAAGAGCACGCATTGAAATAAGAGAGTTGTTAAAAGAATTGCGTCGCATGGGTAAAACGATTTTAATCAGTTCGCATATTCTGCATGAACTTGCCGAGCTCTGTACGAGCGTTGGAATCATCGAACAAGGGAAATTATTGTTCACTGGTAAAGTAGATGAAATTTTGGCAAAAGCAAAAGTAGGGCAGGTCGTTCAAATCACAGTGACAGAAAAAAGTGAAGACGCAGCTGCATTATTGCGGCAAGTCGACGGCATTGCTATTGTGGATATCGTGACTGAAAATGGCGTTGAACGTATTGACGTTACTATGGATTCACAATCTACTCTAGACAGTTCTGAGTTACCCAACCGCCTTATCTCGCAAGGGTTTCGCATCACATCTATGCAGGCTGAACGGATCAACCTTGAAACAGCGTTCATGCGACTTACAAAAGGTCTCGTCAGCTAATCGACTTGCTCCGATGACGTAGCGTACCTGCACTGGATGAACCCCACAGGGTCAATGCCGAGGGTCTGCCCCTCGGTTACAATGCACATTATGGCACCCTGCCCTGTCATTTTACTTGCAGATAGGAGCATTCCTAACGTTGCAACCATTGCTAAGAACCTCGAAGAGGGTCTTGCAGATGTTGTCGAATTTCTATCTGAAGATGCAGATCCTTCTTCTATTGCACTTGCAATAGCAATCGGTGGTGATGGAACACTCATTTCACAAGGCAGAAACCTCGCTGAGAAAAACATTCCACTCATAGGAGTAAACAGCGGCAGGCTTGGTTTTTTAGCGAAATTTGACACGAAATCTTTGATCGAACATCGAAAATCCATTTTCGCTAGCGACACTCCAACGATGGAAGTGATGCTACTTGAAGTTCGCGTCGACGATCAGGAACCCGTCGTTGCGATGAACGAAGCAATGATCGCGGCGGGTAATCCATTTCGCATTCTAGAACTAGGCCTTTCCATCAACAACGTACCAGCGCCGACGCTGCGATGCGATGGAATGATTCTATCTACACCCATCGGCTCAACTGCACATAATGCATCTGTAGGGGGGCCGCTTGTGGATCCTTCTGCGAAAGCCTTCGTGCTCACTCCACTTGCTGCTCATTCCCTTGCTGTTCGACCGATTGTCCTTGATTGCCACAATAATGTTTCCATCAAATTACAACAAGCGAACGAAGGAACATCGCTTGTTATCGATGGCTCGGTGCATTGCAAATTACAAGAAGGAATGACAGTGCAAATTAGCCGTTCGAAACGTACGCTTTCAATAGTTCTCAACCCATCGGTAACCTATTGGAACACCTTAGTTGATAAACTGCACTGGGCAGCACCGCCCGGTTAACACTGCATTTACACGGACTCAATTATGATTGATATTAAAATACTTCGCGAAAACCCGCAACACTTTATCGATGGCGCAACTGCCAAGAATATAGATGTTGATATACCATTGCTACTTGAAATTGATGAACAAAAACGTTCACTCACAAGGCAACGCGAAGAGCATCGAGCTGAACAAAAACGTATCTCAAAGGAAATTGGACCTCAAATTGGGAAATTGAAGGGGCAACTAAAGTCTGCAAGTGAAGAAGATGCAAAAGCGCTCGAAGCGAAACTCGCAGAACTTGAAGCAAAGCCGTCATCCTTAAAAGCAGAAATTCAATCCCTCGACGAACGCATTGCTACGCTTGAACCACAATGGAACGACATTCTGTTGCATATTCCACAGCCACCAGATGAAGATGTACCGAAAGGCGAAAGCGCAGATGACAATGTACAAATTCGAACGTGGGCGCCCGATGGATACGACGTCTCAAAATCGTTTGCTGAAAACAAAGGGTTCAACCCAAGACCGCATCTTGATTTAGTCAATGCCCTTGGTCTTGCAGATTTTGAACGTGGCGTAAAAATGGCGGGCACTCGACATTACATGATGACTGGGAACGGCATGCGATTGCACCAAGCAATGTTGCGGTTTGCTTTCGACTTCATTACAAACACCTATGACTTTACGCCTATGTCAGTACCTGTCATTCTTCGAGAAGAGTGTATGGTTGGCACTGGTTTTTTCCCAACTGGAAGAGACCAGGCATACCACATTCAAGAATCACAACGTGGTTCTGGACATGACCTATTCCTTGCTGGCACAGGCGAAGTTGGCTTAATGGGCATGTATGCAGATGAAATTATAGATGCTGACAAATTGCCTATCAAAATGGCAACTGTATCTACTTGCTTCCGCAGAGAGGCTGGCGCCGCTGGGAGAGACACTGCTGGCCTCTACCGTATTCATCAATTTGATAAGGTGGAACAAGTTATCATTTGCAAAGCAAAGGAAGAAGAAAGTCGCAAGTGGCACACTGAAATGCTTTCAATTGTTGAACAATTATTACAACAACTTCAGCTCCCATACCGCTTGTTGCAATGCTGCACAGCGGACCTTGGAGCAAAAAATGCAGACATGATTGATATCGAATGCTGGATGCCGGGACGCGGCGAGCTACGTAACGACGGTCAACCAATGGGCGACTGGGGCGAAACGCATTCGGCTTCAAGGTTGTACGACTTTCAATGCCGCAGGTTGAATATGCGATACCGTGACGAAGAGGGCAACACTGTGTTTGCACATTCCTTAAACAACACTGTTCTTGCAAGCCCTCGTATTCTTATCCCTTTGCTAGAAATGCATCAACAGGAAGATGGCTCCATTGCTATTCCAGAATGCTTGCAACCCTACATGAATGGAATGACTGTTCTCCAAGCAGAACAGTTACAAGACGCATAGACATGCCTAGCGTTGTACCACTTCCTGTTCGCAGGCATTCGCTTGTTTCCACAGTGCGCGAAGCATACGGTTGTAACAAAGTTGTTGTAGGGGTAAGCGGCGGTGCAGATTCAGTCGCACTTTTGCTACTTTCTCTTGCAGCAGAGGCGCAAAAATCATCCTCTTGCACGATAGTCGCGGGGCATATCCATCACGGTCTACGGGAAGAATCCGACAATGAACAAACAATGGTCGAAGAATTATGCGATGAACTTGGCGTACAACTGTTAACTGAACGAGTAAATGTTTCACGTGTTCAAGGTTCACTTGCAGCAGGAGCCAGAGATGGTCGGTACGAAGCTCTTGGACGTATGGCTACTGCAGTTGATGCAACATACGTTTCAGTTGCACACCATGCGGACGATCAATTAGAAACAATGCTCATGGCACTTTGCAGAGGTGGCGGCATCCGCAAACTTGCTGGCATGGCTGAATCTAGACAACTTACAGAACAAATTGCATTAGTGCGCCCCCTTCTGCAAACAGACAAAAAAGATTTAATTCACGTTTGCACTCTTGCTGGGGCAAAGTGGTGCGAGGATCCTACGAACAGAAATATTTTGACCCCTAGAGGACGACTGCGCAAAGATGTCATTCCAGTCTTACGCGAACTTTGGTCTTCCTCTGATAAGCACGCAGCGCAAGCATCTCGCATTCTTCACGCAGCCGCGGATGCATACGAAGCACTAGCACCTACTGGGAATGCATGGAAACGAAAAATACTTGCTGAGTTACCAACTCCAATCATTGCTGAATCAATCCACTTAGCTGTAGGAAATACCGCAAAAAATGAAATGGTGCACGCGATTGCCACTGCTGTACAAGATGCAATTGTAGAACCAAGAACGTTTGAATGCAGTGATGGGTGCAGAGTGCACATTTCAGCACACACGGTCGAAGTGTGCTACATATAACTAGCTGGCCCAGCCATGACAACTGCGCCTTCATCGGTATATGTGTAATGCAATGTGCCGCCTACACTTGAAACAAAATATTGTTCTGTTGTGCCCGAAGCGACAAAGACTGAAGCGCCGCCAGTTCCTGACGCATGCGTAGGTCCAACTCCGCGTTCCCATGAAGCACACGTTGCAAACTGTTTTTCATCTTTGCGAGCAAAGTGCACGTTCATTCCGTTAGCAAATGAAGAATGGTTGCAGATTGTTTCTCCCCACTTCTTCCTCATCTTCAAAGGGTCATCTTCCGTCCAGTACACAGCATTTGGATTACCCATATCAATAATTTGTAAATGAGGAAAATCTTTATGGACTTCGGATGAAATTTTCGGTGTTGAAAGTAATACTGAGACTTCGTTGCAATCTTCACGCACAACGCATTCGTGCGTTCCTGCAAGTGTTTTAATGCGAAGTCCCGGCCCTTGCACCAATTGATTTCGTACCAAATGCAACGCGACGCAACGAAGGCCATTCCCGCATTGCTCAGCCTCGCAACCGTCGGCATTAAACACTCTCATGTTTGCATCAGCCTCGGGATCGTCTGCCACAACAAGCACGCCATCCGCACCCTGCATACGCGAGAGTACATCTTTTATGTCATCGTCTCCAAAGTGCAAAAGAAATCTATTGAAAGCACCGTGCATCATGACATCTTGCGGGTAACTCACGCCAAGATTCCTACGATGAGCGTTGCTAGGAGAGTGACTTTCACCCAGAGCACTTTTTTGTTGATTGGCAACTGGGTACACTCCATGCCGACAATTGACACAAGATTCTTTTGCCGTGCACTGATAGAACGATGCATGGGGTCATTTTTGTCTAAAGGAATAGAGTGCACATCTGCAATTGCTGTAAGTGCCGAGCACATTGCACGCACGCCATCCTCCGTTATGACTGCACTGCCTTCTTGCTTTGATTGATCTACCGCTGCGTACGCATCGGCTTGTTCTTCAAACTGCCGAGATACAAGAATAACTGCTCCAACTATGCATGCCATTTGTAATGGGAATGCAATGCTATTCACAGATTCCACATCAAATATTCCAAAGATTTTTGTTGACCAAATAATTACTGAAGCACCTGTAACGACAAAGAATGGAACATGCCAATACTTATGATGGGCTAACTCATGTGCGACTACCGCATGTAATTCTTTTAGGGTAAGAGAAGCAATAAGTTTATCTGTAAGCACTATAGTTTTAGATTGAAATGCCATCCCAAAAGCAAGGGCGTTCATGATTCTATTGTGGGTATTCCAAACATAGAATTTCACGTTGTGCAACTTCGCTTTTTTTCCAATTGCAACTAATTGTTCGAGCAATTCGTTTTGTCGCATTCGCTTTGCTGGCAATATCCAGGCGATAAATTGTGGTGCATACCCAAGTAGAATGAGAAACGCCAAAATGTCGACCAAATGCATCCAATCATCAGATACGTTGTAAAACGAAGCCGTTTCGCTAACCCCGATGAGTAAGAACAAAGGTATTCCAAGTAAAAGTACATCTAATCGCAAGCGATGAAACACATAGGATGTTTTATTATCAATAGGCGCAGTTACCCACCACAAAACAAGAAGCCAGAATAGTACAGGCAAGAATAGGAGTACATCATCTAGCAGGATTGGTATTCCAATAAAAGTCCTTACTGCCGTTTGCCACGAAAATACCACAATCGCTACGCCAAAACTAAGCAGGATGGCATTCGTTGCTACTACTGTACTGTATGGAGTTCGCTTGAGTGTCCCTGCAACTAGGATGGCTACGCATGGAATTGCAAACAAGCATATACACAACCAAACTCCATGCAGAGTATCGCTATCGCCATTGTAGCGATTCGCAAAAATGAGTAACATCAATAAGAATAATGAAATTGGTCGAAGCATTAGTTACGGGATATTGTTCCAAGGTCGACAACTACATCATGGTGCCTGTAGTAATCGACGTTTAACAAATCTTTATTTACGAATGTAAACACTAGGCAGTTTGCCCGAGTGTTTGTTGCATAGTTTTTGTCGCCGAGACCAGGACCAGCATGTTCACCATTTCGGCGCTCTTGTGCATGGAAATGAAAATGGAATAATGCCGTATACGCTGCATCGAACATTTCTTGTGAAGCATTAAACCGTCGGTCGTGGTGCCGAATTTCAGGTTCGAATTCTAAAATTTCAAACCTGCCTTTTTTGTCAAGTGCAATGACACCACCGTACTCTGTAGTTTTGTCGAGATAATCTCGGTCTGCATATTCAAAAATATGCGATCGAACCTGTGGAACCTCTAGAGCTTTCAACGCTATCTCCATTGCGATTGCATCGCCCCAAGTTAGCCTGTGCGTATGTGTTGCAAGTAATTCATTTCGTGCATCAAAACTTCCACCGCCCTCTTGCTCGTAGTAATGTTTTTGATTTCGTATCTTCGAAGAAATTTCTCTAATGATTTCCTCAGTTGTGCGAGATAAATCGCCCGGCTCACTGTGCCTTCGAAGCGAAACGGCTATAGGAAGATCTCTCATTTCAATATCACTGCGACGTTCATTATCAAGCTCTTGCAAAGTGGCTATACCTTCATTCCAAAAGTCTTCGTATTCGGGTTTAGCAAGTTCACGAATCCAAAGAATTTCTTCACGTCTATGTGGAACAATTCCGAAATCAACCATCGCTTTTTTTAAGTCTAACAAAAAGGAATCGTCAGAAGCTATTTGTTCACTACTCAGTAAGTCGACAAGTCGTTCTCGCTCTGCCAAACGGTGGAGCAATTCCCAGCATCGCGTTCTATACCCTTGTTTCCATGTCTTGTTTGAAGAAACGAGGGATTCAAAAATTGTATCGAGAATCTCCTCTTCGCCAACTAATTTTAGGAGCGCCAAATATTCTGGTCGTTCTACCTCCACTCTAAACAATGCATTTGGAATAGACCATGAACTAATCAACGCCTCTTCTAACTCGTGAATTTCTTCGTCTGCGATCCATTCACATAACGCCGTGAGCCACGTCCAGTTTTCAAGTCGTGGGAGTTGCTGCCTGATATTCCGTATAGTTTCGTCTTTATCTGCTTTGTACAATCGTCGCAGTGCTTCATGCCGAGCATCGTTGGTGTACCCAGGGCTCCAGAGCATACGTTGCAGTAGTTTCTTGTATTGAGCATCTTCTATACCAACTTGCTCATCAAGCATTTCCATGGCAGTAATATGCCGGAACGATGGCTGCCCAGTTTCTTGCAAAGCAGACGCGGGGCTTTTGATAGTTTGACCACCGCATGAAAGGAGCATACAGAGGACGATGCATATTGTTGTAAATTGTTTCATATTGCATAGTGTACTAGTGGTAGCAAAGAATACGAGTTCAGCGTACCATTTAGCAGTATGACAGCCGACGTTACAACAAATGAGGGTAATTTCTTCAACGAGGTTTCCAAAGTAATCGAACTTATCCGCCCATCCATTCAACTTGATGGCGGAGATATCGAACTTGTCTCTGTTGATAAAAAGGGAGTGGTTTCGATCCGTTTCCAAGGCGCGTGTGTAGGGTGTCCATCTGTGGACATGACACTGCAAGGCGGAATTGAAGCGACATTGAAAGAACACGTGCAAGGCGTTTCCCTCGTTCAAGCTGTCGATTAAATGCAAGTCACTGTCCTTACATGGGTTGCAGAGCCTTTTTCTTATTAAGACTAGATATGAACCGCCCTATTTGCTACTATGGCTTGCGGTGGTTCGCGTAGGCTGCGCGATATAGATGAAGTGGAAGTGACGGCAGGAGGCTCGCATATGCTCGTAATAACTAGAAGAGAAGGCGAAGAAGTCGTCATTGGTGATCCGTCCAACCCGATTGGCGTAATTCGAATCGCTACTATCAAAGGCGACAGAGTTCGCATTGCGCTAGATTTCCCGCGAGAAATTGCAGTACACAGAAAAGAAGTTGCAATTGAAATTGCAAACTCTGGACCTGCGATTGCTGGCAAAATTAGACCTGCTACAAACGAATAACTCTAAGCCTTGCACCAACTAGTATCAGAACATTTGCAAACAGCAAAGGGTATTGGCTGCATAAGTACATTCTTTCCATAATTATGGACTAGCTATAGTTGTAGTCCAGAATTGCCACAATGGTAGATTTTCGATGGATAAAAAAGAAATGGCTCGCGGCATGTGGTGGGTCATGCCGCAAGCCAAGGGGAAGGTAGGCCGAGCTAATGCTCGACCAGCTTGAGGAAAAGCTCTCGACACGGGCACGAGTCGAGAGCCGAGATTGTTCAGTATCTTGCGTCCGTGCAGATACCTTCACTAGAAAGAGTCGTCCCTGACTCGTCAATTGCAGCCGTTGCTGCGATTATTTCATGCAAGGTTTGCGTGCCATCCGTGGCGTTGCGCCCCTTACAAACTGAGCGTCCCTGCTCAGCAAAAGAAATCTTGTCTATCATGTTCTTGCCCGCTTCATTATGTCGTGGAAGTTTGGCAATTTCATTTCTAACTGCTCTGTCCACTTTGTTTGATCCAGTACTTCGAGATGATCTCCAACGCCAAGAATAAAAGCCTGTTTCCCAATGTCTAACAAATGAAGAAGATTTTCGGGCAAGCGAATCCTCCCCTGTTTGTCGAGCTCTACACGTTGCGATTGAGAATACAGAATTTGTTTCAATTCCATCACACTTTCTTCTGGCAACGAAGATGCTCCCAATTTTCTGAGCTGCTCTTCGAATACAATCTCTGGAGAAAGCCAAATTGAGTCGTTGAATCCCGGGGATGCATACACAATCCCTGCAGGAAAACCCTCTCGCATTTTCGTTGGTAAAGAAATGCGTGACTTTTCGTCGATAGATCGTTCTGTTTGTCCAGTGAATATCATGATGTGTGTTTCGATTCGTCATTACCAATCGTCCCCACAGTACCCCACCTTTCCCCATTTTGCAACACTTTTGCAAAAAAAGGTGAAGACTAATGTTCTCGGACCTTGCATTTATCTATTTACGTGGCATGTTAAGTATAGTTGTAACAAGTGTTTCCAACGATATTTTGCAGCGTAATAATAATGACTGAACAACCCCCCCGTCCACAAACAATCCACAACGCGTTGCGTAGTATTCCACATGCAACATGGGTTTTAACATGCAAACACGAGCAATTTCGCGATGGCATCATCACAAAGTGGGTCCAGCAGTGCAGCGTAGAGCCACCAATGCTCGTTGTTGCCATACCAAAAGGACGCGCAATCGAGCCAATGCTTCGCGATGCACGTGCTTTTGCCCTTTGCATGGTCCAACCTACTGACAAACAAGTGCAACGTTTGTTTGGTAGAGATCATGAAAAAGAAGACGATCCGTTTCTGGCACTTACCACGACTACCGCAGCTACTGGAATGCCAATTTTAAAACAATCTCTTGCATGGTTTGATTGCAAACTCGAAGGACACTTGTCGCCCGATGCAGATTGCCGTTTATATCTTGGGCATGTTGTTGAAGCGTGTATCCTAGATGCAAAAGGAATTTCAACCAATGCAGCCCAAGGTATTACTCCCCCATCCCACGAAGATAGAAGAGCGCCTCGTTCTCAGTCTTCTAGAGTAGCAACAAACTATAAAGAGTGACTTGACGCCTGCGAAGTTCGTAGCAATATGTTTTCGATGAATCTACTTTGAGTAGTGATCGCACGCACAGCGGAAACTCTGCTCACGCTTTTTGAAATTTGTTGGGAAGTATCATCGGTATGCAACGCAATCATCCAACCTGCTACTTCTACAGAAGTAGATGCCCAAGCGATAGTTGAACCAATAGACGGAATTGTCGACACCGGATGACACGTCGAAACTGCCAACGGCACTTGAACACTTGCAGCCTCTAACACTTCAAGCACTCCACATGTTCTGTCGCTTCTCGCATTCGTTGGACTCCAAGCACAAGTCGCAGCGTGTAAAACATCAATTTGACGGAGTTCACTCGGAATCTGTGTGAACAGATGCGAAACGCCGTGCTCTCGTACTGCAATCATCAATGCAGCTCGGTGTTTGTATTCAGATGGAACAACAAAGCAGACTGGAATCTTAGCGAAATGCAACCGCACAGCCATTGCGGCTATTTCTTGCCAAGCCCCTGTATGACCAACAATTGAAACCACAAACTCTCCGTCAGAAATTTCAAGGATTTCCAATACAGTTGCCTTTTCAACAAGCAAAGCACAAGGCTCTACTGCAATAATCGGTTCAGTAATTTGATTTTGTGGAATCCCGCACGAATGCAATGTCTCCGCACAGCATGGAGAAGTAGGCACGCATGTCTGGAGTCCGTGCGATGCATGCAGACAATTAACTTCGTCAACTATTGCAAATACCTCAAACTGTTCAGAGCATCGGTTTGTAGAAACCATTGCTTCAAAACCCCACGCTATGAGTTTCTCAGAAAATGAAAAATTATTTTGCACATACTTGCATACCCTTTGTTGCAATGTTTGTGAAACATCAAGTACTCCGCCAATTGACCCAAGTACTTGGAGACCCATTGCGCGGCAAGCACGAACGTCAGATTCAGAGCCGAGTACAAGAACTGATTGCGATATGTTAGGCATTTGCCTCGTAGCAACGCGAGCTAATTGCAGCAACAACGGCGATGACGCGGGTTGACCTGGAGCAACTATATGCAACATGTACGCTCGTTACTTTCGCTCTAAATTATCGCCGAGACGCCCGGTGGTATGGTCGTAAAAGACTTCCCCTACAGCTACGCCTAACTTCTTTGCAAGTTCCTCTGCGAGTTCCCTTGCATCAGACGATGTGGTCACTCTGTTTGAGGTCACATGTTTCATAGTTTCAGTAACTGAGAAACCTGCTGAGTCGGCTGGAAACAGCTTCTCTCGATTCCTTACATCGATAACACGAATATTACATGTTGTACGCGGGTTCGCCGTCAGGCCATCGCTCGTTAAACCAAACGCTTGCATCTCAATATAAATCACAACAGATGCACCAACTGCTTTTCCCAATTCTCCAACTGGCATCGGCGTGTTGTATTTATCGTTCGTAGCGCTTACACGCATGACATCTCTTGGCGAAATCATCGTTGACAAAATTTCTCTTTTGAGCAATTCGTTTGTAACTTCTTCTGCAATAACTCGACGTAGTCGAACCGGATGCATAACATTCCGCCTGTCGTCAACAAAAACAACTGTCGGTACATTTGGCAAAACGAACAGTGCTTCCTGTTCAGGATCGGGCGTAGTGAGATATGAGGCTACTCCAGCAATATTGCACGAAGATAACAAAGCGATAGTGGCTAGCAACAATATGGATGCCAAAATACGCTTCATTTTCGCACATCCAATTCTGGTCTATAGCGGTCTGGGTATTTTGGTTCAATATGTTCATAAAACAGCCATGCGCTTTGTTTAATAAATTCATTCAGCAAACCTTGCTCGATTGTTCCTTCGTTTGCTTCATCGCGAGTGAGTATCGATGGTCTTCGGGGAAACTCTGCCATGATTTCGTACGAATCAACAAATCCGTCATGCTCATAACTGTCTGATTCAATGACTCCTATTGTTGCAACGCAGCGACCTTCCCATTGGTATGCATTCCCTGGAGGAGTAAGAGAGTAGTTTTGTAAATCTATAAATATGACACGGTCTACGTCTAAAGAATATGCAATTTCAGTAGATGGCATCGCTGTCCATTGTGGAGTTTCAAATTGCCATCGTGCAACTTGGTCGGGGCGTACTACTTGTACATCAGGAACGTTCTTTGCAATGCGACCTGCGATAGCTCCTGCTATCAACGTTGAAATTCCAGGGTGTTCGTAATGGATGACAAGATCCGTATCAATAACCACAGCTATTTTTAAACCAACCAGAGAATACTCGGCAGGCTTTTCGATAAGCATCTGGTCTTCCATTGCTTGTTTTCCAGCGCCAATAAAACCAACCACACCACAGCCGGAAGTCTGAATGATAGAAATAAAAACGAGCAGTAAAATTGTTGTGCGAATCATATATATCCTTTGTGAAGAAGGATTTTATAGCCCCACGCAGCTCCTGCGAGGATGATTCCAATAATAAACAGTTTTGATGGTGGAAATGTAAAAAATAAAGGAGCGAACGAATACCCTGTTATCGCAACGAAAATACCGCCAATCGCTATGCCCATCGCAATAAACGCCAAAATCATCCCCATTGGCTGGGTATTGAATGCCGTTGGAATTTCGCCTCTCACGGTATAGCTCCACGCCGTTGTCATCCCGCACGTAGGGCATGGCAGATCAGCTGCAACAATCCACCCGCATGTTGGCAATCCTAACTGTCGATGTGTGCCAATACCTTCATCTGATGGCTGCAGGAAAAAAGCGACTGCAAGAATTGCTATTGCAGCAAGCGCATAGCCCAGTGCATACAGACGGCGAATTTTCTCCGTCCGTATAGGCAAACACACATTGTTATCGTCCTGCTCTTCCATGCAACTGGTACAGGATACCCGCCTCTTGCGTACACAAGGGGTATGATTGCAGTATGAAATGGATCGACGGTCACCTTGACCTTGCATATCTTGAAGTACACGGTCGAAATTTGTATGAAGAATGCTGTGCTGCTGAGGAAAAGTGTATTTCCCTTCCCGATATTGAGCAAAGCCATGTTGCTACAATTTTTGGCACTATTTGCACGTACCCAAAAGAAGGACCATGCGGGTATGTTGCCAGTACCGATGTAGATGCTGCATTTCAAGCAGGCGTCGAGCAACTAGAAATTTACAAACGATTAGAGCGTGAAGGCAACATCAGAATTCAACATTCCGGATGCACGCTAGATGAGACACTTTCAACGCTCATTCTCATGGAAGGCAGTGACCCAATTCGAAATGCAGGAGATGTTGCATGGTGGAGATCGCAAGGCCTCCGCCTTGCAGGACTGACGTGGGCCATAGGAACAAGATATGCAGGTGGCAATGCAACAGGAGGCCCGCTTACCGATGAAGGCATTGACGTTGTTTCGGCGTTTGATGAATCAGGAGTCGTGCACGATGCTTCTCATCTTTCTGACGAATCATTTGAAGGGCTCGTTCAACATGCCAAAGGTGTAATCGTTGCTTCGCACTCAAACAGCAGGACAGTCCTTGGCAACGATTCTGAGCGTCATCTTCTTGATGAGCAAGCCAGAGCCATTTTTGAAAGCGGCGGTGTTATTGGATTGAATTTATGCAATCAGTTCTTATCTAAAACATTTTCAAAAACTCAAACGACAGCAACTATCGCGGACTGCGTCGAACATGTATTACATTTTTGCAACCTCGCAGGCAATAAACGTCAAGTAGCATTGGGTAGCGATTTTGATGGCGGGTTCGCTACAGAATTTTTGCCAACAAACCTGAAGCACCCCAACCATCTTCACCACTTAGCCGAAGGTTTGAAACAAGCAGGCTTCGAAGAAGAAGACCTAGAATCGTTTGCCTTCGGAGCATGGCAAAAAGTATTCGCGTAATTAATTTAACGGTGTGCTGAACAGGCCAGTATTACCGGCAACTTCAACAGTAGTCAACAAATGCAATTTCACGCCAGAGCCATGCAAATCTGCAACTGCAACTGCATTATCAGTAAATAAATGTTGAACTGGGCTACTGGCATCAATGGTCAAACCGCCGCATGCCATCGAGAGTAACGAATGATGCTTGCGTGACCAGCCAGCCACGATGGCTGCGTCCCTAAAATCTTCCGCATGTACAAGCACATGCAATTGACCATTTGTATCTAATGCAAGTTCAACGTGTTCATGCTCTGGGCAACGAGGTGTTATTGAAAGCAGACCATCAATATGCGAAGCAAAATCATCCGCATTCGTTTCCACTTCCTCTGAAACAGGTTCCATCTTTACTGGCGGAGCCTGTTCTAGTGCTTCTTTTATTTCTGGAGCAACTTTTACTTGCTCTGCTGGTTCATCAGCGGACGTATCAAAACGACTCGTCAACGGAAGTGCTTCTTCGACTTCAACTTCGACTTTCTGTACTTCTGTTCGCAGGCGCCCCACGAAATCAACAACATTACTAGTACGAGAGAAACTTACTTGTGAAATAACATTGCTAGAACTGCCCATAGCTGGAAGTGGTTGCCCAACTTCCAATGAAACCCCAAGTTGATGATGCGCGGTTTGAACGATTCTACTTGCGGCATCGTTCGAAGTTTTTTCTTCTGCACCAACAATGACCACCCGAATCGGTGGCATGGTATCGGGGTTATCTGTAGCGGCAATCAATCCTTTTAACAAACGATACGCTCCTACTACTGCTGCCTGGTCAGCACCAGAAAGCAACGTGACGCAATCTGCATCGCAATGAAGCAATGACGTTGGGTCAGCATCTACAGGTGGTTGCACCACCCAATTTGAAATTGGAACGCCTACTGTTTCGATAACCTCTTCAATAGTTTTGCAAGAAGTAATATCGAAATTGCCCGTACCAATTGCTGCAACATCGACTGAATCTTCATGCATTCGAACTAAAATACATACCCCTTGATTGCATGTCCGGCCTGCATATGGAACTAGCCAGAGCCCCCCCTGGACAGGTAAATGTGCTGGCAACAACAACTCAATTGTTGCGCGAACGCTTGTCTCTTCACTCGTCGTAAAAAGAGCAGCAAGTTGGGCATATTGCTCAGAACTTGGCGCCATCGTTCTCTTCTTTAGGTTGAATACGACCAATAATGTCTGCTTGACGAGATTGCGAACCGACACGTAGCGCAAGTTCAGCAGCTCTGCTGCCAGCTCCGTTTGCTACTTCAACAATGGGTGTTTCTTCTTCATGAATACTTTCTAACCAATTGACTAACGCTTCAAAATCAGATTCAGCATCGCTACCCGGAGCAAATTCGCAAACAGGTTGACCGAAGCTTGCAGCTTCACGTAGTGTTTCATGATCACGAATAACCGTTGGTGAAACCTCTTCGCCAAACGTTTCTTGCAAGCGTTGCAACAGTGTTCGTGCAAGTGGTGAAGGTCTATGTATGGAAGGAATAATTCTACAAGGCAGTGGTTTTCCAATTCGAGCAACGAGAGCATCTACAGTTTTGCGTTGCTTTCTCGCACCACGCAAAGAAAAGAATCCGGTCTCAACTGGAATTAATGTTTCCGTTGCAGCGCGTAGAGCGTTGTATGTCAGCAAACCTATATTGGGTGGGCAATCAATAACACAACGATCGAAATCGTTACCCCACAAGCGCAGCAAGCTATTGAGCCGCCTGTCTCGGTCTGGCATGTTTTGAAGTGCGCCACCTGGTGCTTCCAAAGCTGTAAGCATCATCGTGCTTGGCGCAAGATGCAGGTTGCGTGAAATTTCCCATAGGTATTCTTCTTTGTCGAGCGAATCGTCGTGATTAGCAACCATAGCGTCGCCAATGTTCTTTTCGATTTGCTCTTCAGGAACGCCAAGGCCCGCAGCGCAATGCGCTTGAGGGTCCATATCTATAAGAAGCGTTCGAAGACCGCGACGGGCATATAATGCGGCTAGGTTTATAGACGTAGTTGTCTTTCCACAGCCGCCTTTTTGATTAACAATTGCAAATGTACGCAAAGGGCATCCTCTCTTGGCTCCAATAAAGAGCCGACCTTTCTTTATCGGAAGTGAGGGTGCATTTTCTTGAACGATAGTCGCGTGCTTTTAGGAGACCGAAGCGCCCACGGATGCCCATGCCAAACTAAGCACGCCTTCGTCTATACCCGACACAATTTCGGCTCCGCCCACTACTGGAAGTATAAGCCGAAGAATCGAGTTCACAGTCTTCTTGTCTGCTTGCATTCCCGCGATGAGTTCACCAACTGGGACGGGCAACGGCAAGCGAGTAGGAAGGCCAATTGTTGTAAATACTTCGCGTAACTGATCTGCCTTCTCGGCTGGGAATAGCCCCATAGCCTCTGAACAGGACATGGCAGCGCAAATGCCAATAGAAACTGCTTCTCCGTGAAAAAGGGCTTGCTCGGGCAGTGGCTCAATAGCGTGTGCAAAGGTGTGACCGAGGTTTAACAGGGCTCTAGAGCCTGCTTCCCGCTCGTCTGCAGCGACCACATTCCCTTTGATTTCCGCACAACGTGTGACAAGTTCCACTAAAATGCCGGCATCTCTCGCGAAAATAGCGCTAACGTGCTTTTTTATCCAATCGAGTAAATCGTCGTGCCCTAGCATTGCATGTTTCACGCATTCTGCAAGACCACACCGCAATTGGCGATCGTCTAGGGTCTGCAGTGCATCCACGTCAGCCACGACAAGCCTTGGTTGCCAAAACGCACCGGCCATATTTTTGCCAAGGATTCCCGATTCGTTTGGTAAAGGCAGGTTTATTCCTGTTTTACCCCCTATAGAAGCATCCACCATTGCAAGCAACGTAGTTGGCACTTGCACATACGGGACCCCACGCATGTACGTTGAAGCGGCAAATCCACCAACGTCCCCTACTATTCCCCCGCCAACGGTGACGACTGGCGTACCTCGCTCGCATCCAGAAGCCATCATAGAAGACCATATATCTTCAAGAGTTTGCGCCGTTTTATTTTTCTCGATTGCTTCTACTATGCAAGCGTCAGCAACCAACGAGCCCATAGCTACTTTGCCATGCGTCGACTCTACGTTTGCATCTATGACGAAAAAGTACGATTCAGAGGGCACGACTTTCTTGAGCATCTCGCCAACAGAGGCAAGAATACCACTGCCAATGAGAATCGAATACGAGCGGTCTCCAAGTTGTACGTCAACAGTGTTCATATAAGTTCATCTTCTTCGTACATCGCCGCAAGAGCGTCCGACGCGTTGTCAGGTAGTTGAGTAGCCGTTTCCTTCGCTGCTTCTATGACATCGGACGAATGCACTCGTTCGCGGTTGCGAGGCGGTTTTTTGTTTTTATTTTTAACAACGATGTACAAGATTCCGCTAACGAACAAGAGTGCTGGAATCAGAAGAAACATCTTCTGTGTCACGTCCGGCAGGGCTGGAGTAGCAACAACAACGCTCGCAGTGACAAAAGTTGGGTACGATCTCAATTGTCCATCGCTGCCTGCTATCTCCATCGTTTTATAAAAAACGGCAGGAGCCCGAAGCGTTGCTCCAACACGAGGAATTTGTTCTCCAACGAGGTACACGCCAAACAACGTTCCCGACTCTGCCCGTACAAAAAGTTCGGCGATACCATTCCATGGGGCATCAAGTTGCGTTGAAAGTTCTACCACACCAAAAATATTGAATAACGCACCCCTGAACTCGGAGGCGTTCTTCGCAATAGCGAGCAAATCTGGAGCAGGTAACGAGGCGTCGTCACCATTCCAGAGTGCCACGTGTTCTGTCAGAGCGGCAAACCCCTCACCCCGTGAATCAAGGCCGTCAGAGGTCCCTTGGAGCCTAATTCGCACATTTTCTGAAATTGGGGTAATCCCACTTCCCATTACAGTGCAAAAAAGCAGAATCGTACATCGTAGTAGCATTTTTACAGGATACAGGTAGCAGCCAAGTCGTGCGTAGAGTATCATCCCCCGCCTATAGGTCCCATCGTCTAGTCAGGTCAGGACACCAGGTTTTCATCCTGGGAACAGGGGTTCGAATCCCCTTGGGATCATTACAGGGAGGCTACTGTGATCCAATTATTACCTTTATTACTTGCCGCTACTTCTCATGCAATTGACCCTATGGATTTTATTGCAGCAACGACGCTCTCTTTAGAGCAACCTGCACCAAGTGAGGAACAACCTGAAGTAACTGATGCCACTCTCCTTGAGGCGTCTCCGATGACTTGGGGCGCAAAAGATTCATGGCGCTGGAGTATTCAAGGGGCGTGGGCCAAAGATGTGAAGCACTCTGACAACACGCTTCAAACGTACGGTGTTGAATTTGACTATTTCATGGAAGACGACCTTAGTCTGGACTTTGGTTTTGCCTACATGGACGTTCAACAAAATGGACCAAACGCAAACGGATTCAATTTTACACTGCAATTACGCTGGCACTTTATACACAAAGACACATGGTCCATGTTTCTCGAGGGCGGAGCAGGGTTGCTTCGTACAAGCGAGAACGTTCCAACGGGTGGCTCAAAATTTAACTTTACACCACAAGCAGGCGTTGGATTCACCTTTGACGTAGGCGATAATAATCGGATTATCACTGGTGTTAAATGGCACCACATCTCAAATGCGAATACATATGCAACCAATCCAGGTCGCGACAGCATTATGGTGTGGGGCGGAATGTCATTTCCGTTTTAGTGCAACGTAGATTTTCAAGTAAACGCAGCGAATGCAAGTGAAACGTTGTGACCACCAAAACCAAATGAGTTATTCAATGCGAGTTTGATGGTTCGTTCTTGCGCTGTATTTGCTACGAAATTCAAATCAAACCCATCGTCAGGGTTCTCAAGATTGATAGTCGGAGGCATAACGCCATCTTGAATAGCTTTTACAACAGCGATGGATTCGATACCGCCTGCGGCGCCGAGTGTATGGCCAGTGCATGACTTTGTTGAACTCATCGCCAGTGAATATGCGTGGTCACCGAATAGAGTTTTCACAGCAGATACTTCAGCCTGATCGCCAAGTGGCGTGGAAGTTCCATGGGCGTTGATATAATCGACATCTTCTATTTCTGCGCCTGCGTGTCGCAATGCAGCAGTCATTGCAGCTTTCGCACCAGTACCCTGCCCATCTGGAGCCGCAATATGACCAGCATCTCCAGTAATCCCAAATCCTACTAATTCTGCAAGGATGTTTGCTCCACGTGCTTTCGCATGTTCTAATTCTTCAACAGCAAGAACCGCTGCGCCCTCTGATAGAACAAAGCCATCTCTATCGCGATCAAAGGGGCGAGATGCCTCTGTAGGGGATTCGTTACGTGTTGACAATGCTTTCATAGCCATGAAAGAACTCAAGCAAACGGGAGACACCGCGCCTTCTGTTCCGCCAGCAAGAATAAAGTCGGCTTGGTTTGTTGCAATAAACATATAGGCTTCAGCAAGTGCATGCCCACCAGTAGCACATGCTGTTGCAGGTGCTGAATTTACGCCGCGTAAATTGAATCGAATAGAAACATTTCCAGCGCATGCATTCACCATAAGTTTTGGAACAGTAAATGGGCTAAGCCGTTTAGGTCCCCTATCTGCGAGCAAAAGAGAACTTGCTTCAATTGTTTGAATTCCACCAACCCCAGAGCCAATCACCACACCGTTTCGGTATGGGTCGCATTGCTCCCAGTCAAGACCGCTATCTTCCATCGCTTCAACCGCAGCCCAAATACCTAATTGCGCTACGCGATCTGTTTTCTTAATTTCCCCACGGTCAAGTTTTTCGGATGGGTCCCAGTTTTGGACTTCACCAGCAATAGTAGTATTCCACCGTTCGTCTTGTTCAAACGCTGTAATAGCACTAATCCCCGAACGACCTTCACGAAGGCCATTCCAGGTTGATTCTACATCGGTGCCTAGATTTGAAATCGCACCAAGACCAGTGATTACAACTCGACGTTGGAATGGAACTGTCAAAGAGGACCTCAGTTATTCTGCTTCTTTTGCAGCAACAATGAAATCCACAGCTTTACCAACTGTTTGAATTGCTTCTGCTTCTTCTTCTGGAATTGTTACTGAGAAGTCATCTTCAAGATTCATAACCAACTCAACGGTATCTAAACTATCAGCATTCAGATCATTTGCGAAGCTTGATTCAAGCTTGATTTCACTTTTGTCTACGCCGAGTTGCTTTGATACAACGTCAATTACTTGGGTTTCTATTTCTGAACGATTCATCGTTTAAGTCTCCTTGGTTTCCACGGGCCTCGTGGGTTTGCGCATTATATCGAGTATCAAGATACGGTGGTCTTCAAAGTGCCTTTTAGCAAGTCAAACCGCCATCTACAATAAGGACTTGGCCAGTTACGTACCCCGCATCTTCTGAGGCCAAGTAGGAAACAGCCCCTGCAATTTCTTCAGATTGCCCGTACCTGCGAAGGGGCACCATCTTTTCTACGCCCTTTCGAATTTCTTCGCCAAGTGAGGCGGTCATATCCGTTTCAATATATCCGGGAGCAATAGCATTTGCCGTAATGGCTTTGGAGCCAAACTCTTTTGCAATCGTCTTGGTGAGCCCCACGATGCCCGCTTTTGCAGATGCGTAGTTGGCTTGGCCAGCATTACCGCTAATCCCTGTCACAGATGTAATATTGATTATTCTTCCCCACCGGCCCTTCATCATTGGGCGCGCGGCTGCTTTGCACCCTGCGAATACTGCCCGCAAGTTGACGTTCACCACTGCATCGAAATCTTCCAGAGACATACGGAGCATAAGCCCATCTTTCGTCATGCCTGCATTGTTCACGAGCACATCGAGTCTGCCGTATTGCTCCACGATGGACTCAATCGTACTTGCAAACCCCTCGCAATCTGCAAGGTCGCAAATATGCGAGCTTGATTGCCCGCCTGCGTCAGATATCTCTTGTTCAACTTTTGCAAGGGCATCGCTGTTCCGTGCAATCATTGCAACAGTAAAACCATCGCTTGCAAGTCGTGTTGCAATTGCTTTACCTATTCCGCGATTTGCTCCTGTGACAATCGCCACTCGCGCTTCGTTATTCGTTTCTTGTGTAATGACAGTGCTCCAAAATAGTCTGTATTAACGTGGTCTTCCAGTAGGTCCGCTCGGGCCACTTGGACCAGGACCGCCGGGGCCAGGGCCACCAGGCGAATCTTTGTCTCCGCCAAGGCTACCATCTGTACTTGTAGATTCACCCGCGAGGGTGTACGAAGTCTCTTCGTCAGGCTGTTGTGCTATTTCAGCTTGTTTTTTCTTCAAATCAAAATAACTCGAGACCCAATTGCCGCTCAGTTGGTCAACAAGATTCGGTTGCGTATCAGCAGCTGTGAATGTATACGTACTTCCAGAACCATCAAAGAACCAAAGTTGTACTTGGTAGTCTAAACCAATCTCGTAAATTGCCATAACACATGCGCTACCGTCTGGGTCATCGCCAGTTTTCAACATGAGCAATGAAACTTCATCCATTTGCTCTGCAAAACCAGTATCCATCATCGCTTTCAACTCTAGCTGGTCATCAAACGCCAACATGCTTTTTAATGTACTGCTGTCTGCTGCAAGCATCGCATCAAAGAATGACAGAATTGCGATTCGCTGATTTTCTGGGCGGGGCGAATCTTGTTCGTCTAATACAATTCGGTCATCAATATTTAAGTTGGCCGTTAATTGTTCAACCGTTTTTTCAACAGGTTTGGGCGGTGCAGTTGGACGTTTTTTTGCTACAGGTGCTCCAGAATCTTCTGACTCGCCGCCACCACACCCAATGAGTGCAAGGGAAAGGCCGGCAAGAAGAAACGGCAATACAAATATTTTACTTTGGTTCATCATGTGGGAGTACCTTCACGTCTCTGTTCACTCTTCGCATCAGCCCTCTAAGCACGCCGCTTGGGGCAAGTTCATGCCAACTGCACCCATCATACCTCGTAGCCATCGCTCCGCAAGATTGCGCCCAACGGACAGAACCTGTTATTTGCGTAACAAGGCACTCTTGCATCTGTTCAAGCGTATGTAGTTCAGCAGTAACATTGGACCAAACGTCAATTTTAGGCGCATTCAAGGTTGCTTTTGCCAAAGCTTCTTGCATTCCACCTGCTGCAGGAGCCATAAATGGAGAGTGAAACGCTCCAGCAACCGACAGCACTGTTGCTCGCACGCCCTTCTCTTCAGCCATTTCAGCCACTCTAGTACATGCTGATATTGAACCGCTCAAGACTGTTTGCCCAGGAGCATTAAAATTCGCAGCAACTAATATTTCGTCGCCTTCCTTGGCTTCTTCGCACAGTTGCAATGCAATTTCATCGTCGCCAATGACTGCAACCATTGTTGATGCTTCTGCTTCTGCAGCCTCTTGCATCAATCGTCCACGAGTAGCAACAAGTTCCAAGCCCTCTTCAAATGTAAACACACCCGCTAAATGCAGCGCTGTGTACTCGCCGAGCGATAGGCCGGCTGTTGCAACAAGGTCGCCGCTAAGCCCTTGCTCACGTAGACCTTGCCATGAAGCAATGGAGCACGTATAGATAGCGGGCTGGCTAATATTTGTTTTGTTAATTTCGCCATTTGGGTCGCTGAAACAAATTTCGCTTAATGGCAAACCGAGCGAATCCCCAAGGAATGCATCTGCTTTTTCAAAAATTTCTCGTGCAGCGGGGGAAGCATCAAACCACGCTTTTCCCATGCCTGCTTTTTGCGCTCCTTGCCCAGGGCAAAGAACTACAAGTCGATCAGTCATCTATATTCTCCAAGCACTACTTGCCCAAGTGAGTCCGCCACCGAATGCAAGAAGAACAACAACATCGTCGCGTTTAATTTTTCCATCGTGCCATAATTGGTCAAAACATAATGCCGCTGCTCCAGAAGAACTGTTGCCAAAGTGGCGGATGTTTTTGTACACCTTGTCTTCTGCAAGACCTAATTTTGTTTGCGCAGATTCAATAATTCGCATATTAGATTGGTGGCAAATAAATTGGCTAACGTCATCAGGCTGTAAACCAGTTTCTTCCATTAAAGTTTCAGCGATTTCCTGGAATTTCGTCACAGCGAATTTATATACTTCTTTGCCCTTCATTCGAAGGTCGCCGATTTTTGTCGTAGCTTCATCGCCCTCGAAAATATCTTTTTCAGCTTGCGGAATGTAGAGCGCTGGCCAAGGCCCTCCATCTGCATTCATCGTTTGGTAAAAACACCCGACCTTTGGGTCATCGCATTTTTGCAAAATGACCGCGCCTGCGGCATCGCCAAACAAAATAGATGTCCCGCGGTCGTTTGGGTCTGTTAGTTTGCTCATCGCATCGCAACCAACAACAGCAATCGTATGTTGTGTCCCACTGCGAATGAGACTGTCAGCGAGATTCATTGCATAGACAAATCCAGAACATGCTGCAATGATATCGAACGCACCCGCTGGAGTTGCGTCCACTTCGTTTGCTACTCGGCAAGCATTGGATGGGCAAGTCATCTCTGAAGTCACAGAAGCGCAAATAACGAGCGATAATTCTGAACCCTGTATACCTGCATCTTTCAGAGCAGCTTTCAGCGCGCGAGTTTGCAACTCAAATGTCCCCTCGTCTTCGCTGCAATACCTTCTTTCGATAATGCCTGTTCGCTGTTCGATCCAATCAGCATCAACGCCAAAACGCGCCGCCAATTCTTCGTTGCCTAAAATATTATCTGGAACAGATGAACCAGAACCAAGAATTCGAACGCCGCAATTTGGAAGAGTCATACAAGACTCAATTCTTCAATCGTCGCAAGTTGTTCAACCATGTGTTTGTTCACACCAGAATCTGCGAATTGCTTGACTCGCATTATCGCATTTGTGATTGTTCTTGCTTCGGAACTACCGTGACAAATCATACTGATACCGTTTACGCCAAGCAATGGAGCTCCGCCGTATTCGTGGTAATCGTACTCTGCATAAAATTTTTGAATAATGGGCTTAAACGCTTCTGCAAGTGCTGGGTCTTCGGCAACATCAGATGCAATTTTCTTCAGCAAACCTGTTGCTAACCCTTCGGCAAGTTTAATACTTACGTTTCCAACAATGCCATCTGTTACAACAACGTCTGCACCACCATCAAACAGTGAGCGTCCTTCGATATAACCAACAAAGTTAAGCCCGGGAACCGAGCGCAACATGTCTCGTGCTTCTTTCAGGTTGTTCGTACCTTTTTGTTCCTCGCCACCCACATTCATGAGTGCGACGCGAGGGTTTTCAATCCCGAGAATTCGTTTTGCATAGACCTTGCCCATGACGCCATACTGGGCGAGATGAACAGATTTTGGCTCGATATTCGCGCCAACGTCTACGAATGCAACCGTCCCTGCGAACGTTGGCACTGCTGCTGCAATACCTGGACGATGCACGTTTGGCAACCGTCGTAAATACATTTGGCTACCTGCAACAAATGCACCTGTATTACCCGCTGAAATGACTGCATCAAGAGGGTTCTCTGATTTTTGGGAACCGGCTTTGCACATGACTACGAGTGAACTGTCTTGTTTGCTTCGCACAGCATCCACAGGACTTTCATCCATCGCAATAAGTTCAGTAGTTCCTACAACTTCAACACTTGCAGGACCAATGTCCGTGTTTGCGATTGCTTCTTTAATAATCGCTTCATCGCCGTACAAGACAACAACATCGTCTTTAGTTAATTGTGAAGTTGCTAACAACGCACCTTCTAAAATAGGGTGCGGAGCGTTATCGCCCCCCATCACATCAACGCCGATTCGCATGTACTGTTACGCCTTAGTGGCTTTTACTTGAAGACCTGGTCGTACAAAACCACAACTTGGGCACGAACGGTGGGGCAAGCGATTGCTGCCACAGTTAGGACATGTAGTCAAGTTAATGCTGTTAAGTGCGTGGTGTGAGCGACGCTTTCGCTTACGCGCTGGGGATGTTCGTAGTTTTGGGAGCATCGTTCTATACCTTCTTCAAAAATGACTCGTTGTGAGCCGTTGGTTGAATGCGTAATTGTAGCAAAATTCGAAGCAATTCGCCACAACGGCACAGAACTGCATCCCCTCACTTTTTTGTGCCATATAACGTTTTCAGACCTAATAGGCTATTTTCAGGCAATTTGCATGGCATTCTTGCATATGCCCCCACGTTTGATCGATAAAAAAACAGGCACCTTACGGTGCCTGTTTGTAATTTTGGTTAAAAGTAAACTCAACTGCTTGGAATAAAGTGGAGCCAATCACCGAATAGGAATTCGAGGCGGGCTGCCAACAGTGCGATACGTCCCATCACGGTGTACCCAAAGGAAGCACCGAATGTAATCATGAGGAACCAAATGCCGATGCGAGCAGCCTTCCCTACCAAGCCTTTATGCTCAATCGAGAAGAAGAAATATACCATCGCTGTAAGCGTCGCAATAGTCAACAGAAACGCATTGAAAGTTGGCCAGAGTTCAAAACCGTTCTCTCCAGTTACCCAAAGTGGAACAATGCCAGCCTTAATTTGTGCAACAAGGTCTGCTTCGACATAACCAATCATACGATACCCAGCAGTGATGCCAATAAAGAATGCGATTGGCCAGCGGCTAATCCAACCACCTGATGGTGCCAGTTGGAACAACAACATAATGATGAGCAGAGCAGGAACAATGTACAACCACTGCGTACCTGCAGAAACATCCATGCCTGGAAGGAACAGAGACTGCACTGTGTCTGGCATTAATTTGCCCCACAAGTTTGGAACGAATACATCCCAAAGTCCAATGACCATCACATAGGCTGCAGATGTTCCTACAACCATTGCCTCGGCAAATTTGTATGCTGGATTGTCGCCAACAAGGAACGAAAGAATAAACAACGTAAACATTGCAGCAACCCAGAGGCCAATTGTCCTCGACCAACTCAACGAAGCCGAATCACTTTCAATAACCTCTTGTGTAAGTTCGCTATCTGGAACAACATCGTAGGTAGTCCATTCTATGTCGCCATCTGCTGGGGTTGCAGTAGCGGAGTAGCCACCGTCGTCATCAAGTGTAAATGCATGATGTTCAGGAGTTACCCAGACTTGGCCTGTTCGAGAAGTACTCATGCTATAGATCAACATGATTGCACCGATGATGAAGATAACTCCCCATATCAATGCATTTGATTTTTTTGGTGTGTCAGTACTCATTACGCGAGACCTCGCTTTCTACTAACAAAGAAAATCCAATTACCGATGATAATTAAAACAATCATCAGACTATGTGCGACCAACTGGGGTCCCATCCTTCGTTTTGCTTCTTGAGCTTTAGGATTATCAGCGATTGATGGGTATGCCTCATCGATCGCTGCTTCGTATTCTGCAGCCGCTTTAATCGCGCCGAGCACGCCAGCGAGTTGCTCTGGAATGTATGGATACATTTGCGGTGCTTGCACGCCTGTGCAACCTGAAACAGTTTTGATACCAAATGGCGTTGCAGCAAACTGCACCCATTGTTTTGTACCAGGGTCACCCGCTGAAACATTCACAATCAAATCCATATCTTGAATGTTCTTTATGTTCTTTGTTATCGGGATGTCATCTAATGGAACACCTTTGGAGTCCATTGGGAACATACCGCGAAGGTCTTGTGTAATCATTCGGATAACTGCTTCGCCACCAGCTTTGTAATCGAACTTGACGTAATCGACGCCGTACACCAAATTGGGGTACTCGCTCTCAATTGTGTCAATGCTCAAGTCAACCATTGGTGAACCAAGAGGCCAAAGTGCCATGTAGAATTGCTTGTGCCCTTTTATAGAACAATGCCGAGTAAACGCTTGCGCCATCGGCAGGAGCTCTCCCTGCGATGCAGGGTCAAAGTCGTAGGACAACAAGATGTTTGAGCCATCTGGCAATTCGTTAATTGAATCAAAAACCATTTTGGCTTGCTTTGAAACAACTTCAGGAAATACAGTGCCGCAAAGAATAGGAATAGTCACTGCCAACAACATTGACAGGAAAATCCAACGACGATCTAAATTTTGGAGTGTATGTAACATGATTTAATCTTGCCCCAAGTATGATCGGTCAACGCCGAGTAGGATTCGTAGTGAAGTTGCAACAACGCCAAGGGCGATACCAATCGTAATCGCCCGCGTGCCTCCGGTATTTGGAATCTCCATAATCCAAACAGTCAGATTATCAAAGCGTAACCATTGCATGGATTCTGGAAGCCAGCCTTCAAAGAGCCAAACGCCAGCGTACGTGCGACCGAGCAAGACAATACCTGCTGTAATCAGAAGCAAAGTAGCCTCTGTATTTTTTGCGCGGAATGCACGGAATGCAGCCGTTGCCACATAGAACGCAAGCATCGCAAACATCATTGATGTCAAAGGCACGACCATGTGTTGGTAAATCCACCACAATCCTGAACCGCTTTCAAGGTAATACCCTGACCAAGCGTAGTCGGGAGTTAACGGGTTTGGATTCACACCCATTTTGAACATGCCAATAATGAGTGTCGCAGTAAAACAAACTATGGTCACTACTGAGTAACCCCAGCCTTTGCGTTGTCCAGAAACTTTCATAAGGTGAAGTTTCAACAGGTTTCCGCCACCTAAAATCATGGCGCCAACTGCAAGAATATTAAACCATTCTTGTGCAGTTAAGCCCCAGCTCTCAGCGAAGGGAATGAAGTTTGCAATAAGCAGAACGAAGCCTGCGACAATTGCAATAATGAGTGGGACTGTTCTTTTCACGAGTCATCTCCCTCTGTGTCTGTGTTGCCGCCGCCAAAGGAACCAAGTCCCTCGCTACCGAGCATATTGTTTTTTATGTATCCGAGTGCGCCACTCCCAAAACCTGCGCTCTCTGTTGATTGAGTAAGCGACACTGTTGTAGCTAAGAAAAGGCCGATGACCAGAATCAAAACACTAAAGAATTTGCCGTAATCTTGACCCTTCAGTGAACCGATTTGTAAAGGGTCACCAGAAAGGTACGCAGATGCAGCAAAGAACTCTTCGCCAATCAACGTATAGTCGCAAGAAGCAACAAAGAACGGCAACTGACTCGGCATCGCTGTCCCTGCGACTTGAATGGCGCCGATGAAATTGCCGGTTTCAGCAAGAATAAGTGATTCTGCATAAAAACCACCCATGTAAATACATGCTGCTGGCTCTTCGCGAACCATGTAGCCAGTCACGCCAGCAACAAATGCAAATTGTTCGTCTGTTAAGTAGTGAATTTTATCTGGCTGGTACGCGTCTGGAGCACCCGCTGCGAGATACGCCGATTCCACTGTTTCACGTGCTGCTGCCATAACTAACGAGCGACAAGTTGGCACTTCAATTTGCGCGCCATACTCCGCTGCAGTTTTTGCAACTCTCGACAGTACTGTTAACCCCGCAAGAGTTTGGATTTCGTTGATATCTTGAATACCAGTAACAAACAATACAGGACGTCCCATTTCTGTCGCACGACCAACTGCTTCGTCAATCGCTTCAAGGCCAGCAATTTTACGCACCCACAATGTCTTGCCAGAACGCGCTTCATTAATAAAATACACAACGAAACCGCCAAAGACCAGCATAAATATCGCAAGCCACGCTTTGGAAGAATCAAATATTTGCATTTCAGGAACAACTGTAGTAGTTGCTTCAACCCAATGCGATGCGTCGCCCTGATTATCTACTGCACAGATACGGTAGTTGTATGTCCAGCCCAATTCGACAGTTCTGTCCACGTAGCTAGAATCGCCCGCTCCGGCTTCAGTGATTACTCTCCATTGTGAATCCTCACCAGCTACTTCCTTGCCATTTGCATCCAGTGAGGTGATTCGCTCCACTGAATATGTCGCAACTATCGTCGAGGGATCTACTAGTGTGACATCTGCGAGCAAAGGGTTAAAAATATCGGTGTTCGAAAGAGACCATTGAAGGTCTACCGATTTACCCGAATCATCAGGCGTGTCTTGAACAGACAAATCGCTCGGTGGTGCGGGTGCTTGTGCAGTTGCAACATTCGCTAGAGCGAGCGTTGCAAATACAGCGGTTATGAACGGTATTCGTTTTCTCATACGTGCTTTCCAGGGTTTCGGGATGTAGTTTGGTTAGGCTTCAATAAGTTCAACATTCGCTCTGGGCACAATAACCGATTCCCCACTTGTTAGTTCAACTTCAAGGACTCGAGCCTTTGAGCCAGAGCCAAGAACATGTGGGTCATGCGGAAGTGCTTTAACTTTTCCGAGCATTCCAAAGTAAGGATCACGAATAATTCTTAAAGGCAAGCCGATATCAAGGTACCCGCCAGCATGTTCGGATTCCTCTTCGCAATCCCCTGCTTCTAAAGGAATTATGATCTCTGGGCGCATTACGCCAGCGCGGATTTGCGTCGCACCATTCACGGATGCTTCTTGTCCTTCGAACCGCTTTAGAAGAGTAAAGGTACGGGTAGCCATTGCAATATCGCCAAAGCCTTCCGTCACTATGACTGTGATGCCTTTTTTCTCACTGCCAGTAATCGCCACACCAAGATCGTACCCGAGGAATTCTTTTAAATCCTGGTCATCCATGCCGCCGCCAATTAGTGCGACAGCACCAGCTTTACGTGCGGCTTCAATTGCGCCCTCTGTAAGACGAGCGCCACCTATGACAACGCACCCCTTCATATCTGCAGTAATGTTTTCAGCGGTTACAGTTTCGTCGCAGTTTTGAACGGCTAACTTTATTGGGCCGCAAGTTTCGCCACCGATACCGAAGATGCCTTGAATGAATGCAACGTCCGTTTCGATAGTGCAACCAATTTCAGGGTTCACAGCAGTAACTTTGCCCGTTACATATGCTTTCACTTCTACGGGAATATCTGGACCACGAAGAATGACTTGGCCTGTAACTTCCGACACAGTTTCAATTGTGCCCGTGTACGGGGATTTATAAATCTTTTTAAACTTTCCAAATAAACCCGCTGTCTCAGCGAGTGGTTCGCCCACTGTAACTTTTCCGCCTTCTTTTTGAAGCATCAAACTTGCAACATCTTTCGGCGGGACAGCAAGAAGGTTTGCCATGTTGAGTGGGTATACATCGCCTGGCATGTAGGTTGCTGCAACAATTTTATCAGCGTTTACTGAATCGCCAACTTGAACCATCACGTCGCCTTTAATTGGCAACATGCGCACAATTGTATGCGCCATACGATTTGTTACTTTTAATCCTGGGGTATATGCGTGTGCCATAATTGTTATGCAGTAACTACTGCTTGCTCCGTCTCTTTGTACAGCGCCATGTTTTCAACCCACTGCGCGATTGTTTGTTGACAATTTTGTCTCTCTTCAGGAAGCCCTAATGGGCGACCTCGGCCATCGATAATAATACCGACCGTTCCGCCACGAACTTCGTGTGTTATTTTTTTACCATTGCCTGCGCCAAGATCGAAGCCACGAACAGGCTCGCAAAGAATAGTTGCTGTTTGCTCTGGTCCCAATTCAATGAGTTCAATGTCACCAAATGCACAATCACCTGAAGCGTTTACGTCGCCAGAAAGTGTCCAAGAGAAACATGGCTTGCCCAGTTTTCCTATGCCTTTGGCAGCAATACACGTACCTAAGTACACTAAGCAATCTCTTTCAAATACTTGCGCTGCAGCTTCCGGGTGCACTGCAGAGAGTACGCCAAGGTGAGGCATCATAAAGATTGAGTCTTTTGCTAGATTCGTACAACCTTCAGGTTCAAACGCATCTACAAGCATCATTGCTGTTTGATTCATACTTGGCGCGTGCGAGAGCACTCCGCCAGATGCAACAAGCAAGTTTAATGTCATGTTGTTTACAATTGTATTGCCAGCGGTTTGCTGGCTAAATGTGTCGCCTACTGTTCGTTGTTGCTGCACACCCTTCAGAGTTGTTGCAAATTCTTTGTGTTGTTTATATGCCAAGCGCAATGCTTCTCTTGCAACTGCTTGTTCGAAAATGAGTGACTCAAGCGATTGTGGAATGGTAGTCGGGCGAATCATTTTATTCTTCACACGATTACGCAGTTGGCGTTCGTCCATATCGAAATGGACCCATCGCAACACATTTGGCATAGTTGCTTCTGCGCAAACATTCGAGATGGAGTAGCTCATGCCAAGGTTCGCTGAAACAGTTCGATTGAACGTTTCGTCGAACACGCTGAAGACATCTGTAGTAGCTCCACCAATGTCTACGCCAACAACATTAATGTTTTCTTTCTTCGCTATTGTCTGAAGAATATCACCAACTGCGCCGGGGGTTGGCATAATCGGAGCGCCAGCCCAGTCCATAAGCATATCGTACCCAGGTGCGTGTGCCATAACGTGTTCAAGGAACACATCGTGAATTTTGTCGCGTGCAGGGCCAAGGTTTTCTTGTTCCAATTTAGGCCGTAGATTTTCGACTACTGCTAGATCAATCCAATCTTCTTGCAATGTTGCTTCTACTTCGTCTGCAGCCATTTTATTGCCCGCGAAAATAATAGGCATTTCGTATTCGCTACCAAAACGGGGTTGTGGTTTCGCTGGTGCAATCAACTCTGCAAGTTGCACAACCTTTTCCGTTGTTCCACCATCTGTTCCACCAGAGATCAAAATCATATCTGGACGCAACTCCCGAATGCGTTGGATTTGTTCATGTGGGCGCCGTTTATCATTCGTTGAAATCACGTCCATCACAATTGCGCCTGCACCAAGCGCCGCTCGTTTTGCTGATGCTGCTGTCATTTCAGCGATAACACCAGCGACCATCATTTGAAGGCCGCCACCCGCACTAGAAGTTGAAATATACAAATCACAACCATCCCCATCTGCAGCTGGTTGTTTTATGGTGCCATCTTCGTTTGTAAGTTTTCGGTCTGCAAGTTCTGCAATTTCGGTAACTGAGTTCGTCACGCCAATCGTGACATTTGCGAATGGTTTTTCAACTGTTGTTGGGGCTTCTCCACGATATGTCTGACGGTATTCACCATCAACTTTCTCGATGAGAATTGCTTTGGTAGTTGTACTTCCGCAATCTGTTGCGAGAATCACATTGATATTTTCTAGATCGAGTGTCATTGTTTTGGTTTCTCTTGGCTGTCCTGGTCGACTGCGTGGTTCTCTAATTCTTCAATGCGGTTTCGAATCCAATCAACCGAACCGCGGTGTTCTAAAAACTCTGCTACTGCATTCCAACTCTCGGTTGGAACGAATGCTGAAATCAGCGGAGTGAAAAAATGCATTGTCTGCGACCCAACAAAGTTGAGAGGTCGCCCCATTTCCACGCCAATAATGGCTGGAGTGGTTAATCCCCGCCGAATGATACCTTTACAGAGCTTGTCTAGGGCTTTTTTTTGGATTTCATTAGGCTCAACTGGGCCGTCATCATCCACATGAAACGCATCTTTTAACCAGCCTTTTTTCATGTTGGTATATCCTCGCGTAAATGTGATTTTAATGCTGCAACAACCTCGTCTCGGTTTGGACCGTAGAAGACTGCAATTGCTGAAAAGCCATCAAGACTTGATGGTTTGGCCCGAGTAAACAAACAGCATGTTTCTTTGAAAAAACTCGCTCTGCGGATCTTGTCCCACGTATAAAATTTTCTTCGCAGTGGGCTCTTTGCCTGCAAGCCATCTTCTGTAATAGAGTACTTGGTTGGAAACAAAAACCCAGCTTGGGTTGCAATGAGCAAAGCAGTGAGGGCGATTCCCAAAATGATGCTGTTCGAGCAAATGGCGACAGCCACCACACTAATCACGAACCAGGCGAGTAGTGCTTTATTGGGATGCATTGACGCTGGGCAAGATTTCCATTGCAACTCAATTTGCTCTCGTTCTTCCATAGCGCCATATTCTAGCACACCCAAATTTAATTAATGCAGAGTTTATTCCATATAGAACGCGAGGACTTATACGACTGCGTGTTGCTATAACTTGCTGTGCGTCAATGGGTTATGATAGAGGCTGTCGCTGCTGGCAGAGTGAGAATACCGAGCTCCGTCTGTAAAATTAGGTTTTGGTGGGGATCAATATCAAGAACCAATCCGCTGACAGTGTTCGAACCAGAGAGTACCGTTTGCATAGTCCCAACTAAAATATCTCGTTCACGCCAAGATGTAACTGCTTGCATTTCAGTAAGTTGAACCGCAGTTAATACGCTAGCAACCACCATACTCGCAACCATATCAAGCGTGCCCTCGTACCCAAATTCACGCATACTCGTAGCCGTTTCAATGGGTGCACACGCAACATTCAGTCCTACGCCAACTAGGCAAACGCCTTCTTTCTGCTCTATGAGTATCCCACATATTTTTTTGCCATCTATATACAAGTCGTTTGGCCATTTAATACCGACTGAAACCTGAGGCAATACATTATTCACACTCGATGCCAGCGTAGCTGCTACAGCAATTGGCAGAATTGGAGAACTCTCTTGCAACACAACAGTCACAGCAACACCACCCTCGCCATTCCATTCGTTTCCTCTCCTGCCTCTTCCGTCGACCTGCTCGAATGAAACGCAAGCATGGCCTGGCAAAATATTCAGCGACAGGGCAGCATCTTGCGTTGAAGCGACTCTACCAACATTTGTAATTTGAACGTCATCCATCGATTGAATCAAGACCAACGTCAAGCCAATTCGCATGGTGCGTAATTGCTCCGACCGATATTCGGTCAACTCCTGTTTCAGCAATTCCTCGAACTGTGTTCAAATCTACGCCACCAGAAGCTTCAAGCAACACTTTTTTGTTTGCAACGTCGCGTATAGAAATTGCTTGTTCAAGTTGCTCGTTTGACATATTGTCAAGCAAGACAATATCAACATCAACCTCTAGCACTTGTGTAAGTTGCTCGAGTGTATCTACCTCTACCTCGACGAATTTTAAATCTGGAACTTTTCTGACTTCTGCAATCGCTGATGCCAAATCTGATTGCAACGAAGTAAGGGAGATGAGGTGGTTGTCTTTGTAGAGAGCAGCATCATGTAAACCCATTCTGTGAGAAGTACCGCCGCCACACGTAACTGCATATTTATCTAACAATCGCAATCCAGGAGTAGTCTTCCTTGTGTCACAAATGCAACACTGTGTGCCTGCTACTTCACGCACGAATTTCCTTGTTGCGGTGGCAACACCAGATGCGTGCCCTAGAATGTTTAATATTGGTCTCTCTGCTAGAAGCATGGAGCGAGTATTTCCTGTGAGAACGGCAATCTGTTCGTCATGAACTTCTTCACCATCACCACGCAACACTGTTAATTCGATTCCTTCAAAAACATGTATCGCCTCGGCAATTGGTTGTAAGCCAGCGACAGTTCCATGGCTGCGAACATGGAGAGCGTAGGAACCCGTGTCATCCATTGCAATCGCAGAGTTAGAAGTAAGATCGCCATGCAAACCACCATCTTCTTCAACACACCGCTGCAATAGCGCTTTCATATACTCAGTAGGTAGTTGCATAGTCATTCGTTTCTTATTGTAGAATTTTCCAATCGAGCGCCTGGTGTCATGCCGTCTAACAATCGTATTGTCGCATCTCCACCACCAATTGCCAACCTATACCCATCTCTCGAAATTGCAATACATCCAAGTGAGTTTTTAGCTGGGAAAGAGGCAATGAAACTACAAGTTTTCGTATCCCAGACCCCAATAGTTCCATCTGCTATGCCTACTACGAACCTAGTTTCATCCGGCAATACTATTAGATCACGCACACTTCCTCCTGAAGTTGAGCCTGCTTGTTGTAAAACACCATTGGTAGAAGAGAGCATATGAATCACGCCACTGCTTGTAGCAGTGAGAAGTGAATGCATGCTTGCTATATATTCCATAGCAATGACATCGCTTGTGTCAATTTGACGTTCCCAAAGCTGTTCACCGGTTGAAACATCGAGAGCGTATATCGCACCACCAATTACAGAAACGAAAATCACGCTACCATCATCATTTAATGCTATTGATAAAACGATACCCTCACCAATAGATGTCTCAAAAAACGCTTCCCGTTCGTTGATTCGCATCGCACATATTTTTCCGGTAAGTGTCCCTACTGCAACAATTTTTCCAGAAGAAGAAACGCTTAGTGTTGAAATTTGTTCATTGCACTCGCCAAGAACTCTGCCTTGCGTGCGTTCATCAATATCCCACAAGCGAACTATTCCTTGCAGGTCTCCGGTGACCGCATAGGGCGTGTTGAATACAAAGGCGACTGCGGAAATCTCTACACCGCTCGAGTGTATAACAGAACTCGTACCATCGACAAGGTCAATCACTTGTACATCGGAATCGAATTCAGAAACGGATACAACTTCGTCGTTCCAAATAAACGCGACATCAGATGAGGGCATCTGGCTTGTTGCGATATGTTTTGTTGGCGCTGGAGGACTTGCGTCCCACCAGCGTACGCTTCCATCTTTCCCAATACTGACAAATTTATCATCACGCAATGTGCCAATAGACCAAACAAGATCTTCATGCCCTCGCAACTCTCCCAATTGATTTCCCTGAAAATCCCATAACCGAACGACTCTATCTTGCCCTGTAGTTGCAATCACATTTTCATTTGATGTCACACCCATAACTTCTCGGTGACCAGAATCAATTGCTACCTGTTCGTTCGCAGTTATATTCCAGAGAATAATGTTTCCTTCACCGCCACCTGAAACAAGCGTGCCTGTGTGTAAAAAATGCACCGCATGCACCGCTTCATCGTGCCCTTCGTGTACTACTAATGGCTCGCGTGCTTCAACTTCCCATACAGAAACCGTTCCATCAAATGCTCCTGCTGCAAGCAAATCGCTTGTCGAATCATAATCAAGCGATAGAACCATGCCGTGGCCATCGACCATGGATGAAAGCATATTCCCCTCTTTATCCCAGACTCGAATCACACCATCAGCGTGCCCAGTTGCAAACCCACCATCTGGCAAGGAAACAATCGATTCTATTGATGGCTGCTCCACTTCGAACATAAGCATCGTTTCTTCAGACAAATGCAGCAGAGAAAATGCACCGCTTTCCATTCCGAGCAGCAACGAAGCGCCATCAGGAGTAAAGCAAGCCGCATTTACTTTTGAGGGGAAGGAGAGGTCTCTTGTCAACGAGCGTCTTTCGTCTACAAGGACAACTCGCCCTCCTTCGAACGTAACGATAAATTGATCACCTGCAGGTGAAGTAACGAGTGAAGTTGGCCTGTCGCCAATGAGCCATGTGCGAAGCGATTGATCTACTAGCCCTTGCAGGTAGTTCCACTCCCAACCGCGTTGGTCTCGACTCGTTGCATCTAAGTTCCGCCGTGCCATATCCCAAGAACCATTTGCTATCGCCGCTTGCGTTGTGCCTATCATCGCGGCATACGCTTTTTGCTCTGCTTGTTGACGTGCCGCTGCTTCAAGGGCAAGTGCATTCTTCATGTCGGTCTGCCTTGCTTCTGATTCTACGAATCCCCAAATCAATCCTGCAAAACCGAGAACCAACGCAAGTGCAACAACTATTGCTGCACGAAACTTCAGTTGGTTTCTTCTGGCATACAAACGTAAACGATGCATCGCTGTAGGAGGCTTTGCAAGAATAGGTTGGTTGCTTAAAAATCTTCGTATATCCATCGACATCGAAGCAACTGCGTCGTAGCGTGACTCACGTTCTTTCGCGAGTGCTTTCATCAGTATCTGTTCAATTTCTGCAGGCATCGACGGGTCAATAGATTGTGGCGCGATTGGTTTTGTTTCACGAATGACCATCGGCGCACGGTACAAAGGAATTCCCTTTAAGTCGTACGGCAATTGCCCCGTCATTAATTGATACAGCAACACCCCCAGCGAGTACACATCCGTACGGACATCAACATCGTGGGGGTCATCTCCACATTGTTCTGGACTCGACCATTGCAATGTGCCAACAAAACGACCAGCGACGGTGGCTGTTTTTTCAACATCGTCCACGCCAGCCATAAGTGCAACCCCAAAGTCAATGACTTTAGGTCTACCACCTAGAGTAATCAATATATTCGAGGGTTTTAAGTCGCGGTGTATAACTCCCCTGCCATGTCCATACTGCACCGCTTCGCAAACGAGTAAGAAAAGCGCAAGCCTGCCCTCTCGTGAAAGATGTTTGTCTTCGGCAAAATCAGTGATTGATTTACTGCCTGGTACGAACTCCATCGCAAAATAAGGGAGCAAAACCCCTTCACTCGTTTGGTGGCCTGAATCGTACACTTGTGCAATTCCAGGATGTTGCAAGCGTGCAAGCATTTCACTTTCCATTTCAAAACGGTGCAGTGCCCCTGGAGTTGCGGCAACAGACTTCACAATTTTCAATGCCACTGAGCGATGTGGATGCACTTGCTTTGCTTCGTACACATTCCCCATGCCCCCAGTACCGATAATTCGCAAGATTTCATAGTCGCCAATTTTTTGACCAATCCATTCGTCGCGATGCACACCAACATTAGAATCTAGCCAACTTGAGTCCGCAGTTTCGTCATGACACGTCTCATCGTTTGGTCCAACAGCGTCACGAGTTGCATCGTCATTCATACCGACACTATACGGGCAACTGCCTGTGAAGGTTCTTACGAAAGATTGCTGCGAATGGACGTTGCCATAGCTTCTGCATCATCGCGTTCTGTTGCCTTCCACACAAGACCTAATCCCTGATCTGCAGAAGGCTTTGGGATAATATGGAAATGGACATGAAACACTGCTTGATTTGCGCGATCGCCGTTGTTTTGCAAAATGTTGTATTCAAGCACCCCAGTTGCTTGTACTACCGCACGCGAAATTAGCACCAGTGCCTGTCCAAGTGCAGCGCCACATTCTGGAGTTAACTCATGCAGAAAGGCAGCCTGTTGTTTCGGAATAACCAGGGTGTGACCCGCGCTTAATGGCGCGACATCTAAAAATGCAAGCACGTGTTCATTTTCAAAAACTCGATGGCATGGAATTTCGCCATCAATTATTTTTTGAAAAATTGTCGGCACAAAGTCAGGCACGAATTGTTGCCTGAGCGGCAGCAAGCCTTGCAGTTGGCACTCTAAATGGTGAACAACTCACATAATCAAGACCAACGGTATCGCAGAAGCCAACAGAAATTGGATCTCCGCCATGTTCACCGCAGATACCTATTTTTAATTTCGGCTTCGCTTTGCGTCCACCCTTGCAACCCATAGCAACAAGTGACCCTACACCATCGAAATCGATAGTTTGGAACGGATCTCGCTCAAGAATAGCTGCATCAAGATAATGAGGCAAGAAGGAGTTAATGTCATCACGGCTATACCCATAGGTAAGTTGTGTCAGGTCATTCGTGCCGAAACTAAAGAAGTCTGCAACTTCTGCAATTTGTTCTGCAACAACAGCCGCACGTGGAATTTCAATCATAGTACCGATTGGAATGTTCAACTTGCCTGTGTATTTCGCTTTCTTCTTCACTGCTTTAATAGTTTCTTCAGTAAGCACTCGCAATTGAGATAGTTCTTCCACTGTGCCGACAAGAGGAATCATTATTTCTGGACGTGCATCAATTTTCTTTTTCTTACAAGCAATCATTGCTTTCACAATTGCTGTCACTTGCATAACTAGAATTTCTGGATACGTAATTGCAAGACGGCAACCGCGATGGCCAAGCATCGGATTAAACTCGTGCAATTGATCTACTCGCAACTTTACTTGCGCCAGTTTAATTCCTAACGCATGCGCAACATCTTTTTGTCCAGACGTATCGTGTGGAAGGAATTCGTGCAGCGGCGGATCGAGCAGTCGAACGGTGACAGGTAATCCCTTCATCGCTGTAAATATTCCAGTGAAGTCTTTTGTTTGGTATGGCAACAAACGAGCAAGAGCTTTTTCTCTATTTTCGACTGTTGATGCCAGAATCATTTGCCGCATTGCAAGAATGCGATCGCCTTCAAAGAACATATGCTCAGTTCTTGTAAGACCTATGCCTTCAGCACCAAATGAGCGTGCACGTTTTGCATCTTGTGGTGAATCGGCGTTTGTACGTACTTTCATTCGACGACGCTTATCTGCCCATTTCATAATGGTTTCAAAATCGCTGCTAAGTGTAGGTTCGTGCCGTTCTACTTCACCGAGCATCACTTCGCCGGTTCCACCATCGATTGAGAGAACATCTTTTTCGCCAAATGTTTTACCGTCGATTGTGGCTGTTTTACGTGCAGCATTGATTTGCAACGAAGACACACCAGCAACACAACATTTACCCCAACCACGGGCAACAACAGCTGCGTGGCTTGTCATTCCACCAGTTGAGGTCAAAATGCCAACTGCGTGATGCATGCCATCAATATCTTCTGGTGATGTTTCTTTTCGAACAAGTAGAACCGATTCGCCTGCCTCTGACCGCTTCACCGCATCTTCTGCAGTAAATGAAAGCGTTCCTGTCGCTGCACCAGGCGATGCAGGAAGGCCCTTTGCTAATGTTGTGACTTTGTTTTTACTTTTAGAGGTAAAACTTGGAAGCAACAGTTGGACTAAGTCGCCAGCTGGAATTCTAAGTAGTGCTTCGTCCTTGTTGATGTGGCGACTTTTCACCATGTCAACTGCAATTTTCACAGAAGCCGCTGCTGTACGTTTTCCTGAGCGTGTTTGCAACATCCATAGTTTGCCGCGTTCAATGGTAAATTCAATATCTTGTATATCTCTGTAATGATTTTCAAGAGTCTTCTTGTTTTTCAAGAGTTCTTTGAAAATCCTATTGTTCCATTTTGGCATTTCTGAAACTGGTTTTGGAGTCCGAATACCTGCAACCACATCTTCACCTTGTGCGTCGATAAGGAATTCGCCAAAGAATTTATCTTCGCCAGTCGAAGGATTGCGAGTAAATGCAACGCCTGTTCCTGAATCTGTTCCCATGTTTCCAAACACCATTGCCTGTACATTTACAGCTGTCCCTTTGAGTCCAACGATACCGTTGATTTGTCGGTAACTTTTTGCTCGGTGCGTATTCCATGATTTAAAGACAGCTTCGATGGAAAGCGAAAGTTGTTTGTATGGGTCTTGTGGGAAAGCAGAGCCTACGTGTTTTTTGTATGCTTTTTTGTATCTGTTGCACACTTCTTCAAGTCCTTCTGCACTCAATTCTGTATCAAGTTCTACGCCAAACTTTTTCTTCACAAGATCAAATTCATGCTCGAAGTCTTCGTGCTCCATTCCCATAACTACATCGCCGAACATATTGATAAGTCTTCGGTATGCATCCCACGCGAAACGCGCGTTGCCTGTCAACTTAATTAAGCCTTGGACAGCCGCATCGGTTAGACCAAGGTTTAGAACTGTGTCCATCATGCCCGGCATCGATACAGCCGCGCCCGAACGTACTGAGACAAGAAGTGGATTCGATGAAGAACCAAAAATCTTGCCTGTTTCACGTTCAACTCTACAAATTGCTTTGGCAGTTGCTTCGCCTAAGCCCTTAGGCATACGAGCGCCTTGGTCGTAATACGCTTCACAAATGGTTGTTGGAATCGTAAATCCTGGAGGCACTGGCAAGCCAATCGAAGTCATCTCAGCAAGATTCGCTCCTTTTCCACCAAGTAACTCTTTTTTAGTCGCGTCGCCTTCTGTTTTAGAAGCGCCCCAACAATACGTCATTTTTGGTGTGCGAGTTTTTTTTGTAGTTTTCTTACGTCGTGTAGCAGTAGCCATAGGGTTGCGTCTCCATTATTTAGCGCAGTAAAGCGTATGATACCCGCGCCTGTACACTGATACCACTCATGTTGCCACAAGATGCAAAACCTTTACACAACTTACACGCTTCACCAAGCGAAGTTGCGATGTGCTGGCCTGATGATTCTCCTATGGTTGCGCTGATTGGTAACAGTGGGCATTCTAAATGGTCTCGATGGAGTATCGTTGGGCATGCCTCTGGCAAAAAACTCACAGTTCCTTTGGGGCAACCGCTTGGTGCTATCAAAGATGAACTCTCTACCCGTGGGACAACAACCCTACTACCTAATTGGATTGGGTATGTAAGTTACGAATTAGGGTATGCGATAGAACCAAAGTGCGGCGAAGCTCCTGCAAGCGATTGGCCAAATGCCGAATTTGTCTGGTGCGAGTGCGCCCTTATTCATGACGCTGAGAGTGATTCGTGGTGGTCCATAGGCAATTGCAAAGTGCCTGAAATGTATCCAAGCGAAGAGCACACGAGGGCGTGGGGCGATGTAGAAGATTCAACTTCGAGTGAATCGTTCTCAAATGCTGTTAAGCAAACCATCAAATATATCCACGCGGGTGATATTTTTCAAGCAAATATCACGCGTCGGTATTCAGCAACTGTTGACGGGAATCTTCGAATGCAAGCCTTAGCAATGCTTCAAAAACCAGGTGGGTGGTATGGTGCATGGCTAGAGTTTCCAGAAGAAGGCAGATACGTCATGTCTATGTCTCCTGAGTTATTTATGCAGTACAACGAAGAGTCTCGCGCGATTGTGACACGACCCATGAAGGGCACAAGACCAGAAGGCGACGCACCAGAGGCTTTACTTGAGTCTTCAAAAGATGCTGCAGAATTGCACATGATTGTTGACCTCATGCGAAATGACTTGGGGCGCTTATGTGAATTTGGGAGTGTGCAAGTGCAAGAAGCGAGAGCAATTGAACGACACCCTACCGTGTGGCAATGCGTTGGCGAGGTACATGGAAAAGTGCGTAAAGGGCTTTCTGTTATTGACGTGCTGGACGCCACGTTTCCGCCGGGTTCTGTAACGGGGGCACCAAAAATTCGCGCTATGCAAATCATCAACGAACTTGAAGATACACCTCGTGGTCCGTACTGCGGAGCAATTGGAATTCTCGGAAAGATTGCCATGCTAAACGTCGCCATTCGAACTGCATTGTTTCAAGGGAAGGGGACACCAAGTGCCTTTTGCGGAACGATGGAATACAGCTCAGGATGTGGAATTGTTGCCGAATCTGACCCGCAAGCCGAGACTGAAGAGTCAGAAGTGAAAACCCGCATCTTGCGTAGACAACGGTAAGAAATCTGCCGTACAACATCGGGCCAGGCCCTTTGTTGTATCGAACATTGCTCAAGATCGAATCAGGAATCGCGTAGGCGAATTACTTTGTAACTCCATTCTTGTGGACCAGGCCCTACGCAGCGAGGAATTGATCCCGTTGCTGGATAGCGACTGTACGTGTGATTTGCTGCGTCACAAAACGTTTATGCGATGGGTTGTAGGAAAAATCAAACATCATTCCCAAGTACGTGGTGCCGCCGGCTTCAAGATGCCAGTGCATTAGTTTCGCAGTCACACAAAGTTCAGGTCCAGTAGTTCCGAGCAATGGAAATTTTAACCAGTGCAAGCGATGACGGCCTACTCCACTCGCTTCACCCGATGGGACTTGCAATCCAATACCGCCACCACCAATGTTTACAATTGTTGCATCGAATGCAGGACCAACATCTGGCATGCAATCGTCTTTTTGCATTGCACTTGGCGAACTATCGCCGTTGATAAATCGTTCCATCCGCATCTGGCACATGCGTTCTGGCAACACGACCGACCGTGGATCAAGTAATGGCCACGATGATACAGTTGGCAACGCAAGCGTATCTGTGCTGATTCTATAATCACGCCGCCGTTGGCAACGCTCTACAGCTGCTGGCATTTGTAACTTCAAACCTATCCCCTCTTTGCTGTGCGACCTTAAAGACTTACTGCCAAGACATTCTGTTCTAAACATCCAACGGTTTTGACCGATTGCAATAATGCCAAGCAATTGAACACCTTTTTCAAGAGGAAGAGGTTCGCCTGCAGCGGTGGGCATCTCAACAAAAATTTCATTTTCAGTCGTTGAAATGAGTTTTGCTCGCCAAATAAAATCATGCCCTGCTTCGCCGTTGGGGGCTAAAGCAATCTGCAGTGATCCTTTATGATCGACAAGTTGTTGAAGGCATCGTCGCCATCCTGATGTACGTGAGCGTTGCGCTGGCATGATTCGAATCTCCGTTGTAAGTAAAGTTTTGAAAGGAACTTACCTATCGCCAAGTAACACTCCGAAATAGATGTACTCACAAAAAATACCCCTTAGATACCCTTACTACGCCCTCATGACCAGTACTGCCCCTGCAACCGGTACAGTTGGTGCCGATAAGTCTGCTAACTCTGCTGCAAGTTTCAACGCACCTGCAGTCCAAAGTCGCATAGTGATTTCGTCGTCCCTTAGGTCCCAATCCGATTCATCCACTTGTACGCCTTCGCGAATCGTGAAAACCGCATCATCTTCCGCCCACACAAACTGCATTGTTCCCTCTTCGTTGACACCGTTCGCCCAACCACCTTGCGCTACTTCTGGCCATAAGTCGCCAGGGATATCGTCCATGATGATGATTCCACCGTGCACAAGCGATTGCTTGCAGAGTTTCAACAGATGCACTGCATCTGATACATCCGAAAACAGCATAAACGTCTGACCACTACAAACAATTGCGTCAACTGGTTCAGGCAAAGGCAGAACATCCATCACATCACCTATGAGTAATGTTGGCTCTAGCGATTGCGTACGGCACTGAGCACTGCATGCTTCTATCGCATGCTCGTCTATATCAATTCCTGTAAGTTGATGGCCAGCACTTGCAAGCGGCACCAATACTCGACCATCACCACAACCAATATCAATGACTGTTTTAGGCTGTTCGCCAAGCAATCGCAATATGTACTCTATCTGTACTTGCGACTGCACTTCGTCCATTGGAAACCAATCGTTCATACGCACAATGATACCCCCCTTTATGCAACAAAAGTATTATTCAGTTGCTTGGTCTGCTGTTTCGTCGGTCGGTTCCACTGCTTCTTCAGCAACTTGCTCTGGCTGCTCGGGCTTGGAGGGCTTCCAAGAAGCTTCCCTTGCAAGGCCTTGCACATCTGGCAAATCGTTCAAGTTGGCAAGCCCAAAAATTGCAAGGAATTCCCTCGTCGTTCCGTACAGCATTGGTCTACCGAGTTCTTCAGCGCGGCCAACTATTTTTACAAGACGGCGATCCATCAGTCCTCGAAGAACATCGCCGCATGCTACGCCGCGTATGACTTCTATTTCTGCGCGCATCACTGGTTGGCGGTACGCAATTATTGATAATGTTTCAAGTGCTGCTTGCGAAAGTTTTTGTTGCTGGCGCTCTGCGTGTAAACGAGAGACTAGCGGAGCAAATTCTTCTCGTGTCATGACACGGTATCCGCCAGCAATTCGTTCAATACGAAAAGCTCTTGCTTCACTGTCGTACGACGAATTTAATGTTTCGATTGCAACTTTGATTTGTTTCGTTGCATCGTCATCTTCAATGCCGAGCACGGTTTTCATTTTTGTTTCAGACAATGAGCGTTCACTTGCAAAGAGCAACGCTTCCACACGTTGTTCAAGCGGCATGCTTGCGCATGGAGTTTGCTGTAAGTCTAAGTTGCCTTGCGATTCAGTCATTACTTACTTGCTAAAGCAACTTTGGCTGTTGCAACTTGTTGTGCACGTTCAACTGCTAGACGATCTTTCTCGTCTGAAGTCACACGAGCGTTTGCCTCAGCAAGTTCAGCTTTTGCTTCTTCAAGATTAATTTCATCAGCAGGCAGTGCGCCTTCAGTAACGAGCGTTAATGTTTCACCATCAACATGAGCGAATCCACCTTCAATTAGGAAACTAGCAGATCCTTCTTCATTATCAATACGAAGTGTTCCTGGGGCAAGAGTGGATAGAAGAGGAGCGAGCCCCTTCAGCATGCCATACTGTCCATCCCATGCTGGGAATGAGACATAGGTCGCCACACCATCGAAGGCGTTTGCGGTTGGAGTTACAATTTTGCAGGGGAATGTGTTTGCCACTGGTCTTTCCTATATAAAAGAGGGTTTGAAGCCTGTACATGATACCCAAAATTCACTGAATACGCACTCAAAGAATGATTCTCCGTTACAATACATCCCTTTATCCACGAATCCGGATATATGCATAAAGCCCTAATAGGAGAATGGCCACGTGACCACAGAAGCACCAACAATGACTACATTCCTTAACACTACCTTAGACCTTTTCAGCCCTTGCCCGTTCAAGGTCGCTGACATGTCTCCAGAGACTGTCGCATTTGGTCGTAAAGAAATCGAGATAGCAGAATTCGAAATGCCAGGTCTTATGGCTCTTCGAGAACAACATGGCGAATCAAAACCACTGACTGGCGCGCGAATCACTGGTTCGTTGCATATGACTATTCAAACTGCAGTCTTGATTGAAACACTCACAGCGCTAGGCGCTGAGGTTCGCTGGGCTAGTTGCAATATTTTCTCGACTCAAGACCACGCTGCAGCAGCAGTTGCGGTTGGTCCAAATGGCACCCCTGATAACCCACAAGGTATTCCAGTATTCGCTTGGAAAGGCGAAACACTTGAAGAGTACTGGTGGTGTACATTCCAAGCATTGAATTGGGGCGAAGGCAATTGCCCGAACCTTATTCTTGATGATGGTGGCGATGCGACTCTTGTTGTGCACAAAGGTGTTGAATACAACAAAACTGGCGCTGTTCCAACAAGCGAAGGTGCAGGCAGCGAAGACGAACGCATTATTCTTGACTTGCTCGCAGATGTTCAAGGTTGGAACAACAAGTTCTGGGAACAATACGCAGTTGAAGTCAACGGCGTAAGTGAAGAAACTACAACAGGCATTCACCGAATGTACCAAATGGCGAGCAACAACTCATTGTTGTTCCCGGTCATTAACGTGAACGACTCTGTTACAAAAAGCAAATTTGACAACCTGTACGGTTGTCGCCACTCATGCGTTGACGGCATTATGCGTGCAACAGACGTTATGCTCGCTGGTAAAGTTGCACTTGTTGCAGGGTACGGCGATGTTGGAAAAGGTTGTTGCCAAGCACTCAAAGGGCAAGGTTGCCGAGTAAAGGTAAGCGAGATCGACCCAATTTGTGCTCTACAAGCAGCGATGGAAGGCTACGAAGTTGTCCGCATGGACGATGTTGTAAGCGACATTGATGTCTTTGTCACAACAACTGGCAACTTTAATGTTATTACTGCTGCTCACATGTCTCAAATGAAGCACAACGCAATTGTTGGCAACATTGGTCATTTTGATAATGAAATCGATATGACTGGGCTTGAGAATTTTGACGGCATTGAAAAAATTACCATCAAGCCACAAGTGGACGAATGGAAATTTGCTGATGGACACTCCATTATCGTGCTTGCTGAAGGCCGGCTCTTGAACCTTGGTTGCGCAACTGGCCACCCAAGTTTCGTTATGAGTAACTCCTTTACGAACCAAGTTCTTGCTCAAATGGAACTGCATGCAAACCACAGCAATTATGAAAACAAAGTATTTACACTTTCAAAGAAACTTGATGAAATGGTTGCCCGATTACACCTTGACCAACTTGGCGTGAAGTTAACCGAACTCACTGCTGAGCAAGCCTCGTATATCGATGTTCCTGTTGAAGGACCTTACAAAGCTGAACACTACCGGTATTGAGCTACAAAGCAAAGATTTGACTAAAAAGTGACTGTCGTCTTC
>Ga0115000_10000160_pt1 | contig 61082 bp, 46 predicted proteins | sample ArcticOcean_MG_C_6_FD_89690 | JGI IMG/M metagenome (GOLD analysis project Ga0115000, IMG submission 89690) | Marine microbial communities from western Arctic Ocean - ArcticOcean_MG_CB8_128 | ecosystem: Environmental > Aquatic > Marine > Oceanic | place: Arctic Ocean: Canada Basin | collected... | reverse complement strand
CGACTAGAGCAGTGTCGACTAGAGCAGTGTCGACTAGAGCAGTGTCGACTAGAGCAGTGTCGACTAGAGCAGTGTCGACTAGAGCAGTGTCGACTAGAGCAGTGTCGACTAGAGCAGTGTCGAGCCTGGATCGAGACCGAGCAGCATGCGGCCTCGCATTTCCGCCGTGCTGTCAAAGTCGGCAATTGCATGGTGACAGGCAGTGTTCACGTCGCGATAACGCGCTTGCAGTTCGCTGTCGTTGTAGATGGCGTTCGCCCCTGAGGTCGCAAAGATCCGTTCGGTCGCACGGCGGCTGAGCTCGACTGCGTAGGCAGCGTTCCACTTGAGCTCAGCACGGGTTTCGATATCGAGGCGCTCACCCGTTGTCCCAACCTCGTCGCACCGATCGGCCGCCGCTTGGACCAGCATCCGTGCTGTCTTGAGCTCGACAGCAGCTTCGGCGACGCGCATCTGTGACCCGACGCTCTTCGCCTTTGACGAACGCGTGTACACCTCTCGCCGCACAGCAGTGCGTTCGAGGTGCAGTGAGAGTGCGCTATCGGCGATGCCGATCACGGTGGCAGCCAATTGCACCGACAAACACACGAGCAATGGGACGCGATTGATATGGGTGCTGTGCATCTCACCATGTTCGCTGAGGCCGTTAAAGAGTGTGCTGCTCGGCATCGCCCGATGTGCTGGGACAAATACCGCATCAGCGACGAGATCTTTTGACCCGCTACCTCGTAGACCCAATGTGTGCCATGTGTCGTCGACGTCGATGTCAGATTTCGCCACGATGAGATGCAGCCCGGGGAAGTCGCTTTCGGGTAATTCATCGGCGATCGCCCCAATCAGTAGCCAATCACCGTGGTCGACGCCGCTGGCGAACTGCCACCGGCCTGTCAACTCCCACCCTTCAGGGCGTCGTTTTGCCTGACCTTGTGCCGCCAGAGTGCCAGGAATGACGATGTTGGCACTCTCACCGAAGACCTCGCGTTGACACTCTTCGGGGAAATTTCCAACGACCCACGCATGAGCATTTGACACCATCTGCACCCACCCGGCAGCGGAATCCGCAGCGGCAACCTCGAACAACGAGTCGACCTGTGCCCGGAGCCCAGCTTCAGATCCTCCCCACGCCGCTGGCGTGAGAATGGCCCACAACCCGGCGCTTCGCATCGCCTCGACAGAATCAGGAGCGACCATTCTCATTTCTTCTGAAACTCCAGCATTGCGACGAAGGAGTTCGCGAAGCTGATCTGTCATTGCTAGTGCCATAGGGAAAAGCTAAACTAAATGACGCGCTCGTGACCTCATTTCCCTCTGAACGGCCTGGTCTTGACCAGGTGTTCACTGCACAGCTAACGAGACATTTAGAACAAATTCCAACCGACGATTTAGGGTCGGTAATCTAAGTGGAGACACTGACGTTTGGGGATCTGTTCGTGAAAATTGATGTCGAGAATTTCCGTAACCGGCGAAACGATCAACGCTGGAACCGAGTTTCGGTGGGCGATGTCATCGAGCGAGTTACATGGAGCGATCCAGACAAAGAATGTTTGGTCGCGACGCCAGAAGCAACCGTGAACCCGGCACACGCCCGTGTCACATACGCCCAAGCTAATGAGCTCATCAACCGAGTCGCCAATGGGCTGCTGTCCAGCGGAATTCCCCCAGCAGCTCGCGTTGCGATGTTGGTTGAGAATTCGGTTGAGGCATGGCTCTCGAAGATCGCTATCGCCAAAGCAGGCATGGTTGCTGCGCCGGTCAACATCATGATGGCGCCTGACGTAATTGACGAGTGCCTGGCCCGTGTCGGTGCCGAGTTTGTGATCGCCGATGCACAGCAGTGGAACACACATGGCGATGATCTGGCTGCAAGCGGGCTCACTCCTATCATGATGATCGGTGGGTCTGATGGCGGTGAGACGCCTTCCTTTGACGACTTCATCGCTGGCCGAAGCGCCGAAGAGCCCGACGTCACCATCCATGGCGATGACATCTGGGAAGTGCTGTTCACCTCGGGAACGACTGCCAAGCCCAAAGCAGTGATGATCTCGCACACCTACACCTACATGTGCGCAATGAGCCAGATCATGTCGATGACCCGCGGGCTTCAACACGAACGCGATTTGGTACACGCGACCTTCACCCCGATGACCTTCCACATCGGTGACCATCTGATGGTGTTTGGGCCGCTGATGGCAGGCGGCACCGTAATTATGGGGAGTAAGCCCGACGGTAAAGAAATGGCCCAGGCCTGCACAGACGAGAATGTGACCTGCCTGTTTGGTGGCTCACCGCAGTTTATAGAGGGTCTGATCCGTGAGTGCCACGAGAACCCTGCCACCTATGACCTGTCATCCATTACCTCCATGTTCTATGCCTGGGCGCCGCTCGACCCGAAATCATTCAAAGCCTTCGAAGCGTTGACTCGACCCAACCTCGTCTGTTGGGAACTCATCGGGCAGACCGAGTGTCTAGCCCCCCATCAATTCTTCCTCAACCGGCACCGCGAGTTATTTGAAGCAACCGCGCCAGCCCAGAACTATGTGGGCGTGCCTGCGCCGCTGCTGGGATCCACCGTTGTAGATGCAGACGGGAATGATCTACGCGGCCAGCCCGGTGTCAACGGTGAAGCGGTGTATCGGTCTCCTGCCATGTTCTCGGGTTATTACCGGGATCCCGAGGCAACGAAAGCGGCTCTGAAGGACGACTGGTTCCACTCCGGCGACACCTTCGCCTATGACGAGCAGGACCAGCGAGTCATGGTCGATCGCTACAAAGACATGGTCAAGTCCGGCGGCGAAAACGTGTCATCTATCCGCGTTGAAGCAGTGCTTCATCAGCATCGGTCCATTGCGCGCGCTGCGGTCATTGGTATTCCCGATGACACCTGGGGCGAGATGGTGACGGCCTGCGTGATCCTGTCGCCAGGTCACGAGTTAGACGAAGCTGCAGTGATCATGTTCTCGCGCGAGCGACTGGCCGGATTCGAAACACCCAAGCGAATCATCGCCATGGACAGTTTCCCTGAGACAGTCGGCGGCAAGATCCTGAAATACAAACTGCGCGCCGCCCTTAACGAAACAAACGCGACAACATAGACCACGGCCGACGAGAGAAAATGTCGGGCTCGTCGGCGCAGACACAGCCTGATCCGATCAGTGCGGTCTCTAAGCCGAAGCGCGTAACTCCTGAAGGATATATCGGATCAAACTACGACGGCTGGTGGGGATTTCTATGACGGACAACGCATAGGAGTTCGGTTTGTTTGTAAACGTCGCCCAGGCAGCGGAAGCAGCCGGGTTTGAGTACGTGCTCGTGCCGGTCGCAACCCCCTGTTGGGACCCATGGAACTCGACCGCGATGTTCGTGCCCCAAACCACCTCGATCGACATGCTGGTGGCGGCTCGGCCCGGCGTCATTGCTTCAACAATCATGGCAAAGGCGATCTCGACATAGCCAGCTTCTGCCTGTCGGGCCATCCCCACGATGAAGAAGCAACCCGCTTCGGCGACATAGTCATGCCTGCGTTTAGGTGATGGCTCTCGACCCGTCAGCGCCGCTGAACCTCTGTCAAGCAATCACGCCGTCGGCGCGCAGGGTTACCAACTCATCGGCCGACACTGCCAGTAGTTCCGTTAAGATTTCCTCGGTGTGCTGGCCGAACAATGGCGCGTGGCGAGTGTGAACCGACGTTGTCTTCGAAAACAAGGCTGGCGACCGAACCGAACGTATTCTGCCGGCCGTTGGATGCTCGCTCTCCTGCAGGATGCCCCTGTGCTGTATGTGCGGATCGTCGATCATTTCTTCTCGAGTGTTCACCGGAGCTGTCGGCACATCAGCCTCGTCCATCAACTTCACCAACGCTGCGGTAGTGAAGCGCTCAGTTTCACGCTGGAGTTCCACGTTAATTTCGTCCCCGTGCAGGGTGCGACCGGAAAGTTGAGCGAACCGCGTGTCCTCTGCCAAGTCCGGCCGATTGAGCGCTTCACACAACGCTAGCCACTGTGCGTCGGTACCTAGGGGGTAGATCATTGCCCAACCATCGGTGGTGCGAAACAGTTTGCAAATCGTGGACAAGTCCGGTGTGTCGCTCTCGTGATCCATGTACGTGTGGTTCCACATAGCCTCCGGCCACAGGAAATGGATGCTCGCGTCCAGCATGGCGATCTCGATGTGTTGTCCACCATGACCCAAGGACCGGGCGACCAAAGCAGCGCACACCGATTGGGCGACGTTCAACGAGGTCACCTTGTCGCAGACGATGGTTGCCATCAGCTGCGGCTCGCCAAGATCGTCCACTTGGACCATCGGATAGCCCGCAATCGACTGAACAACGGCATCGAACGCCGGTCGATGCGAATAGGGCCCGTCGCTTCCGAAGCCGCTAATCGAGCACATTACGAGATCCGGATTGAGGGCATGCAGCACTTCCCATCCGAGGCCTAGGCGTTCCATGGCCCCGGGACGAAAGTTCTGAACCACCACATCGGCGTCGCTGATGAGAGCCAGAACTAGCTCTGTTCCCCGCGGGTCCTTGAGGTTGAGCGTGATCGATCGCTTGTTGCGGTTCATTGATGCCCAGCAAGAACTTACGCCTTGTGCCGATTCGACTAGCGGGCCGGACTGACGAATAATGTCAGGCGCATGGGCCTGCTCTACGACGATGACGTCAGCGCCTTGGTCGGCCAGGATCGAGGTCCCAAATGGCCCTGAGACCACCGCCGAAAGATCGACGACACGGATCCCAGTTAGAGGACCACCCGCTAACGCTCCGGGCTGTTCTGCCATGCCGACACCTCCTGTAGTCCTGATCAAGATGGTAGTTGGGGGTTCCAAATCGGCGCTATTCCAAACGAAGCTCAGGAGCGAAGGCGGCTCTGGGACTAACTAATCGCATCAATCAATTCCGATTAGCCCGACCTGAAACCGGCGTCCTGCATGCCGGGCCATGCTCTTGTTCGCCCAACCCGATGAGTCCGATCGGCTACTCGAAACCTATGAATCAATCAGGACGGTCTGGCCTCGCCACCAACCACTCTGGTCATTTGTACGTGGTTGGTCAGGTCCCGAAAGAGATGAGTTGGAGAGTGAACTCACTGAGCTTTTCTCCACCGACAACAACTGTCTCGCTGTTAGGCAACACTCCCTGGGTGATCGGGTTCGGGTCGAACCCTTGATCGGCGAGCAACGATCGACAAGACGGCAGGTCCTCAACCTCGAAGGCGGCCATCGAAGCCAGTCCCAAGGGCCGGGTTGCTACTGGACTGTCCAAGCCATCGGGCGCAATCAGTTCCAACACAGCATCACCAACCTGGAGTTGATGAATCAGCATTCCATGGCCCTCGACCCGTCCACTGAGCTCTACGCCCAAGATGGACCGCCACGCTGCTGTGGTGGCATCTAGATCACTGACGAATGCAGCGAGATGATCCAGTCGAAGCAGCGGAAGTCGATGACGGAATCGTCCCCCTTCAGCGTGGCGGCTACATCGGTTGACCAGCGACTCGGCGTAGCTAATCAGGCCAATATCCAGACCAAACAACTCGGTCTCAGGTATCAGAACTTCACCTATGAGCGAACCGTCGTCCCGGTGCACTGTCCGATCCTGCACTATCGTCACACCAGCGGCCCCGAGTTTTCCCCTTGCCTCATCGGCATCGTCAACCTCCATCATCACTCGCATCAACCCGCCTCGATCAATGGCCCAGAGAAGATCCGATCGGCCGGTCTCTAGAGCGCGATCTCGATCGTGAACGGAGAGCAACTCGACGTAAAACTCGGAGCTTTCGTTACCGATGAAGAACACCTGATTCTCGGTGGCAGCATCCTTGTGGCGCATCGGCTGCGTCAGCGAGAGCCCCAGCTGCTCGAAGAGTTGAGCTGAGCCATCCAAGTCGGCGACGGCCAGGATCACGTGGTCAATGCGAGTCAGAATCACATCTGCATATTAGATCCAGACGTGGCGGCTCAGAAGCCCTCGGGCTGATCCTCGGCAACCGTCTGGTTCGGCGACTCGGTGCCATGGACACGTCCCGAGAGCCATCTTGCACGCAGCGCGCTGCGATTGTTCAAGGGGCACATGAGCATCGACATGTCGAGTTTTCGATGGGGCACTGACCGTCATGTTCGTCCTACGACACCGCGACCCGTTTGACCGCGCGCTCCGGTCAGAACCAGACTGAGTCGAAACAACTTCTTCGGGGGCGAAATGAAGTGCAACGCAGCAATTATCCACGGTGCCGGTCAAGACTGGAAGATCGAAGAGATCGAGGTCGACTCGCCAAAGGTCGGTGAGGTCCTGGTGAAGTGGACCCACGCCGGGCTCTGTCACAGCGATGAACACCTGGTGACCGGCGACTTTGTTCCGGACGAGGCACAAGCCAAGGCCATGGGAATGACCGGCAGCATGTACCCAATGATCGGCGGTCACGAGGGCTCAGGGATCATCGCCGAAATCGGTCCGCACGTCACGAGCGTCGAGGTCGGCGACCATGTGTCTGCGTCGTTCGTACCATCGTGCGGGACCTGTCATTACTGCGCAACCGGGCGTCAGAACCTTTGTGATGCCGGTGGCGGAACCTTCCTTCCGGGCATGATCACCGATGGCACCAGCCGACATCGGCTCGGTGACACGGAACTTTTGATGATCGCCAAACTCGGCACCTTCTCCGAATACACCTGTGTCTCTGAGGCCCAGGTCATCAAGGTCGACAAGGATCTTCCCCTTGAGGCCGTAGCACTTGTGTCCTGCGGCGTTGCAACTGGCTGGGGGTCTGCGACTCGTCGGGCCGACGTGCGTCCTGGCGACACCGTTGTTGTGGTCGGCACGGGCGGCATCGGCATGAACGCTGTGCAAGGCGCAGCCATGGCGGGCGCCAAACATGTCATCGCCGTTGACCCGATCGAGTTCAAACGAGAGAAGGCAATGGAGTTCGGCGCCACTCACACGTTCGGTTCAATGGAAGACGCCATGCCCGAAGTCGTGCAAATGACGCAAGGCCGTCTGGCCGACAAGGTAATCATGACCCCGGGCGTGATGCACGGTGAACTTATGGAGATGGCGACTGCTCTCGCCGGCAAGGGAAGCACCATCGTCGTGACAGGGTTAGCGCCAATCAGCCAAAAAACATCATCGGTCAACCTGCTCGAACTAGCCATGTGGCAAAAGGAAATCAAGGGATCGATCTTTGGTTCCCTAAACCCCCGAGCCGATATCCCGAACCTGTTATCGATGTATCAAGCCGGCAAACTCAAACTCGACGAACTCATCACGGCCACCTACCCACTAAGCGATATCAATGTGGGATATCAAGCCATGCGCGACGGTGAGAACATCCGCGGCGTTCTCGTGCACGCGTAGATCTTGTCTGAACAGAACGGTATGAACGGCATGAACAGCCCCGGTAGATCAGGCGACGTTGACTTCGAGGTTGTTGTCGTCGGAGCTGGCTTCGCCGGGATGTATCTATTGCATCGATTACGCAACGAAGGGTTCTCGGCACGGGTCTTCGAGGCTGGATCAGGGGTCGGCGGCACCTGGTACTGGAACCGGTACCCCGGTGCCCGCTGCGACGTACGCAGCATCGACTATTCATACTCATGGGATGTCGAACTCGAACAGGAATGGGAATGGTCCGAGAAGTTCGCCACCCAACCAGAACTTCTTCGCTACGCGAACCATGTCGCCGATCGCCATGACCTGCGGCGCGACATCCAGTTCGACACCAAGGTCGATTTTGCCCGTTGGGATGAGGTCAATCGCCGATGGTTAATTTCGACGAGTAATGGCGACACCGTGTCGTGCGGTCACTATGTGATGGCTACCGGCTGTCTCTCGGTACCCAAATCGTCAGAACTCGACGGCATCGACGACTTCGCTGGCAATGTCTACTTCAGCGGTCGGTGGCCACATCACGAGGTCGACTTCAGCGGCCTACGCGTAGCGGTAGTTGGTACCGGCTCCTCGGCCATCCAATCCATTCCGATTATCGCATCCCAAGCTTCATCACTCACGATCTTCCAACGCACACCGAACTTCAGCATGCCTGCATTCAACGGGCCGAATGATGCTGCCGAAGTAGCCGAGGTCAAAGAGAATTACCCTGCGTATCGTCGCGAACAGCGCTACTCGGCTGGCGGTGTTGTGCGGGAACTCCCGACCAAGTCCGCTATGGAAGACTCCGAACCCGAACGTCGCGCCCACTTCGAGCAAGGTTGGAAGTCAGGCAGCCTCGGCGGCGTCATAGCCGCCTACAACGACATCCGCGTCAATCAAGGCGCCAGCGACCTCGCCGCGGCCTTCGTGCACAGCAAGATCCGGTCGATCGTGAATGATCAAGCGGTCGCCGAGAAACTCTGTCCCACAAATCACCCAATCGGGACGAAGCGCCCGTGCCTGGACACGAACTACTACCAAACGTTCAACGAAGAACACGTCACCCTGGTCGACTTGCTCGAGACACCCATCGTGGGAGTAACCGACTCAGGCATCGAGACGTCGGCCGAGTCCTTCGAGTTCGACGCGATCGTTATGGCCACCGGCTTCGATGCGATGACCGGAGCAGTTGTTGCTGTCGATATCCGCGGAGTTGGTGGAGCTGAACTAAAGCAGGCCTGGGCCGATGGACCTCGGACCTATCTCGGCCTCTGCGTGTCGGGATTCCCAAATCTGTTCCTTATCACCGGCCCAGGAAGCCCATCAGTGCTGTCGAACATGATGGTTTCGATCGAACAGCACGTTGACTTCGTGGCCGACTGCCTGGTGCACTTACGAGACGCCGGTCAAACCACGATCGAAGCCGACGCTGGGGCCGAAGCCGAATGGGTCCAGCATGTCGTCGAGGTCGGTGACGCCACGCTTTATCCCAAGGCCAACTCCTGGTACATGGGTGCAAATGTGCCGGGGAAGCCCCGCGTGTTTCTGCCTTATGTCGGAGGCGTTGGCACATACCGATTGATTTGCGAAGACGTCGTCGACGATGGTTACCGAGGATTTGTGCTGCACGCCTGACGGCACGGTAGATCTCGGTAACGCGAACTCTCCTTTCTGCCGGAAATTCCTCTCTTCATTGGTGATCTGGGCAACCGGATCATCAATGTTTGATGGCGTCTGGAATCGGACCAGAAGTGCCTATTAGCGTCACGGCGTCGATATCGAATTCATGTTTGCGCCTGGTGAATAACCGTCCATCTTGAGTAGACCGCGCTTAGCGAGTTGGCGCTCGACCAGCACGACTATCGCTCGCTAGGCGAGACCGACGAGACCGCCGGGGTCGCCGACGTCTCGCCGCCTCCACCCCGCGACTTCGCGACTTCGCGACTCAGAAACGAAAATATGGCAGCCCCTCTACACACCAATTCCTTCTTGTCGTCCAATCGAAAACGCGAGACCATAAGAGCGCGCGACAAGTAGCGTCGGCACCTGTGATCATCAGACGAGAAAGAGCAACAGACCAGGACGCATCACGTGCGGTGCAAGCTGCCGCGTTTGGTCAAGACGAGATGGAAGCAGCCGAAGCACGCCTCGTGGACGAGCTACGTGAATGCAATGGTTGGCTTCCGGCCCTCTCCTGGGTTGCAGAGAGCGGTGGCCGGGTCGTCGGACATAATGTCTGCACGCGCGGCCACGTCGATGACGTGCCCTGTGTGGGCCTCGGACCTCTTGGCGTAATCCCAGACTCTCAGCACACCGGTGTTGGATCAGCCTTAATGCACGCGATGATCGGGGCCGCTGATGCCGCAGGCGAACCGCTAATCGCTCTGCTCGGCGATCCCAGCTACTACTCGCGGTTTGGGTTCGTTCCGTCAACCGACCTCCGAATCGAAGCTCCCAAGGTTCAGTGGGGCCCTCATTTTCAGATACTTCCACTGACCGCATGGAACGATTCGATCACAGGTTCGTTTCGGTACTCTACTCCCTTTGACAACGTCAGTTGAAACGCCCCATATCGAGACTTTCTCAACGCTTGGTGCCCACCGCGATAGCGCACGTCGGCGACGACACAACAACGAGTGACCTCCGTTCCAACAGCGCAAACTCAATCGAGCCTTTCACGAATTCGGTCATTGAACACGCTGCGGACCCACCCGATGAGGAGGCCCGTCGCTCAGCTGAAACCCCCGGAACAACATCACCCACCATCAACCCGGACTTGGCGCTTAGGCACGTTGACTCGCGGCCTGCAATGCTGGCGATGGACAGGACACACGCAGGCACAACAGAACGTGTCAATGAACGGGGACTTCAATGAACATCGATAAAACGCGACTCGCTGGCAAGGTCGCAATCGTGACCGGAGCCGCAAGTGGAATCGGCGCAGCGAGTGCTCGTCGGCTCGCAGCCGAGGGAGCACACGTGTTGCTCACCGACATCCAGGACGAAGTCGGCTTTGACCTAGCCGCCGAACTCGATTCATTAGACGGCGGGCAGGCCAGTTTTCTCCACTGCAACGTTGCCGACGAAGCCCACGTAGCCGACGCGGTTCGGACCGCCGTCGAACGCTGGGGCCGTCTCGACATCATGCACAACAACGCCGGGTTCGGCGGTGTCAGTGGGCCTATCGAATCAACCACTGCCGACGGTTGGGCCAGCACCATGGACGTCTTGTTGACCAGCGTTTTTTATGGCACCAAATATGCAACGCCAGCAATGCGGGATGGTGGCGGTGGCAGCATCATCAACACTGCCTCGGTTTGCGGACTGCAGGCTGGAATCGGCAGCCATGTGTACACCGTTGCCAAGCATGGCGTTGTGGGTTTAACCCGGTCAACGGCACTCGAACTGGCCGAGTACAACATCCGAGTCAATGCGGTGTGCCCTGGCTACATCGCCACCAGTCTCAACGCAAACCGTTCACGTTCTGAAATCGATGACGCAGAGATGACCGAGCGGCTTGACAAGGCTCGCGGCCGCCTCGCCAACTCGCAACCGATGAACCGCATGGGTGAACCCGATGACATCGCTGCAGCCGTGGCGTGGCTCGCTTCCGACGACAGCGAATGGGTGACTGGCACAGAACAAGTTGTCGACGGAGGCTTGCTCAATGGACGGCCGTGGCGCAAGCTTCACAAAGCAATCACCGAAGATCGGCCAGTGCGTCTCTACGCCCCAGGCTCCTACGACTGATCGTTAGCGCTGCCCTCACAGGTAGGTGCTGAATCAATCGGCGAGGCGGCCACGCAGCAGCTGACCCGGGCGAACTCCAGTTGGTGCACCGTGGTCGAGGAGAACCTGTCCATTGACCAAGGTGGCTTTAAACCCTGACGCTGTCTGCCGCAGCCGTCGGGCTCCACCAGGCAGGTCGTAGACCAGTTCTGGCATATCGGGCGTGACGGTTTCGAGGTCGAAGACGTTGATGTCGGCCGCCATGCCCGCAGCGATCACACCTCGGTCAGAGAAGCCCCATGCCGTAGCCGGCACCTGCGTCATACGATGCACGGCTTCTTCGATTGTGAAGGCTTGTTCGTTTCGCACCCAATGACCGAGCAGATGCGTTTGCAACGAGGAGTCCATGATCTGGCTGACGTGAGCGCCGCTATCACTAAAGGTTGGGATTGCCTGGGGGTGCCTAAGAAACTCAAGCACCCGATCTTGGTCATGATTCGCGGCTGCTTGCATAAAGAACGTATTCAGGTCTGACTCGATAGCAATGTCGAGGAAGGTCGCCATCGGCGACGACCCACGAGCCACAGCGAGTTCTGCGATGGTCTCGTATGGCGGCAGGCCCGACGTGACGGGGAAGACGTACTGCCATTCGGGTTTGCGAGCCTCGGTTCCAATCGCCCGGCCGTACTCGGCGGTGTCAGCGATATCAATCAGTTGCTGCCGTAGAGACGGATCGGCGAGCGCCCGCCGTTGTTCCTCTAGCGACTGGGCCCGGATGTCTTTCCAGACGGGAAGCCCGTCGAACGGTAGTTGCGTCTGGAATGACAGAATCGCGCCGAAGTGGCGCGAGTGTGCTTGTCCCCACGCAGTCCCACCCTCGGCGGTGATGCGATCGAGCAGATCAACGACCGGCTTCCACATGTGATCTTCGGTGCCGAACGCCAACATGCCATAAGTAAGCGGCACACCAGTCGATACAGCCAGATCGATCAACCAGCGGGCGTAGTCCTCTCGCTTTTCTGGGTCTCGTGAGCGCATGTCCGGATGCTGTGCCAACTCGAAAATCCCGCCGGGACCAACATCTGCCATCGACTGCACAAGTGCATTGATCTCGTCACGGCTAGCGAAACGACTCGCCACTGGTCGGTCGTCGGAGGTCTCATGATTTCCCGATACCGACGTCGTGAAACCAATGGCGCCAGCCCGCATTGACGCCTGCACCTGGGCAGCCATCTTGACAATGTCATCGTCGTTCGCCGCTTCTTCGAATGCACGCTCGCCCATAGCCCACGTGCGCAAAGCGGAATGGCCAACGTAGCCCGCGTAGTTAATGCCCTTGGGCGTCGCGTCGACGAAGTCGAGGTATTCGGGGAATGTCTCCCACGACCAGTCGATGCCGGCTGCCATAGCGTCCGCCGAGATGTCTTCAGCGCGTTCGAGGTTGCGCACCACCAACTCGCGGGCATCAGAGTTCACCGGGGCCAGCGTGAAACCACAGTTGCCCATCACTGCGGTTGTCACCCCGTGAAAACAGGAACACTCGCCCAACGGGTCCCACGCAATCTGCGCGTCCATGTGGGTGTGGACATCGACGAAGCCGGGGCTCACGATGTGGCCCTCGGCATCGATCGTGCGTTGGGCCTGCTGGCTACTGAGATCACCGACCTCGGTGATCAACCCATCACTGATTGCAACGTCAGCGCGACGGGCATTGCGTCCGGTGCCGTCAACCACCATGCCGTTCGTAATAACTAAATCGTGCATACCCAACTCCCAAGGTCCTATACAAAGCTAGTGCGGTAGCCATCGGCGGCGCCAGATTGGCGCGCCCCTCGACCCACCCCCCACAAGCGGCTAGGCACTAACTAACCCTATTCCAATGGTGGCACCATGATGAGATGATCCACCAGAGCCAGAGATGACCACGACGACGGAAATCGACGAGCCTGCTGGCCCCGCTCAAGGGTTGTCGACGAACCAAATGCGATGGCTTATGGGCGGCCTGTTGCTCGGGCTTTTCTTGTCGTCGACTGAGCAGAGCGTGGTAGCCACCGCGTTACCCACCATTGCTGGTGAGCTTGGTGCAGCCAACCGCATTGCGTGGGTCGTGTCGATCTATCTACTCACCTCAACAATCGTCACGCCGTTGTACGGCAAGATGTCAGACCTGTTCGGACGCCGGATCGTCTATCAGACATCGATCTCACTCTTCTTGGTCGGATCGGTGCTCTGTGCGCTCTCACAGACGATGAACCAACTCGTCGCCGCACGAGCGTTCCAGGGGCTCGGAGGCGGCGGACTTATGTCGCTTGCGTTCGTAATCGTGGGCGATGTCGTCTCGCCGCGACAGCGCGGTCGTTATATCGGCTTGTTCACCGCTGTGTTTACTGTTTCAGCCATCACTGGACCGCTCTGGGGAGGCCTACTCGTTGACGGACCCGGGTGGCGATGGGTTTTCTGGAGCGTCGTACCGTTGTCAGCAATCACATTGGCGGTAATTCACCGAGGCCTACGTTTGCCGTTCACTACCCGGCAACGACGAATCGACTGGTTAGGCATGGTCCTGCTCGTCGTTGGTGCAACTGCTCTAATTCTGATCCCGATCTGGGGCGGCGATACCTACCCCTGGGGTTCATGGCAGATCGCAACCGCGATTGCGATCGCAATCACCGCTTCCGTGGCGTTCATTGTGCAAGAGAACCGAGCGGCTGAGCCGATCATCCCGATGCACCTCTTCCTCGACCGCACAGGTGCTGCCGTCTATGCCAGCGGTTTCTTGCTCATGGGGTCGTTGGTAGCGGTAATCACCTTCTTGCCGTTATTCCTGCAAATTGCCACCGGTGCTTCCGCCACCCGTAGCGGGCTCATACTCATCCCTGAGAGCGTTGGTATCAGCTTGGTTGCTACAGGCAGTGGCTGGTTGGTCTCACGGACCGGCCGGTACAAGTGGGCAATGCTGCTCGGGCCGTTCATGGCCACAATCGCCTTGATTTGGTTAACGACAATCGGTCCAGACACAGGGGCATTGGCGCTCGCACCAATCTTGTTCTTGCTCGGCGCTGGTCTCGGCCTTGTCTTTCCGAACCTGACCTTGTCGGTCCAGAACGCGGCACCGTTCGAGGATCTTGGCATTGCAACGTCGACATCCAACTTCTTCCGCAGCATGGGTGGCGCGTTTGGGGCAGCTGTCGGCGGGGCGATCCTGACTGGGCGACTCGACTCAGAACTCGCTGACCGCCTGGGTACAGCGCGCCTCAATGAAGTTGGCGGCGCAGCGGGCCTCATTCGAAGCCCAGCTGCTGTCAAAGACCTGGACCTAGAACTGCGCCAGCCGATCATCGAGGCAGTGAGCGACTCGGTCGTCGCGATCGTGTGGTGGGCGACACCAGTAATGGCAGCCGTTGGCGTGTTAGCCCTGCTCGTGCGCGAGACAGCGCTACGCACGTCGAGCGCTATTGGTGGATCAGACGCCACTACCTAGTCGCACTCGCCAGAGAGTGCACGCTATGGGCCCAGTGGCCAGACACTTGGCCTGGCACGGGCCTGCACCACTAGGGTCGGAAACATGGCAGTACAGGTGATTGGAATGATTGGGGTTGCCCGCCCGAGCGATGACGCGACTGTCCATGTCATTGAGGGCGGGGTATCTGCCAACTACCTCGTCGAGTTCAGCCAGGCCCACGATCAAGCTGGGTTTGACCTTGTACTTGTCGGCTACACGTCGACGTCGGCCGACGGCTGGGCCGTTGCAACCCACGCAGCAGCCCACACTGAGCAGCTCGGCTACCTGATTGCCCATCGACCTGGTTTCGTATCGCCGACGCTCGCCGCTCGCAAGGCCGCAACCTTTGATCAGTTAAGCGGCGGCAGGTTCGCGCTGCACATCATCGCTGGCGCCAGCGACAAGGATCAGCGTCGCGACGGCGACTTCTTAACCAAGGCCGAGCGATATGACCGCGCCGGCGAGTACATCGACATCATGCGACGAACCTGGACCGAGACCAAACCCTTTGACGTCGACGGCGTGCATTACTCGATGCAAGACGTTCGGTCTGATGTGCGTCCGTTCCAACAGCCATCCCCTCCGATCTTCTTCGGCGGCTCGTCGGCCGAGGCCCTCGAAATGGGAGCGCAACGCTGCGATGTCTATGCCGTGTTCGCCGAACCCCTTGCCGACACGGCCGCTCGCTTCGATGGCTTCCGCAAACTGACCGCTGCTCATGGCCGTCAGGCGCGATTCTCCATGAGTGTCCGTCCGATCTTGGGGGCGACCGAAGGGGAAGCCTGGGACAAGGCACACGCCATTCTGGGCGCAATCGAGTCGACAGGTTCGTCGTCTGCCGGCAGCATCACGAGCGGCCGCCAGGCCTATGACCAGAGTGGCGAGCGCATGCTGGCCCATGCTGCAAACTCTGACGTGCATGACGAACGACTGTGGCTCAAGATCGCTGCTGCGACCGGCGCACCAGGAAACACCTCATGTCTTGTTGGTACTCCCGAACAAGTCGCTGACGCGCTCCTTGAGTACTACAAGCTAGGCGGACTCGACTACATCTTGATGCGCGGCTTCGACCCACTCAACGATGCCCGCGAGTTCGGCAACGAACTCATTCCTCGCCTCAAGGCAGGAGCCCTCGAGCTCGATGAGCTAGCGGCCGCAACCGCACCTGGGCTCATGGCTAGTCAGCCCGGACGGTATTGCGAGCCCCAGAGAGCGATACGAACTTCGCTCAGGCTCGAGTCAGGTGCGAAGCTGGCGGAATGAAGATCAGTTGCGCGTTTCCGCCAGTTCCTGAAACCCCAGACCACATCGTGCTCGCCGAGGAGCTCGGCTTTGAAACCGCGTGGGTCTATGACACCCCAGCGCTGCAACTCGACTGTTGGATGACCCTTGCGCTAGCTGCAGTGCGCACCGAGCGGATCCGGTTGGGACCAGGCGTGCTCATCCCGTCGCTTCGACACCCAATGACGACCGCAGCGGCCATCACCACGCTCGTTGGCCTGGTCGGCCAAGATCGCGTCATCATTGGTGCCGGCACCGGCTTCACGGGTCGTCGTGCAATGGGCCAGAAGCCGTTGAGCTGGAAGCACTTCCCCGGCATGGTCGATGACGTCCGCGCACTGCTACGAGGCGAAGACATCGTGGTCGACGGCGAGCCTGTTCGCATGTTGCACTGGCCTGGTCAAGCGGCCGAGCGACCGATTGACGTGCCATGGATCATGGGAGTCAACGGCCCTCGAGGGCTCCAGGCTGCTGCCGACGCCGGCTGTGGCGTGTTCACCTCTCGGCCGCGGGCTGACGCTGACTACAGCCAGATTGACGATGTGATGTTGCTGGGCTTCGGCACAGTCATGGACGACCACGAGACCGTCGAGAGCCAACGCGTGATCAACACCGCTGGCCCGGGAGTCGCTGTCGCCTACCACGCGTTTCTAGAACAAGAGGACCCGCGACTCGAGGGGTTCCCGAATGCTGATCGATTCCTGGAACTAGCAAACGAGTTGCCAAAAGATGGGCGTCATCTCGAACTGCACGCTGGGCACCTGACAGAGCTAAACGACATCGACAAACAAGTCGTCACGGGTGACTCAATGTCCATTACGCCATTTACCTGCCACGGCGAAGAGATCCCCGGCCGACTCGAACGACTTGGCGATCAGGGGATCACCGAAGTCGCGTTCCAACCCATGGGCGACATCGAGCGAGAGCTCACAGCATTCGCTTCCGCAGCTGGATTAACCAGCTAATCGGCGAGTTCAAAATGGTCAAATATGGGCGGAACTAGCTCATAGGCGCGGATCAAAAACGATGCGACCGGTGGTCTTACGGTCAAAGAGGTCCTTGAGCGCGCGCGGCAGCTCGGCCATGCCCACTATCTCGCTGACCAGCGGGTCGATCTTGCCGTCGAGCAGTAGTTGATACACCTCGTCGTAGCACTGCGTGAATGGTGCCGGGTCAACACCGCGATACCCGCCCATGTGCACACCCACAACTGAGTAGTTCTTCACCAGCACATGGTTCGCCGGCGCCGCGGGGATAGAACCACTCGCAAACCCGACCACAAGCAGCCGTCCTTCCCAAGCAACCAGCCGCCGAGCGACGTCGAAATAGTCGCCACCAACGGGGTCATACACCACATCGACGCCCCGGCGGTCAGTCTCAGACATCACGCGCTCATAAAGGTCTTCGTTCCGGTAATCAATCGCTACATCGGCACCCAGATCGCGACATACCTGCATCTTGTCGGGCCCGCCCGCAGCCGCGATCACGCGGCAACCATGCGCTTTTGCCATCTGAACCGCCGACGAACCAACGCCACCTGCAGCCGCCAATACGAGCACAGTCTCACCAGGTTGCAGATTGCCTCGGCGGTGTAACGCGAACCAGGACGTGCCATAGGTGACGTGCATCGCCACCGCGGTCCTAGTTTCGACGCCATCGGGGATCACGGTGACATCTTTGGCTGCTAGCACGGCTTGTTCGCCAAACCAGCCCGAAGTACCCGATGCCATTCCCAGGACTCGCTGCCCGATCGCCAGATCAACATTGTCGCCAACAGCGATGATCGTTCCCCCACCGCTCATACCCGGGGTGAATGGCGTGGGCATCTGAACTTGATAGGACCCTTGACACTGCAAGATGTCCGCAAAGTTCAGATCCGCCGCCTCGACGGCAACAACAACCATTCCGGGCGCTGCGACCAGCGGGTCGACCTCGTCGAGCCGAAGAACATCCCACGGATCGCCCAACTCATGCATTTGCCAAGTCTTCATATGTACTCTCCCTTTAGACCGGTCGTTCAAATAACAATTGCGTCATCAGTCGCCAAACCAATCGATGCCGCCTGCACCGACCTGACGCTGCAGCTCTACCTGGGCCATGGTGAACTTGGCCAACTGGTTCATGTGGACTTCGTCGGGACCGTCGGCGATGCGCATAAGTCGAGCGGTCACATACATATCAGCGATCGGAGTATCACCGCTGACGCCCTTGCCACCGAAGATCTGCATGGCGCGTTCAGCTACGTCGTGGGCCAGCTTCGGTCCAATGATCTTGACCATCGAGATGTAGTCACGGGCACCCTTAGCCCCTGCCTTATCCATCTCGGCCGCAGCTTTAAGCACGAGCAGTCGAGCTTGTTCAATCGAGCACCGGGCGCGAGCGATGTCTTGGCGCACTGACGAGTACTCGCTGATCTTGCGACCAAACGGCTCGCGATCGTCGGCTCGTGCACACATCAGTTCCATCATTCGCTGCGCCATGCCCACATTGGTCATTGCGTATTGGAAGCGTCCTGGACCCAGCCGACCTTGGGCGATCGTGAAGCCTTGGCCTTCACCCATGATGATGTTGTCGACGGGAATGCGAACGTTGGTGAACTTCAACTCACCATGGCCTGCTGGCGAGTGGTAATTGCCAAACACCTCGACGCATCGCACGACTTCAAGCCCATCGCTGTCGCGAGGGACCAGCACCGTCGAGTGTTGTTGGTGGCGTGGCGCGTCGGGATTCGACAGACCCATCGTGAGTAAGACTTCGTTGAGTGGATGCATGATGTTGCTGCTCCACCACTTACGGCCATTGAGCACGTACTCATCACCGTCTCGGACGATGGTGAGCTGCATATTGGTGGCATCAGAGGATGCAACCTGCGGCTCGGTCATGGCATAGGTAGAGCGAATCTCACCTGCCAGCAATGGGCGCAACCATTGGTCTTGTTGGGCAGCGCTGCCGAACTTGGCGAGCACCTCCATGTTTCCACGATCAGGCGCCGAACAGTTGAAGACCTCGAACGACCATGGCAGGCGACCCATAACCTCAGCCAGTGGCGCAAACTCAAGGTTCGTAAAGCCCGGACTCCAGTCGCCATATTCGGCAGGCAAGAACCAGTTCCATATGCCAGCCTCTTTGGCCTTAGCTTTAAGCTCCTCGACCACCGGAGGCTGCTTCCACAAGTTGGCACCGTCCATCACAAAGTCGTGATGCTCGCGTTCACGCGGGTAGACGTGAGCGTCCATGAACGCTTCGAGGCGTTCCTTGGCTTCCATCACCTTTGGCGTGTAGTCGAAATCCATCTTGTCCCCCTAGGTCGGTTACCTGAGCATTACATAGGGCCAGGTGTCGCGCCTAGAGACGCCATCTCTACAAGAGAGGGCAACACGCCATCTCTCAAGAGAGGGCAACCGGGAACGAGTCCGACTTCTCCGTCAGGGTTCCCTGGCACGCCTTCACAATGAGACGGGGCCACGAAGTACGTTGATTGTCGATGAGGAGACGCCATGAAGCTTTCAGTTGATTACCCCAGCGTTGCGTTCCGAGAGGGCCCCGAAAAGGTGCTCGAGCTCGGTAAGGCAATCGAAGACATTGGCTATGACGAGATCGCCGTGTTCGATCATGTCGTGATGGGTTACCCAACCGACGACCGGCCTGGTCCCCGATACCCGCCCAAAATGCCAGTTCTTGAAGCGATCGTGCTCATGGCTCAACTTGCGGTGGTGACCGATCGAATCGGCTTGGCCACCGAAGTACTCGTGCTTCCGCAACGACAACCGGTGCTTGTCGCCAAGCAGATCAGCACCATCGATCTGATGTCGCAAGGACGGGTGCGACTCGGAGTTGGCGTCGGTTGGCAAGAATCCGAATACGACGCGCTCGAAGAAGATTTCACCAACCGGGGCCGCCGAATGGACGAGGCAATCGCGCTACTGCGCTCGTATTGGTCCGACGAGCAGATCGACTTCGATGGTGAGTACTACTCGTCGACAGCGATGGCGATGGAACCGAAACCATCACAACCCGGTGGTCCCGAAATTTGGATCGGGGGTGGCAGCAAAGCGGCACTGCGTCGAACCGGCGAACTCGGCGACGGTTGGATGGGAAGCGCTTTGTCGACTGAAGAGACCATCACGGATTCGGTCGCGACAATCCACTCAGCAGCCGAAGCAGCCGGCCGTGATCCAGCAAGCATCGGCCTGCAAATGATGCTGCAACCACCTCCGTCAAAAGAAGAAGACAAGGCGTACTACGCGGACCTTGACCAGGTCGTCCAACGAGTCGTTCGCCTGAAAGAACTCGGCTTCGAATGGGTGTCGCTCAATGCAACCGCAGTCTTCCAGGCAGGCGCTCGCTCTGTCGATTCCATGATCGATCAACTCGGCCTGCTGCACGCAGCCATCACTGCCGAGATAGGACACAGCAATGACAATTAGTCTCGGAGTGACCATGCCGTTGCTCGACACCGGCGGCGCTCCAAGTTTTGTGCGGGACTTTGCTCAAGCGGCCGAGGATCTCGGCTACCAGGGCCTAGCTCTCGCAGATCATGTACTCGGCGCCAACAGCGAGAGTCGACCTGACTGGGGTGACCGAAACACATCGGCCGACTACTTCCATGACCCGTTCGTATTGTTTGGCTTCCTTGCAGCGTGCACCACATCGATCGAATTCTCAACGCAAGTGATGATCTTGCCTCAACGTCAGACTGCACTTGTCGCCAAGCAGGCAGCATCGCTTGACGTGCTTTGCGAGGGACGCTTCCGGTTCGGCATCGGCAGCGGCTGGAACCCAGTCGAGTACCAGGCTTTGAACGAAGACTTTACGAATCGCGGCAAGCGACTTACCGAGCAGGTCGAGGTCATGCGTCGGTTGTGGGCTGAGCCGCATGTGACCTTCACCGGCGACTATCACGAGATCGATGACGCTGGAATTAACCCACTGCCAACCGGTCGTTCAATCCCACTGTGGTTCGGCGGCCACGAGGACCGCATGCTTCGCCGCATAGCCAAGCTCGCAGACGGCTGGATCATGTTGGCCTTCCCACCCGACGACACCGCCCTCGAAGCATTCGAAACCTTGCGCGGTTACATCCGCGACGAAGGCCGCAACCCTGCTGATGTTGGGCTCGAGATCTGGACGTCACTTGGCGACGGCGATGACGACAAGTTGCGCGCCGACTTCCAGTTCTGGAAGGACGCCGGTGTTAGCCACATCACGCTGAACAACTGGTACCCCCGGCCACCTCATACCCGCATGGCCGAGCGAGGCGCCGACGCCCACATGGACGCGCTGCGCCACTACCGCGAACTCATCGACGACCTGCTGTAGTTACGACCCCGCCACGACACACCCACCATCTATCAGGAGTATCTCACCGGTCGCCACTTTGGCGTCGTTGCCGTAAACGGCGCGAGACTCAGTCTGTCCTTCGAAAGAGAGAGCGCGCTATGACGGAAACGGTCATCTACGAAATTCGCGACAAGGTCGCCTTTGTCACCATCAACCGGCCCCAGGCCTACAACGCTTGTGACAAGCCGACGTATGAACGACTCGCCGAGGTATGGCAAGACTTCGCGGTGAATAACGATGCATGGGTCGCTGTTTTGACCGGCGCCGGCGACAAGGCATTCTGCGCCGGGAGCGATATCAAACAAAACTTCAACACCAAGCCTGAGCCGGCTGACGCGTTCGGCGCGGAGGGCCGGGATGACCTGATGCGAGGCCTCGACGTCTGGAAGCCGATCATCGCTGCAGTGAACGGTCACTGCAACGGAGGCGGCCTTGAGATGGCGCTCGGTTGCGACATAAGGATCGCCTCCGAAAACGCCCAGTTTGGCTTGGGTGAGTCCCGTCTAGGTTTACTACCCGGAGGCGGCGGCACCCAACGACTGACCCGCACGATCCCGCTAGGCGATGCGCTCTGGATGTTGTACTCGGGCGAACGAATCGACGCTACAGAAGCTCACCGCGTCGGCTTGGTGAATCGAGTCGTGCCGCTGGATGACCTGATGGCGACCGCCGAAGCGATGGCGCGCAAAATACTAGAAGCAGGCCCACTCGCTGTGCGGGCTATCAAGCAGGCCGCTATCAAGGGCCTCAGCATGCCTCTTGATGATGGACTTCGGCTCGAGTCGAATCTGTTCCGGCTTTTGGCGATGACCGAAGACAGCGTTGAGGGCACGAGAGCATTCGCCGAAAAGCGTCAGCCTGAGTGGAAAGCCCGCTGATGTCCAGCAATCACCACACCCACCAGGATAGAGATAGCAACGTAGAGGAGACGTCATGTTAAAGCCGGTACAACTCGGAGCGAACAGCGGGCTGCGGGTCTCGCAACTCGCGCTCGGCACCATGAACTTTGGAGAACCAGGACGAGGCCATCAGAGCGATTGGACCCTCGACGCCGATCAAGCCCGACCGATCTTCCAGGCCGCGCTCGACCACGGACTCTTCACCTTCGACTGCGCAAACGTCTACGGCATAGGTGCTTGCGAAGAGGTCGTCGGCCAATTGTTGCGTGAACTAGTCCCACGGGACCAGTACGTTCTCGGCACCAAGGTCGCCATGAAAATGGGAGACGGCGCCAACCAACTCGGCCTCTCGCGCAAACACATCATGGAATCGGTCGACGCCTCGCTTCGGCGACTCGGCGTGGACTACATCGATCAGCTCGTGATCCATCGACACCCCCATGGCATCCCTGGCCATGTCGAGACGCCGGTTACCGAGACGATGGAAGCGCTGCACGATGTCGTAAAGGCGGGCAAGGTCCTGTACCTAGGCGGCTCGTCGATGTTTGCTTGGCAGTTCACCGAGATGCAGATGACCGCTGAACAGAATGGCTGGACCAAATTCATTTCGATGCAGAACCACTACAACCTCATCTACCGCGAAGAAGAACGCGAGATGAACAAGTACTGCGCGAAGACCGGCGTGGGTCTCATGCCATGGTCACCTTTGGCTCGTGGCATTCTTGCTGGCAGTTACAAAGGCGGCCTAGATAAAGGTCAGACAACTCGCAGTTCGGGCGTAGACCGTAAACGAACCGGCATGCTCTATCGCGGTGAAATGGACTTCGCTATCGCTGACCGAGTCATCGAAGTTGCTGAAAGGTACGGCAAGACACCAGCCCAAATTTCGGTCGCTTGGTTACTGAACAAGCCCGAGATCGCAGCACCAGTGGTTGGCGTGTCAAAGATCAAACAGCTTGACCAACTCGTCGCAGCATGCGATATCACCCTTGATGCCGCTGATGTCACCTATCTCGAAGAGCTCTACAAGCCGGTCGACAACCTGTTGTCCATCGGCTTCAGCTGACCCAAACGTGGATCGAGAGTGCCCACCTGCATGGGCTAATGTCCCAGGTCTGCCAATGCCGGTTCAGATTGCTCTCGGCACTAGCGCGTCGATTTCTTCGGGCGAGTAGCCAAGCTCCCCGAGGATCTCGCGACTGTGTTCGCCAAGTGCGGGTGCCCGGCGCGGTCCGACCTGGGCCACGCTCGTCACCTTGACCGGGTGGTTGATGATCCACGGCGTATCAAGTTCGCCATTGGCGGGCTCGACGGCCATAGCGTTGATGCGGACCTGTTCGTCGACCGCCGCCTCTTCGACCGTGGCTACCAGGTTGACCGGAAGGCCGTATCGGTCTAGTTCACGCAACCATTCGGTAGCGCTCTTCGTGCGCACAATCTTCTGGATCTCTTCGCCGAATGACTCACGAGCCTCACCAAAAATGGTCTCGAGGTCCGGGAAGCGCGAGTCGCCAAGCAACTCGACCGCGTCAAGCGCAACCAACAACCTTGTAAGCATTTCTTCGTCGCGAATCATATTGAATTGCAACCATCTGCGGTCTGCAGTCTCGTATGGCCGCAGCATCGGTGCGTAGATCCGGTTCCTATTGCGGTAACGAGTCATATCGGCACCGGCCATCGCACCTTGCACGATTCCGGCGGCAGACCACACCCCGTTCGCCAACAGTGACGTGTGCACCATCGCTCCCTCGCCGCTGCGTTCTCGATGCAGTAATGCTGTCACGATTCCGGCATAGAGCGATACGGCCGTTGGATGATCGCCCATTCCGGGAAGGCCTTGCGTCGGCAATGTGTCCGGCTCGCGCATGATGTCCATCAAGCCACTGCGCGCCCAGTAGGCCAGCTGGTCAAATCCCTTGCGGTCCCGTTCCGGACCCTCCTCGCCGTATGCCGTCAGTGATGCATAGATCAAGGTCGGGTTTAGTTCCCGGAGAGTCTCATAGGTCAGGCCAAGTGCTTCTCTCACCGGGTATGGATAGTTGGTGATGAAGACGTCGGCATCAGCGACCAACCGCTGCAGGACCTCTTGACCTTCCGCTGATTTCAGGTCTAGTTCCAGGCTGCGCTTATTCCGCCCGTGCAGCTCCCAGAACCAGTCAGGGTCAGCGTCTGGCGTGGTGTCGATGCTGGACAAAAGCCGCAACATGTCACCAATCCCGGGCTGCTCGACCTTGATCACGTCGGCGCCAAAGTCTGCCAGCATCGTCGCCGCAGCAGGTGCTGCGATGACAGATGCACAATCAATTACTTTAAGGCCGGACAAGAGATACGGAGTCACAGGACCTGTCTTAGCAGCCCTCGCGCTCTACCAAGCCCTTGCGATCTAATAACCACCCGCTCCATCGGCTAGATCTCGTTGACCTTCCGTGCGATCAGTCGAAGCTACGGTGGACAGATGAGTGCAGAACTGACGAGTGCGGTGCCCGGTCTCAAGGTCATCGACACTGACACGCATTGGTCCGAACCAGCAGACCTCTGGACGAGCCGTGCACCGGCGAAGTACATCGACCGGGTACCACAGCTCACCGAGCGCCACGGTCGGCGTCGCTGGTGGTTTGACGGCGACATTTCCATCGCGTTGCCAATCGCATCGAGTGTGATCGACACAGAGGGCCAGAAGGTCACGGGAACCGCGTTCTTCGACATGGACAACGACATGGTGCATCGTGCCAGCTTCGATGCCGAGGCCAGAGTGGCGATGATGGACACGCTGGGGGTTCACGCCCAGGTCATGTATCCAAACGTTGCCGGGTTTGGTAATCAAAACTTTATGCGATCTAGCGACGACGCACTTCGATTGATCAGTGTGCAGATCTACAACGATGCGCTCGCCGAGTTTCAACACGACACCGGTCAACGGGTCTTTGGCATGGCACTGCTGCCCTGGTGGGACCTTGAGCAGGCAGCTATTGAAATCGAACGAGTCCATGCCAACGGCCTTCGCGGCATCGTCACGTGTTCGAACCCTGAAGAGGCCGGACTGCCTGATATGTCTCAACCGGTGTGGGATCAGATCTGGGAACGGTGCTCAGACCTGGCGATGCCAGTGAACTTTCACATCGGTTCGTCGAAGGGAAACCTTGACTTCTTCGGCAAAGCCCCGTGGCCATCGTTTGGCGAGGAACAGAAGCTGGCTGTTGGGTCCGCTAATTTGTTTATGGGCAACGCACGCGTGATCGGGAACATGATCTATTCCGGCGTCCCCGAACGGTTTCCAAATCTCAAGTTCGTTTCGGTCGAGAGCGGCATCGGCTGGCTGCCGTTCTTCCTGGAATGTCTCGATCATCAACTTCTCGAGACGGCACCCAATGAACTTGCGATGTTGTCGATCAAGCCCTCGGACTACTTCCGGCGCCAGTTCTTTGGCACGTTCTGGTTCGAGTCGGCGATGGTCAAAGCAGCGATTGACTTCCTCGGCCCTGACTGTCTGATGTTTGAGACAGACTTCCCACACCCAACGTGCCTGTACCCACGCGACGATGACCGATTGGCAGCGACTCTCTCGGGTCTCGAGCCAGCCGTCGTTACCAAAGTGATGCAGGACAACGCTGCCCAGCTCTACCGCATACCTCTCGACTGACGTGGCAACGCCAGTGAGTACGAGATTCTGGCTGAGCTCCAAGAGCCAGAACACATAGGTCCGAGCGGACCGCCGGCCGTCGACAAAGAACGCGACAGCCGATCCGAAGGCCTCTGTGCTCGCGCCTATTGGAGCGGCCCTCATCTACCCGATAGCCAGCAGATGACTTGCGACCTAGCCGACCTCAGACCAGTGAGCTGGCACCTTAAGCGGCCCTCGGAATGCCCAGCCTCCAAACCGTACTGGGCCGGCCGACTCATCGAGCCGTAGATCCCGCAAGCGATCGAACACCTTAGGAAGTGCGACGTCACCGACGAGACTGCGCGACGCTGCCGCTCCAGCGCAGAAGTGTGGGCCAGCCCCGAAGGTCAGGCTTGGCCGGTTTTCCCTTCCCACCTCGAACCGGGCCGAGTCAGAGAAATGGTCTTCGTCGCGATTAGCCGAACTAAACATCAAGAACACCCGCTCTTCAGCCTCGAACTGCACCCCGCCGAACGAGTAGTCCTGCGCGATCCGTCGAGGCGACATACCAATCGGTGAGATCCAGCGGCAGTATTCCTCGAATACCTGCAGCCACGTGACCTCGCCTCGCTGCACGATTTCTAACTGCTCGGGATGCGTGAGCAATGCCCATATCGCACCCGCGATCGCATCCCTTGGCTCGTTTTGGCCGCCCGAGATGGTGAGCTTGATATTGGCCCGCACATTGCCCATCGCCATGCCAGACGCAGCCATCACTGATAGCAAACTGTGGTCCGGGTCAGACTCGAGCTCGACAAGACGCTCGTCGATCGCCGCGTCGATCGCCGCTGTTGCCTGACGACACCGGGCTTCGCGCTCGGGGTCTCCGCCATAGTTCGAGACACCGTCGATCATCGCCTGGCTCCACGCATCCATGTCTTGGTAGCTGATGTTGGTGAGTCCGGTCATCACCTTGAGCGCTTCACCGCTAAGCGCTGTGGCATAGCCGACTACAAGATCACCTTTTCTATTGGACTCAGCCAGAGAGTCGAGCACAACATCAGCGAGCTTGTTGAACTGATCAGCCCATGAGGCCTTCACCGTCTTTGGTGATACCGCCGGGTAATAGACGAAACGCTCCTTGCGGTGCTCGTCGCCGTCGCTGCGCATCATGTTCTTGCCCATAAGCTCATTCATGAGCCCACCTGGCTGATCCGATGAAAAGACCTTTACATTCTTCTCGCATGTATGGATGTCGTCGCGTTTAGTAAGCAGCGTTGCGTTCAGCTCGGGAACAAAGCAGATCGGCGTGTTCGCTCGCATGTCGGCCAGCGCCGGGTACGGGTCGGCCCAGAACGCAGCCGGGTCAATATGGACAATCGGGGCATCGGACATGAAGTGAGTTTGTCATAACCACCAGTTGATAATGGTTGCTCGACAGGCTGGCCTAATGCACCGCCCGTTCCAGTACCGGCTTTCACCGCACCCACAACCCGGGGTGCTCACCGTTAACTGTTCAACGGCTGGTGAGACGCGCCTTCAGAGGCCAACATCCGAAAGCGAATCAGCGCCATGACGCTGCTCAGGCCAGACAACATTGCGAGCAGCACGTAAACCAGGTCGAAGCTGCCTCGCCAGTCAGCGATCACCCCAGCGATGAGGGCAGCAGCGAATGACCCGAAGCCGTACAAGATGGTGATCGTTCCGTACGCAGAACCAAACGACCGGTCATCGAGGTGATCTCGCACTGCTGCCGCGGTCAAGATCGGGATGGAAAAGGACCCCCCGCCGTACAACCCGACGGCAATGGAACTCCAGGGTTCAGCATTAAGTGTCAATAACAGTGACGCTGCCACACACACCGCACCAGCGATCGCGAGAGTGCGGTCTCTTCCGATGCGATCAGATAATTGTCCGAGCGCGAGCGGGCCAACGATGCCGGCTACAGCAAAGACCGAGAACAAATTGTTGACATGAGTCGAACTAAAGCCCGCATCAGCTTTCAGAGCGAGCCCTAGGAACTGCGTCCAAGCCCCGGCAAGCGCCGAGAACATCGTGTAGCAAGCCAGCAGCAACTTCCATTGAGGAATCGACCGCAGGGCGCTCGCCGAAACGATTGCTCCTCGCTCGACTTGTCGGTCGGTAGGTCGAGGGCGGACTAGCAAGAAAGCAGCCGCCAGGATTACGACAGCAATCGCCGCTTCAATGCCGAAGATGGGACGCCACGCGTCTTCGTTGTCGACGACGCGCCGGTACAACGTGGTGCCTTGGCTGAGTCCCAACAAACCAATGCCCATAGTCGCGGTGAGAGCGCCAAGGACAGCTCCTCGACGCGAGGCGGGAACGTTCGCTGTTGCAAGAGCCGGTGCCGTCACCCAGATTCCGGCCCCACCGAGCCCAATCAACCAGACACCGACGCTCAGCGTGAGGAAGGACGGTGCGACAGCAAGCAGCACCAGCGCCGCCGCCGAAATAGCCAGCCCGGCTCGCATCATATGGATTGGTTCGGTGCGACCTGCCAGCAACGTGACGATGATCACGCCAAAGATATAGCCCGCGAAATTTGACCCTCCAAGTACCCCTGCCGCCGTATTCGAGTCGACTAGATCGTTGCGGATTGCAGGGAGCAGAATCGAGATGGTCGATCGGCCGAACATGTGTGAAACCACCACACACATGCAGATCACCGCGGCAATCACCAGCGCTGGTCTGCTGAGTTTCTCGCTCATCAGCGCAACGATTCCACAAGATCGCGCCACGCTGTTACCTCAGACGACAGTCCAATAACGGTCAAAGCGAAGAGCTGTACCAGTTGATCTCGCTTTCTATGCATCGCTCTCGCCCATGTTGGTCCAACATCACGTGCTGGCAATCAGTGGATCGAAGCGCCTTGTCGACTACGGATCAACGACCATGGGGTAGCCAGGCCAGCCGCTACCGAGCGACGAGCGCACCATCTTCGCAGCACACTCCCCGGCCTGGGAAGAGGTTTATTGCCATGTTGCCCACCTAGCTGCGTTCATACGCGTCGAGCCGTGTTCCAGCTAACGCGACGAAGAGCGACAGATCTCGCCTGAGTACGCCACCGACTCCGATGCTTGTGTCGGGGTGATCCCGTCATCAGCGGCCACGACCCATGAAATGCTCGAGCTCGACTGCGGCGGCATCAACATGCGCGGTATCGAGATCGTGGACAACTATTACCACGCAGACTGGGCCTGGGCTGTCGACACACCGTTCACGTCAACCAAGTTGATCGCGACCCATTTCGGAGGAACCTGCACGCCCTTGGCCGTCGCCTGGCCGAAATGCTTCAACCATGGGGCGGCACTTCGAGATTATGGGCAGCCGGGGGATTTATCACGACAGTTGGTTCGCGGGAGCATTCGGACCCCGCAATCCATCGGATCCAGCCCACAACAAGTTTCGAGGCTGGATCCCAGACGAAGACGATGGGAGTTAAATGACCTACCGGTCGGCTACAGCCAGGCGCATGATCCGGCCGAACTCCAGCCAGCGAAGTCGGCTGAGCTCCGAGAGCTGTTCAATGCTCACGCCGAAGCAAACCAGCCCTTCCTCATTCGCGGAGGTCTTCCTAGCTCGGTCTTCTTAGCCCGGTCTTCCGGCCCGATCTGATGAAATCGACGACGCGGAGCGAGTGGATTTTCAACGCCAACAATGACAGCACCGTCGAGGCCACGGCTCCAAAGTTTCTGAACGGCTAGTCAGCCGTCCGGTAGTTCGATTCGCCGGTGTCCCTGATGATTCTGGCGTACTTTTTGTGTAGGCGGGATCGCTGGCAGGTTCACCTCTCCAGGTGGCATGAACAGCAAGAACCTGTTGCGATTCTCACCTGGCTACCCGACTGATGCGTGCCCCGGGCCATCCTCTCCGGGTGGACCCGATTACGGGCGCGTTGGACCCCCTGAACCGCTGGGCTGGCGTTCGGCCCAGGCAATTGAGACAATCTCACGATGACCACAGAGACTCCCATGGCAGAAGCAGTGCTATCCCGGCCGGTCGACTTGGCAATAGTCGGCGGCACCGTTGTCCCGTGCGACGGGTCAGATCCAATAACAGCGACCGTCGTCGTTCACGACGGACGAGTCATCGACATCGCCGAACATGGTCAGACGATCGAAGCTCGGCGCACCATCGATGCGTCTGGATCAGCAGTGCTTCCAGGCTTTGTCGACTCACACACCCACGTCGCATCCAACATGTTGTTGCGAGGCCTATTGGAAGACACCGAGCTGTTCGCTTGGCTCGACACAATGTGGCGTCTCAAGCAAAACTTTGATCACGAAACACTGTATTGGGCATCGATGTGTGGTCTGGTCGAGATGGCCAAATCCGGCATTACGTGCTTCAACGAACACTTCGACGCCTACGCGGTGACCCCGCAGGCAAGGGCACTTGACGACATCCAGCTGCGAGCCACCCTTGGCTACGGCTTTGCCGATGGAGGCGTCTATGCCGATGTCGGGGCCTGGTCTTGGGCAGCGCTCGCCGACTTCGATACGGCAAGCGCTGGCGCAGCAAACATCGATGGCGACCGGGTTCGCCTGGCGCTGTCACCACACGCTCCATACTCCTGCAGCGAAGCTATGTGGCGCGAGGTGCGAGCCCTTGCTGACGACCGCCAACTGCCGATCCACACTCACGTGGCCGAAGGCCTAAACGAGACTGCTTTTATGCAAGAGACCTATGGAAAGACAACCGTGCAGTGGCTTCACGACATCGGTTTTCTGGCTTCCGACATCACTGCTGCGCACTGCAGCCAACTCACTGCCAGCGATATCACGTTATTAGCCGAACATGACGTCAAAGTTGCCCACTGCCCCGTCTGCAACGCCAAACTCGTGTCGGGAACCATGGACCTTCAGAGCCTGCTGGCAGCGGGCGTAACCGTAGGGCTTGCGACTGACGGCCCGGCGAGCCACAACACGCTCGACACCTTTCAAGAGATGAAGTACGCAGCAGTCACTCACAAGCAGGCAACAGGCGATCCCACCTTCCTGACGACCCGGCAAGTGCTCGGAATGGCGACTCGCGAGTCTGCGAAGGCGATGCACCGACCCGAACTGGGAACAATTGCCGTGAATACCCCGGCCGACATCACCATCGTGGATATGAGTGGCGCTCACGTAGCTCCGCTTTACGACATAGAGGCCGCACTCGTGTACGGCAGTCGAGCCGATGACGTGACCCACACGATCGTCGGTGGCCAACTAGTACTCGATGACCGACAGGTCGTTGGTGTGGACGAGGAGCAGGTCGTTGCCCGGTTTACCGAACACGCCCTCGCGTTGCGGGACCGCTCACTCTGATTCAATCGTTCGACCTCTGCGCCTACCCGGCGCAGAAACCTGGCGAACGTAATGCAATGGCTGCCTCCTCCAGCTCTGTCGCTGTGCGCACGGTCCCGAGATAGTTCATATCGAGCGCGAATCGCTGTCATTGTGTGATGGTGCGGTGGCTTGGGCCAGGAGCTCCCAGGCCCTAACCCCCCTTCGGGTCACGACCGACGTTGTCTCTGCTGGCCAGCAGACCCAGGTTCAAAAAGCTAGCTTTGCCATGAGCAATACCGAAGACGACAAGGTTCTCGTCTACAGAGGAAACTGGAATATGACGGATGCATCTGACATGCACGCCAAGATGAAGCTCGCCACGAGCGAGGAAATCTGGAAGCCAGGTGGGCCTGTCACAGACTGGACAACTGATTACGACATCCGCGACGAGGGCTACGTCAAGAACCCGGTTCCTATCTGGGCTGAAATGCGTGACAAGTGCCCGATCGCTCACACCGACCGGCTCGGCGGATCTTGGAACCCGACCCGCTTTGACGACACGCGAGAACTCGCTAAAATGGTGCCCGAACTCAGCTCGCGACAACCCCTCGTGATGCCTCCAGCACCGAACGCTCCCGAACTATCTCGCTACGAACAAGCGATTGCGGCAGCCCCCATCACCGCCGACCCCCCGATCCAGACCTGGACACGACGCATGCTGCTTCCAGCGTTCGCGCCGCGTGCGGTCGCTAGCTACGGGGAGTACACCGAATCGCTTTGTCATGAGCTGATCGATGAGTTCATCGAGCGTGGCGATTGCGATGGTGCCGTCGAGTACTCACAGCAAATTCCGCCTCGCGTCATCGCTCATCTCATAGGTGTGGACCCGGGCATGGCGGACCAGTTCGTTCATTGGGTAAACATGTTGCTCGGTGAAGGCATCAACAAGCCTGCACTTCGCATGAAAGCTCGCGACGAACTACTGGGCTTCATCTCCGGCGAGGTGCAGAAACGCATGGACGACCCCAAAGAGGATCTACTGACCGAACTGCTGTTCATGGAGCTCGACGATCCCGAGGCCAAGATCACGCCACAGGTTGTGGTCGGCGTCACCAATCTGCTGATCGTTGCGGGCATCGACACGACGTGGAGTTCGATTGGATCTGCACTCTGGCACCTAGGCACCTATCCCGAAGACCGGCAGCGTCTGATCGATCAGCCAGAACTCTTACCCACGGCGATCGAAGAGTTCTTGCGCTTCTACGCACCCGTGACCATGGCACGGGTCGCCGATACCGACATTGACTACAACGGCGTGCACATCAAGCGAGGTGACAAGGTTCTGATGAACTTCCCGGCCGCCTGCCATGACCCCGAGCAGTTCGAGAACCCCGACGAGTTCATCATTGATCGCGCTAAGAACCGTCACATCGCGTTCGGTTCTGGCATACATCGATGCGCCGGGTCGAATCTAGCTCGACTTGAGATGACCATCGCTGTCCGAGTCTGGATGGAACGCATTCCAGAGTTCCATATCAGAGCCGACGAACCAATGAAGTGGGCCGGCGGCCAGGTCCGAGGACCCCGCATCATGGCGATGTCATTCCCTGCCGGCCACAAGCGGTAACAGGACGTTGGACCGGCGCAGGCCTCAACCCATAACGAGCGAAGCGCGCTTGACTAGTCCAGCATCCTGATCGACGAACGCCTGATTGATGTCTTCGAGGGCATAGTCCTGCACAACTTCATCAAGCGGTAGGCGCTCGGCGTTGCGACTCAAGAACTCGATCGCTCGCTGCAGACTCACTGCGTCGTAGGAAGCGACAGCCTCAATGCGCTGGTTTTGTGCCGTGAGACGACCCGGATCACAGTCGAAGCTCGTGCCAGTGAAGAAAACGCCAATCTCCAGGTAGCGGCCACCCCAATTCAGCATTCGCAGGCCTTCGTTGATGACCTCGGCCGAACCAACAAGTTCAGCAACAACGTCTGCACCATCACCATCGGTCAGATCTTTAACCGCGTTGATACGCGCCCGTGAGTCCGTGATCTCGGAGATGTCAATGACTTCGTCGGCACCCATCTGCCGGGCCAGTTCCAGCCGCTCGGGGATGCTGTCGATCGCAATAACCATCTCAGCACCCCTCTCCTTCGCTATGGCACACGCGTACACGCCGAGCCCGCCGCAGCCTTGGATGACCACCCTGTCGCCCATCTCAACGTTTACTCGTTCAAGCCCCATGATCACCTGTGCGAGAGCACAGTTGGCGCTGACCACCATGGTGTCGGTCACGTTGTCGGGCACCTTGAAGATCGCTTGCCCTGGGTGGAGATAGAGATAATCGGAAAATGTTCCCCTGGTATAGGGCCACTGCGTGAGTTCACCCCGCTGGATGCTGAAACTCTGCCTGCACGCTTCGCTTAGACCGCGCATGCAGTTCCGGCACCGGCCACATGGCCGGAAGTACTGAAATGCCAGACGGTCGCCCTCGGCCAGAGGTGCACCATTCCAATCGGTCATGACGTCGTCGCCCAGCGCATACACGCTACCCGTCGCCTCATGACCCAGGATCCGACCTTCGGGTGTCACGACCTGTCCGAGTCGACCGTCGCCTCGCCAGATGTGCAACTCAGAGCCGCAGATATTCGTTCGGGTGATTTTGAGGGTCAGCCCGCCCGGCCTCGGCTCTGGTATTGGGAATTCTGCTATCTCAAATGGCCGCCCAGGCTCATAGAAGAGTGCCGCTCGGTTCGTGCTGCTCATAGTGCTTCCTCCTGTGCCGAACGGTGTCGCGCCCAGCTTCGAGTGCAATGCACGACCAGTTTCGCGGGTTGATCAGCCTTTCGGCAAACGGTACGAACCGCCACAAAGAGAAAGTGGCTGTTCAACTGCCGACGTATCGACGAAGCGCTCTACGGCGCTAAGAACGCTCGACACAATTAGGTCCGATCCAAATCGCTTCGTAGCAAGCTTCCAGCAACTTGTTAACGACCCGCCAGGTGCCGCCATAAACCATCTCGCGAGAGCCGGACGAACCACTATCTGGCGACTTGGAGAGTCGATCCTGGTGCCACGTCTTAGGAACTAGCCGAATTTTGTAGAAACAGAAAAGGCGAACTAACTTGCAAATTGCTACTTAATCTCCTGACTAAGGACACGCCATGCCCGACCTGAACGACGTCCGGTCCTTTCTTGCCGAAGAGACCGGGCTCGCCACTGTCAGCACTACCCAAGCAGACGGGCGGGTGCTATCCAGCGTTGTGAACTGCGGCGTCTTCGATCACCCGGTCACTGCGGAGAGCTGCGTAGCGCTGGTTTCACGAGGCGCTGCCGCCCGTGTTGGGCACGTCCGCAGGGGCTCCGAAGTCACCGTTGCGGCTCGTCGCGGCTGGTCATGGGTCGGGGTAACCGGCCCCGCCGATTTGATAGGACCCGATGACGTTCCCAGCTCGATGGACGCCGAAGCTGTTCGTGTTCTGCTGCGCGACATCTACTCTGCAGCCGGCGGTGTGCACGACGACTGGGACGAATACGACCGAGTCATGGCCGCAGACGGCCGTCTTGCAGTGCTCATCAGTCCGCACCGGATCTTGGGCAACGGGTCCGCCTAGTGGCGAACCAACAAACATCGACAACTGCTATGGGCCTCAATGCGGGACAGGCGCGTCTGACGCTAGCCATTGCCGGGTTAGCCGCAATGGCCACATACCTGGACACGACGATCCTATTCGTCGCGTTTCCTGGCATAACCGCCAGCTTCCAGGATTCATCGACATCGATCCTGTCGTGGGTCTTGAACGCGTACACCATCACTTTTGCCGCCTTACTTGTGCCCGCCGGCAAGCTCGCAGACCGCCTCGGTCAGCGACTGGCCTTCCTGGTTGGATCAGCTACCTTCTCAGTCGCATCATTGGCTTGCGGGCTTGCCCCATCCGTCGGATTCCTGATCTTCGCTCGTGTCGTCCAAGGCGCAGGCGCTGCGATTCTGGTCCCTGCTTCGCTCGCCCTAGTGATGGCGGCCTACCCGCGCGACAAGCTCCCACACGTCATCGCTATCTGGGGTGCCATCGGCGCGTTGTCAGCAGCGCTCGGCCCATCGCTCGGAGCGTTGATCATCAACTCGTTCGGCTGGCGGTGGGCGTTCTTCATAAACCTTCCCGTCGGCGTCGTCACCATCGCCACCGGAGTTCGTTACCTCCGCGAATCTAAAGACTCGACCGTGCGAATTCCATCACCGGTGGGTGTCATCCTGCTCATCATGGCCGCCGGAACACTTCTTTATGGCCTCGTCGAATCCGACAATGTGGGATGGGTAAGCGTCCGAACCATCACCGTTCTTGTTGTCGGGATCGTTTTGCTAGCAGCGTTCGTTGCACACCAACGCCACACCGACTCTCCGACGCTCGACCCTGAACTGTTCACGCTCCAGAACTTTCGCTGGGGGAACCTTGCGATGCTCAGTTTCAACGTGTCATTCACTGCCATGTTCTTCGGACTCATCCTGTTCCTGGTGAACGTGTGGGATTGGTCGATCCTAAAAGCCGGTCTTGCCGTTGCCCCCGGCCCCGCGCTTGCGGCAATCCTTGCAGCCCGGTTCGGGAAGCTCGCAGGCCAAATCGGGCAACGGCCTCTCGTTATTGCTGGCGGCATCATGGCCGCCGCCAGCGGCATTTACCGAGTGTTGTTCCTCGACGAGAACGTCAACTATCTGGTCGACTTTGCAGTGCCACTTGCCCTGTCAGCCTTCGCTATTGGCTTGGTCTTTCCCCAGGTCACAAGTGTTGCTCTACAAGCTGTTCCTGCGAGCCGGGTTGGCGTTGGAGGCGCAACCACCCAAGCCGTCCGTCAGTTCGGCGGGTCCCTGGGCGTCGCCCTCACCATCACACTGCTTGGTGCTGCAACGGAGACACTCGACTTGGTCGCCGGCTTCAACCGCATCTGGTGGCTTGTCGTAGTCGGCGGCATCGTTACCACCTTGTGCGCACTGCCGTTACAAACCGACAAAGTGGCCTAGGACACGACCGAGCATTACGTGCCGGATCCCTGAACAGCTTCGATCAACTTGCAATGGGGCACATGTCACTCCATGATGACGCTCTTTCGGGATGCGACATAGCTCAACAAGAGCGATGAAGGAAGCCAGCCATGGAGAGCATTGCAAAAATTAACTCACACTTTGGCGTCAGGTGCCAGCCAGTGCTGCGACAACGGGAGCGAAGCTGTCGATGGCGTCAGATTGCACGGTCACATAGGAACCTTGCCAGCGTTCGCGCTGCTCGATAAGTTCTTCCACGATCTGATGAACCGAGCCAACAAGCGTGTGTGGGCTCGCCAGGATCGTGGCCGCATCCATACCCATACCTCCCCCAACCTTTTCGGCGGCAGCTTCGCGATCATCAGTCACGATGGTGACGAACTTCAAGATGCTGATCTCGATGTCGTCGAATCGGTCACCAGCAGCGTCGCGCACCCATCCGAGCTTTTCTTCAGTTGCGTCTGCGGACATGGACTTGACGGCTTCGGGACCCACCACGCCTTCGCCCACGTTGGGGTTCACACCTACGATGTCTGCCATGCGTGCTGCAGTTGACAACACACGCTTACCGCCGCCACCAATAATTATTGGTGGGCCACCAGCTTGCAACGGCTTGGGAAGACCTTTCATCTCACTGATCGTGTAATGGTCGCCATCATGGGAAAAGGCTTCTTCGCCCCAGAGTCCCTGCAGCACCGTGATGCCTTCGATCATGCGATCGATACGAATTCCTGCACGGTCATGAGCCATACCCGTCTGTTCGTAGTCTGTAGTCATCCAGCCAGCGCCCATGCCGACCTCGAGTCGGCCATCACTTAAGAGGTCTAGGGTCGCCATTTCCTTCGCAAGATATGCCGGATGACGAAAATCGTTGGCGAACACGAGCGCTCCGACACGCAATGTTTTCGTCACAGCAGCAGCAGTGGCGAGTGCTGCTATCGGTGCGAGTTGGTCACCAAAATGATCGGGCATCAGCAGCGCTGAATAACCAAGATCCTCGGCCTTGTTCGCTGTCTCGGTCCACTCTGCAGAAGAACGGGCGCGGGCGGCCATGACGCCAAACCGGAATGGGCGAGTATTTGCCATAGGAGGACACTAATGGCCGCACATGAAATGCCATCAACACAACTAAGTTGTTCGAAATCTATGCAAGCAGTGCTGTCAGAGCCACGTGCAAGATGGTCGCTGTGTCGTTGTGCCGCCGGGCGGTAGGTCACAATGACGGCGTAATAAATCGATGGAATCGAGCTAGGTAAGTAGATCGCCAGCGCTAAGAACATGCTGGCGCCGCTCAGCGGCAAAAGCGCCCAGTTCAGGCTCAAACTGGCGCAGTAACTGATCGCGCATCAACGCACGGTTCGCCGCAGTTCGCCCTCGACGACCGCTCGCTGCTGCGGGCAATAACCGCCTCGAGCAGTCCGGCTGGGTCAGCGAAATAGCGATACAACGAACGCAGAGATAACCCGGAGCCTTTGGCGGCCTGCCCGATCGTGGGACACAGCGTCTCTTCAGCAAACATCTCGAGTATGAGCAATGCGCCGACGACGCCGACAGGTCCGTCATCACCGTTGACAGTAGCAAGATTGCTTGCAGTCGCTCAACCGGCGGTAGAGGGTGAATGCCTTCTAGAACGGCCCTCGATTATTGGCATTCATCACTTGGCAATTCGTGATGAAGCCAGACATTGCGAGTTGTGATGTCTGGCTTCGACGCGCAAACCCGGTTCTATCGGGACCCAATTGCCATCCCACGCCTATCACCCACGCCTATCACCCACGCCAGGTTCCCATCGATAATCCCGGGCGCATAATTGACTAGTAAGGATTCGGGAACAGTGCCTCAGCCAAGCGGTTTTGATGCCCGGATCATCTCTTCTTCGAAACCGAGGCGCTCATACAACGAACGAGCGCGTTCATTGGCGACCATGACGTTGAGACTCATGACTGAGGCACCGCGTTCGCGCCCGTCAGCCTCGATCTCGGCCATCAACTGCTGACCGAGCCCATAACCATCGACGCGCGCATCGATGACAATAACTTCGAGATGGACTGCGCTTTGCCCGGTAAAGGAATCTTCAACCATCGAACCGACTGCCGCAGCCACAACATGCCCGGCCTGATCAACACCAACCCGAACCCATGTCTTGGGACGGTCACCCGCCGCCCATTGAGCAACAGCCACACCGTCGTACCTCCATACGTCCTCAGTCCTAAGCCGGGCCGGTGACGGGAAGTCAGCCAGACGAGGCAACAACTGCTGGATCGCCGGTGCATCGGCGACATCGGCAGCTCTGGTCTGGAAGCGGGACATGCACTGACACTAGCGCTAGGCCTTTGTGAGATACCTGACCAGGTTGACCCGTGGGGTTGGCGGTGGACGAGGTTGCCGCCAAGATGATCGACGATGTCGACACAACCTGAAATCACGGTTTCCCACACCAGCACCGTCACTCCTGACCAGATCGACGAACTGGGCCACATGAACGTGCGCTGGTACGGAGCGAACGCTGTTGCGGCCACCGCCGCTATGTGCGAACAGCTTGGTGTTGGGGCTCCCGCATTACACAGCAGCTATACCCGCCATCATCACGAACAGATGGAGGGAAACGAACTCGAGGTCCACAGTGCCGTCATCGCTGGCGGCGGCCATCTTCGCCTCTTCCATGAACTGCGCAACCGGGCCAACAACGACCTTGCCGCCACCTTTATCCATGAACTAGATCATCCAGAGATCGAGGTTCGAGGAATCGGAATCCCCGACTACGGACGCGCCCGCTCGATCGATCTAGACATCAATCGGTTCGCTTCTGCGCCGTCTCTTGACGAATTGCGTAGTCGTAGCCTGGCGACCCGCCACGAGCGCCTTGTCGACACTGAAGACTCGATGGACGCCGCGGTAGTTCCGACATGGTTGATGAACAATCTGATTTGGAGCGGTGAACGCCTCGATGGGCTCACGGACTGGATCTGCGAAACAGACGATGGAGATCGGGTTGGTTTCGCCAGCATGGAAACCCGCCTGCACATGGGGCGGCCAGTCGACGTTGGAACCCGCATCCAGAGCTTTGGCGCCGTCATCACACTCGGCGCCAAAGTCTCGCAGGATCTGAACTGGGTCTATGACCTGGACTCCGAAGAATTACTCGCTGTTGCCGAGACGGTCGACCTTGCCTTCAGTATCCCTAATCGCCGATCGCGAGAGATGCCTCCCGAGGTTCGCAAGCGCGAAGAAGCTCGTTTCCACCCTGACCTGGGCTAGCACCGTGCCATAGAGACCGTTCCATAGAGACCGTGCCACAATCGCCGTTGTTTTGACGAGACATCTACAGTGAACTCATGCACTTCGAAGTCAACCGGCAGGACGTCTGCGACACCCGCCTAGCTGACTCAGTGCCACGACCGTTTCGACCGAGCCAGGTCTGGCTCGCAACAGAGCAGTTCGCCAGCGCCACCAAAAATGACGTGGGCGGCTGCTTCGTCGACCTTTATCCCATAGCGGCCAGGTTGTGATCAATGGCCAAGATCCAAGCGTTAGGCCACCCGACATCGACCCCGTCGCTCCAACCATGACGCCAGCTACACCGGCTCCAGAAATGTCGAGAGCGACCCCAGCTTCCAGCCTGACCTCGGAACACAAACGGGCCTCCGTCAAGGGCCTTGGGCAGCACGACCCGTTCTACGACCTCATCGTCTCAAGGGGAGACCCAACATGACAGCAACACATGGCCACCCGTTAGTGCTCGCTGGCCAATATGGATCGCCCTACAGCCTGAAGATGCGGGCAGTATTGCGCTACCGACACATCCCTTTCCGCTGGGTCCTACGAGACTCAAAATGGGACGACCTGCCGAAACCACCGGTGCCACTCATCCCGGTAGTCGTGTATCCGAACGAGGACGGTAGCCACGGCGAGGCAACGGTTGATTCGTCGCCGCAGATCATGCGACTGGAGGGAGAGTTCGAGGGACGAAGCGTGGTGCCAACTGACCCAGCACTCGCATTCATCGACTCTTTAATCGAGGACTTCGGTGACGAATGGGTTACCAAGGCGATGTATCACTACCGCTGGACTTACAACGACGACATCGAAAAGGCCGGCAAGCTCCTGCCGATCTCGCGCGACCTGCAGATGGGAAGCGACCAACACCAGGAGATGCACGACTACATCACCACCCGTCAGATCTCGCGTCGCGAACTTGTTGGGTCAACCGAGCTGAACACGCCGATCATCGAGAGTTCCTATGAACGAGTGCTCGACATTCTGCAAGAACAGTTCGCCACCCACGACTTCTTGCTCGGCGACCGCCCTGGACGTGGCGACTTCGGCATATACGGACAGCTCACCCAACTAGTCAAGTGGGACCCGACACCCATGGCTCTCGCAACGAAGCGGGCGATCAAAACCATCAACTGGACCGATCGCGTGGACGATCTGTCATGGCTCCCAGTCGAGGGTGACAACGGCTGGGTCTTGCTCGAAGCGCTTCCACCAGCAACTCATAAGCTGCTCGAAGAGATCGGGCGAACCTACGCACCATTCATGGTCGCCAATGCCCACGCACTCATGTCAGGGGCCGACGAGGCCGTGTGCGAGATCAACGGCCAGACCTACCGGCAAGGGCCATTCGCTTACCAAGGTAAATGCCTGAAATGGCTGCGTGACGATTATGGCGCTCTCAGTGATACCGACCGCTCTCGCGTCGATGCCGTCCTCGACGGCACGGGCTGCGAAATCCTGTTCGTCTAACCAATTGGCACAACGCACGCAGAGCACGCGCATCTGCGTTCTAGTAGCTACGCGGGCTTCTTAAACAGTTGCTTGGGATGCAACACCAGACAGATGTGTTTCACTCCGACGGAACTCCCAACCAGCGTCTGTCTCAACACCCCAGCTACGGTAGATCCCAGTCTGTACAGCCAACAGCGCCGGGTGCTCGGGTAACCGCTGCCAAAAGAAAACGGCCGCATTACCGGGATCTGCCTCCTAAGACCGAACGATAATTCGCGGGATCTACGACGGTCGATCCACAAAACGACCGCGTGCCTGGTTCATCGGCGTTCTATTGGCGCGACATTTCCGATTTGGCAGTTGCCTCGGCGTCCTTGCGGGATCGCTGGCCGAGTTGGATCTCGACCTGGTGCAGCGTGCCAGTGAACGGAAACGTATCGCCGTAATGAAGCGATACCTGCGAGCCAAAGTCCATACCAACGCTGGCGCCAAGCGATGAGATCATGCGCATCATGAAGGGCAGCTCAGTGCTGCCTGCGGGTTGGCCATCAATGGTCATTGACATGGTCCCTGTCGTCGGGCCGTTGCGAGCCAGGCTCACACCAAGCTCACAGTCGCCCTCGGGCACTGCCATCTCGGACTCAAGCACGGTCCGCTCGTCGAACGAGTTGTAGTCGATGAATAATTTGTCATTCTGCACGAAGATCGAGATGCCCGAACTAGCACTTCCCGTTGCCCAAATCACTCCCTGATCCCCTGCTACACGGGTCACCGTTGCTGTCATGTCCCATGACCGGCCACCCGGTGACGGCGACGGCTGCGCCGGAATCGGCGACATCGGTGGCCGATAGACGTACTTACGGTCCAGGCGGTGAGGACCTTCGTCGCTCAGGCGCGGGGCGAACAATTCGAACCTGCGGTCGTCGAGCGGCAGCACGCCGTTGGTCTCAGCTTCGCTCCACCACAGCTGGATCAGCTCAATCAGCTTTTCCGGCATCTCTGCGGCCAGGTCATTGCACTCAGACATGTCCTCAGACAGCCGATAGAGCTCCCAGACGTCATCTTCGAAATCGACGCCACTCTGATGGCGAGAAACAGCCTTCCACCACACAGCGCCTTGCTCAACAATCAGCGCACGCGAGCCACCATTCTCGAAGTATTGCAGCGTGTTCGTTGCTGGCGCGTTTGCATCGGCAAGCGTCGACGCAAACGAGTGTCCTGTCACGGGCATCTGCTCGATACCTTTAAAAACCTCGGGTGCAGTCACCCCAAGAATCTCATAGATCGTCGGTGTGATGTCCGAGACATTAACGAACTGGTTGCGCTTGGAGCCAGCTTGTAATGCGTCGACTCCCGCTGGCCAATGGAACACCATTGGCACATGCACACCACCCTCGTGGGTGTTCTGCTTGTACCACTTGAATGGGCTGTTCCCGGCCTGTGCCCAGCCCCACGGATAGTTCGTATGACTGTTTGGGCCGCCAATATCTTCGAGGTACTCAACGCTCTCGTCTGGCGCATCGAGCAACCCGTTGAAAAATTTCATTTCGTGCATCACACCAAACGGCCCACCTTCTTGCGATGCACCGTTGTCGGCAAGCACCACGAAAATGGTGTTGTCCAGTTCGCCCATCTCACGCAGACCATCAACCAGGCGACCGATCTGGTCGTCGGTGTGATCAAGGAATGCCGCAAAGGCTTCTTGTAGACGGCACGCGAACTTCTGGTGCGCTTCGGGCACGTCCTCCCAAGCCTCAACGCCCGGATTCCGGGGCGCCAGTTGGGTTCCTTCAGCAAGGACACCAAGTTCCATCTGGCGATCAAACCATCGCTGACGAATGACATCCCAACCTTCGTCGTAACGACCGCGGTACTTATTCAGATACTCCTGCGGCGCCTGGTGTGGTGCGTGCGTTGCCCCAAACGGAACGTAGGCAAAGAATGGACGATCAGGCCGAATGCCCTTGCTATCGCTCAGCATCAGCAACAACTGATCGATCATGTCCTCGCTCAGGTGGTAGCCCTCTTCAGCCGTCGCTGGCGGCTCGATGCGATGGTTGTCAGAGGTCAGCTCGGGATGAAACTGGTCGGTCTCACCCTCGAGAAAGCCATAGAAACGATCAAAGCCGCGGGCCAGAGGCCACTGCTCGAACGGACCGGCTGATGAGATGTCTTGTGTCGGTGCTAGGTGCCATTTACCCACGCAATAGGTGCCATAGCCCTCGGACTTGAGCACTTCGGCAATGGTGGCCGCATGGTTCGAAATATGACCAAGCTGGTTCGGGAAGCCGGTACGCCAGTTCGAGACGCCGCGCATACCAACCGCATGCTGTGAGCGTCCGGTGAGCAGCGACGCACGCGTCGGCGAGCACAATGGCGCCACATGGAAATTGGTGTATTGCAATCCGTTCGCTGCCAAGGCATCGACATTTGGCGTCTCGATATCTGAACCGAAGCAGCCGAACTGCGCAAAGCCAGTGTCATCGAGCAGTACCACGACCACGTTCGGCGAGTCGGCGCCTGGATGCGGCGGGCTCTCAAAGTGTGGTTCGCTATCGGCCAGTGTCGGGCCGACAGTGCCTTTGAAGTTCTGAGTTGTCAGCGGTGTGGTCATAGTCATTCCTTCACTTCAATGCCCATACGCCTGCATAATTCATTAGACAGTGATGGTGGTGAGATCGTCGCCGATGATGACTTCACCGTCGTAATAGGCGGCGGCACGCTCGATCCACTCGGGATATTGCTCAGGCGTTGGGGCCGGCACCATATGGGTCAGGGCAAGCCGCTTCGCGCCGGTGCGTGCGGCTGTTTGGGCTGCTTCGGTTACGTCGGAGTGGTAATCCAAAATGTCCTGCAGCATCACATTATGGATCGTCTCGACGATGTCACTGCGAATAACCGTCTGCACATAGACGTCGACATCGGCCGTTAACTCGTCGACGCCATCACACGGAATAGTGTCGCCTACGAGCGCTGCGGTCGAGCCCTCGTGCTCGAAACGGTAGCCGATCGTTGGGTGAACTGGCGCATGCATCGTTGCAGCGGTGGTGACACTCACATCGTTGATCTCGAAGGAGTCGCCGGGCTCGAGTTCGGTGACATCGACCTTGGGGCCTTCGATCAGCGGCTCATGGTGCGCCATGCGGTAGCCCACGTCGAGTTCAAGAGCATGCAGCTGACGCTTCACGAACTCGGCAGTACCCGGGGGCCCGTACACCTTGAGCGTGCCGTTGCCCTCAGTCATGACCCAGTGCATCGTCATGATGTCGTTCAGGTCACAGATGTGATCACTGTGCAGATGAGTAATGAGGACCCCTGCCAAGAACGACGGCATCGAGCCTGCACCTGCCATGCGCATGACCACACCTCGGCCGCAGTCCACCAGGATGTGGGTATCACCGGCCTTAACGAGTGTCGACGGGCCGGCGCGGTTGGCGTCAGGAAGTGGCGACCCGGTTCCGGTCAAGACAATGTCCATACGTAGCAATACTCCTCGTAGCTGAGCGGCAACAATCCATGTTATGCCAGCACAACTAGCAAAATAATACACACTCGAAGAGGTGTCTCGATCTCCACCTCTAGAGCTCCTCTAGCGTAACCAGATGAGTTCCTGCGAGATGACGCCATCGCACATGCGAAGAAGTCGGCGTCGAACCAGCCGCCAGCTTCGAACTCATCGGTTAGCTCGCCAGCTACACGGTCTGCGTTTTACTCGTCGAAGCCGACGAAGCTGACGACGTCATCGTTAGGGACGCGGCGAGACACCACACTGTTGGCGACGAACTCGTCATTGGGCCAGCCCATGGCGACACAGGTCATGATGACCTCGTCCTCAGGGATGTTCGCATGATCACGAACGACCGATGATTGCATGATGCCCTGGCCATTAATCACGCAACCAAGACCCTTGGACGTCGCGGCCAGCACGAGCCCATAGGTGGCTGCTCCACAGTCGAAGTGACCAACGGTGTCATCTGCCAAATCTTGATCGATGGTCACGACGACTGATACCGGAGCATCGAACTGTCGAAAGCCACGCATGACCCAGTCTTGGCGACGCTCCTTGTCCTCGCGTTCGATGCCCATGGCCTCGAACAACTGCACAGCGATAGCGACCTGGCGATCACGGTGAACACCTCGGTAGCCATGGTCAGACATCTTGATCTCACGGTCGACTGCAGCCCCCGCCAGCATTCGTTCAGTATTTCCCTCACGAATCAATTCAAGCGGCGCACCTGTAATCACATGGAAATTCCAGGGCTGGGTATTCATCGACGACGGCGCCCGCTTGGCGACTTCAATGATCGCCTCCATGAGTTCCCTTGAGACCGCGTCAGGCTTATACCCACGAGTACTGCGCCGCGATGCCACCAATGTTTCGAAGTCCACAACTTCACCTTTCAAAGTTTGTGCCAGTCAAGCTAGCCAATGAGCCCACGCCGCGACCTCATTCATATCGACGTCTATGGTTCTTCGATAGAGGAACCGGTGACGCTAGGTGCCTCTTTCAGCGACAGAAACGCCCTTCGCTTCGGTGGCTCTCGTTCGCAGATCAGCTGCCGTCAAAGCCGATGCCGCGGTAGTTGTCGGCGGCGACATCGGTGATTATCCCGGTGTACTTCGGCCCTCCGCCGTTGTAGACGTTGTAACGCATATTGCCGAACTCATGGCCGTCCAAGTTCGAGTTATAACCCGTGATCCAGCCTTTCGACTTGCGGACCAGCAGCGGTTCGTACATCGCGACCACATGGTCGAACCACTCTTGCTCGGCCTGGGCGGTGGCCTCGAAGCGGGTGTGGCCCTGTTGCCAGACATGTTCAAAAAGCGGGGTCGCCCAGTCGATCGATGTTTCGACCGCCCGAGGGAAATTGGTAGCAGCGGTCTGTGGACCCGCAAGTATCGCCAGATTCGGGAAGCCGTGCACCATCAAGCCCATGTACGTGACGGGCCCCTCCGCCCATTTATCACGGAGTTTCTGACCATCCACGCCCGTGATATTCATCTTGTCGAACGCGCCGGTAAATGCATCAAAACCGGTGGCGTACACGATTACGTCGAACTCGAATTCTTCCGCTGATGTCTTCAGCCCGGTGGCAGTAATTTGCTCGATCGGCGTTTCGGTTGAGTCGACAAGCGTGACGTTCTCGCGGTTATAGGTCTCGAAATAGTTCGTCTCGAGCGGAAGGCGCTGCACGCCGAAGCCGTGGTCCTTCGGAATGAGCCTCTCGGCCAACTCAGGATCGTCAACCCGCTGGCGGATCCGATCGGCTACATACTCCGCGACCTCCGCGTTGGCAGTTTCATCCATAAAGATCTCGATAAAGTTCTGCAGCCACAGTGCGAAACCAGGCTTGTCATAAAGGTCATCCCACAAAGCCACCCGTTCCTCACGTGACACGTTGAAGAAACCGCGACGGTCTGGCGTGTGCTCGAACCCACCTGGCGAACGAGCGCACTGATCAAAGATGTCGTCGTAACGGCTACGAATATCTGCCATCTCCTCATCGGAGATCAGGCCGTTGCCAAGGGGCACTGCCCAGTTCGGTCGCCGCTGGAAGACGGTCAGGTGTTCAGCTTGCTTGGCGACCTCGGGGATCAGCTGGATCGCTGTTGCACCAGTGCCGATGACGGCTACTCGCTTGCCGGACAAATCCGGTGCCGGGTCTGGCCACTCGAATGGATGGAACGATTCGCCAGCGAAGTCATCCATGCCTTCGAAACGAGGCAAGGTCGGCACCGACAACACGCCGAGAGCGGCGATCACGAACCGGCATGTGATCGTGCGGCCATCGCGGAGCGAGAGGTGCCAAACGTGCGCGTCGTCATCAAAATCCATGGCGTCGACGAAGCAGTCAAACTGCATGTGTTGGCGAAGGTCAAACTTGTCGGCAACATAATTTAGGTACTTAAGCGTCTCAGGTTGAGGCGAGAACCGTTCAGTCCAATGCCACTCATCGAGCAACTCCTTGCTGAACGAATAACCATAGGTATAACTCTCGGAATCGAACCGTGCACCCGGGTAGCGGTTCTTGTACCAGGTGCCGCCCAGGTCACTATTTGCTTCAAGCACAGTGGCATTGACACCGAGATCGGACAGCCGTTTGATCTGGTAAATACCGGCAACCCCCGCGCCAATAACGACGACCTCATAGTCGAGCCCAGCCTCGTCTCTACCAACCTTATTTAGCGTAAGAGTCTGGTCAGACATGACGACCGCCCGTTTGATCAGCGAGTTTTATAGCAAAGACGTCCATATCCCATACTACGAACTAAGTACCCCGCTACTCAAACCGTGGACACTCAGCGAACACGAAGGAAGTGGCCTGAAGTAGCCCTCTCGTGCAACAAGGCCGGTCCTCCATGAGCACCGAAACCACCGCAGCTGCAACAACAGTCACGATGCTGATCGGCGCAAGAAACCCGATTCTGAAGGCTTGTGACCCCAAGTTCACCATGTCGCTGGTCTCGGTCCTTCCATTCGGGCCATGCGGGCGTTCGATCTCGGTCGGCCCGCCCAGCAAGGTGCTCATGGTCCCGAGCGACCCGATCCGTTGGATCAAACGTGTCTGCAGGTTCCTCGGCCGAGGCTTCCCACAGTGCCAGTTGGATCAAAACATTCTCGGCGATCAGTCGCTTCAGTCGGCTGGCGTGTCCTCGATAAGTCGACTGGCCATGTGTTCGGCAAGTGCCAGCACCATCAAATGAGTGTTAGATCGCGGCACCTCGGGGATGACTGAAGCATCGATAACTCGCAGACCATCGATGCCAAAAACGCGACAGTCATGATCGACGACCCGCCCCATAGCTGCGGTCGCGCAAACGTGTTGGGCATCAGATGAGGTCGCTAACAACCAACGATCAATAGCGTCATCGTCAACCAGATCAGAAGCCATCGTTCCCGATACGTCGAGCATCACTTGAGCGACCGACGACCGAAATGTCTCGTGTTCGGTGAGCTCGATCATCCGACGGAAACAATCACGCAGCCGTGCCAAGTCGCTGGGATCGCCGAGCATGTTCTCTTCGATTACCGGATGATCGTGAGGGTTCGACGAAGCCAGCCGAAGTGAGCCGCGAGAGAAGGACTGGTTAACCCAACCGATTAGCAAACCCTGCCCCTCTAGCGCACGGGTCGTGATGCTGTTCATCGCCACGATCATCATGTCGTTCTCGCCGGCGCCGCTCATTGATGAGGAGTACCGCAAACAGACATTTGTGTGGCGATCATGTGGCGTCAACGGGCCCCGGCCCTCGTGATAGTCGAGGATCATCGGCAGATTGGCATGATCCTGCAAACCTTCACCAACCGGTAGGCCCGTCGAAGACCCGATCCCTGACCGCAACAAAATCGCTGGTGAATGCACGGCACCAGCGGCCAGGATCACCTCACCCGCCTCGACTTCGCGCCACTCGCCGCCGACCTCAACTCGCACACCTCGAGCCCGATGAGCCGAATCAAACAAGACCAGGTCGACCAGCGCATCGCCAACAATAGTCAAGTTCTCTCGATCGCGAATCGGCTCGATCCAGGCGTCATTTGTCGTGACCCGCTCGTGAGCAACCGGATCAGCATTGATCGCGTACGGTGAGACGCCGGTACCTATCGGCGCATTGTGATCCTCGCAGATGCCATAGCCAGCGGCGATCGCTGAATCCCACAGTGCATGGTCTGCTGGCCCCCAAACATCGCGCTGCTGGCGAAGTATCGGCAGCGGACCAGAGGCTCCGTGAAAAGGTGCGTCACCAAAGTCGGCGTCAGTTTCGATACGACAGAGCGCAGGAAGTACGTCGTCGTGTGACCAGCCGAGCTGGTCCCAGCGATTCCAGTCGTCGGGCAGGGGCCTGATGGCAATGATTCCATTAATCAGTGAGCTGCCTCCGACCCCACGACCGCGCCAAAACAACCGTTGCGGCTGACCCTTGACCCGCGATGCCTGCAGGGTTGGCCACTGCAAGTCATCAAACTTCTCAGTTCCGATTACATGCCCTGGATTAAGCGATCGCATCTCGAACTTCATGTCGATTGAGCGGTGATCGGGACCCGCTTCGAGTAACAACACCTGCGTGCTTGAGTTTTCGCTCAGTCGAGCAGCCAGTACACACCCAGCGGAACCGCCACCGACGATGACGTAGTCGAACGAGCGATCCAAGACAGCCGCGCTCATGTGTACATCTGCGATGTTCCCAAGGTTGGCGCTTCGATACGGTCGTTAACGAGACACCTGCAGAAAGACATGACTTCAGTATTGCTCACACAGTTCAAGCGGGTCGTTAAAACCGGCGCCGAACCCGGGATTGGAGTCCTCACTGCGTGGGTAATGCGTTATTCGCTCACACCGGTGTTCCTCGTGACTGAGGAAGCCGCAATGCCATTGCTCGGTTCGCTCTTCAAGCAGCGGGTGGCCCCACGCCGAACGAGCTCAACAGAGCAAGTAATTCATCCTCGGTCATTTCGAGCACCATCGCAGCCGCAGCTAGGTCTGGTGGCGGCCCACCAAGAAGTTCATGCAATTCTCGTCCGGTCATACCGAGCGCAGCCGCTGCATCGGTCAGGTCTGGAGCAGTTCGACCACCTGTAGGAGCAGCACTATCTGCCGGCGAGGCCCTACGAGGCGCGGGCCCGCCGCCGGCTTCGGAGAATTCGCCCATTAGACAGCGCGAAATATAGGGGTACTGCTCGGTGATGACATAGGCGTACTCATCGCCGATGATGACGCCGTTGCACTCGTCTAGGTCGCCCCGGCCATCGATGTATTCCCAGTCAGAAACATAGGTTCCATCGGAAGACGTACCGTCGATGTCAACGCCGTCGGTTCGATAGCTACAGCCGGACCCAGAACGCTCACTCGTCGAGAGCGAGTAACTAGACGCGTAGGCATTCGACTTCGAGTAATACATCAGGTGACCGTCGGCAGCGAAGCCAACAAGAACCAGATCCTTGTCACTAGTGAATGCGTCGACCAGAAGGTCCGACACCCCGTGGTAGTGATATTCGCCAGTCGGCTGCACATGGGCATTGTTGAAGTCCATGCCTAGGTCAAACAGTTCTTGTAGGCCTTCGATCCGGTAGCTCTCACCGCTAGAGCAGAGGACCATCTCTGCCGTGCCAGGCTCAAACTTGACGCCGCTCAGCGCTACACCAGGCTCGCGAGCCATCGTTACCTGCCCAGTAAACGTAGGGTCAGTGGTCAGTATCCACGTGCGGTCTTGCTCAGAAATCGCGTTCGGATTGCCGCTGTTGGGGAAGTCGCCGGTTTCGTGATTCGGCAAGGTATTGGACTCGATGGTGCGGGTGGGCCCATCCACCGTCACCGTGACCTGCGTGCCAAACGCTTCGTCGGTCAGCGTGTAGGAACCGAGGTAATCCGAGTTCGCAACTTGGACAGCTCCATCGCCATCCGTTCCTTCGCCTGAGTCGGAAGCTTTATCTGAGTCCGGAACGTCGTCATGGCCCTCACCAGCCTTGCCATTTTCCTCGTCGGCACCTTCTTGGTTCGCGTCTTCGGCACTGCCATCATCACCGACATAGACAGGTTCTGGTTGGCCAGAATCGCTCGGCACTTCTGTAGTAATTGACACCGATTCCCGGGAAATATCAATTGCCGAATCAACACTTGAGTTGCAACTCGCGAGCATTGCGAAGAGCACGACGATTGCCAGCAATTTAGCTAGCCGAATGACCGCGTTTTGTGAGTAGCTGACCGGAAGGTAACCCATCGTGATCCTGTCTATCAGCCGGTCCATCCGCTGATGAGGATCACGATGTCAGCCGAGTGCAAAGATTCTGTAAACCTAGTGACAAGACGAACAAAAATCTGCAATGATCCTGGCCGCGACTCCCACGCTGTTCCATCAGGAAGGCATCGGCGTATCCACAGGTCGCATCGCCAGGGCCACCGGCGTATCGAATCGCACATTGTTCAACTACTTCCCTACCAAACAGGTGCTGATCGATGCGTTGCACGCCTGCTCCGCTATGCCCCTTGGCGACGCACAAGCCCAGATCGATGGCATGGCCGTAGGGCAGACAGCAATCGTCCTTCTCAACGGCGCGCTCGCCGAACTCAGCGGCAAGAGTGGGCAAAACAGCAAAGAGCGCTGCACCCGGCGACCGAAGCTAGTTTGGATTCGTGAACACTCCGCTGCCGTCACCGCTACTCGGGAACCGTGAAGGCACGCCGGTGTTCGGGCACTTCGATGCCCCCGTCGGAGAGATTCGGGCGGACCAGCACAAGTTTCGATCTCCGATGGGCGGATTCGTTACTGAGCAGGAACGAAATGAAGCGTTTCGCTCATTTCAGTTCATAGGTGTTGTTGGCGTCGACATGGCAGCCGGTTGCGCCATCACTCACACCAGCAGCGGAATGAGCGCATTCGCCTATCTGTGGGTAAACGGCACGTTTACCCAGCTCAGACTCGGAGGACGAGCGGGGGATACGGTCACATTTGCTGCCGACCCCGACAACGGACGCACTGAACTATCGACCTCACGAGGCTCGGCCATCATGGATGCTGGCCCCGACGGCAAACGCCTGACCGTGACGTCGCCCGATCTGTCAATCAATCTCACGTTCCAAGACGAAGGTGTGCTTCGGCTGTGTACCCCAACGGGGCCAACCGGTTGGACCTATGTCCAAAAAGTGGTTGCTGTACCTGCTCGCGGGCTCGCTCGTGGCGGGTCCACCTCGGCAGACTTTGAAACCGTCGATGCGCTGGCCCACCACGACTACACCACCGGCTTCCTGCGCCCAGAGACATGGTGGCACTGGGCATGTGTAGCTGCTCGGCTTCCTGACGGGCGCAGCCTCGGGATCAATGTCTCCTGCGGCACAAACGAAAGCGGCTATCGCGAGAACTGCGCTTGGCTCGACGGACAGCGGTTTGACCTAGGCGGGGCCATCTTCGACTTCGACCGCCATGACACCGAAAAACCATGGCGGGTTACCGGAACCGACGGCCGGTTCGGACTTCGCTTCCAGGCCGGGCACGGCTATCACGCCGACCATGAGTCCGATCTGATGAGCACCAACTTCCACCAACTCTTTGGGAGTTTCGAAGGCTGGATACTCACCGATGAGGGCGAACGCCTGACGCTGAGCACCGCCCCAGGATTCACTGAAAGCCAATATTTACGCTGGTAGCTGCGTGCTGATTCATGCGGCACGCCTCATCGAAAGTGGCTGCCCGCAGACCGCCTGTCTCGTGGTTTTTGGGACCAGTGCTCAACGTGCGATATCAGCGACCGCCGGCTCGCATGCGTTCTTCCATATCGTCGGGACGCCCATAGGGAAGTTCTCGCTCACGCAATAGCGCTTCGGCCCGAGCCATGTTCTGGCTGTCGGTGATCAACCGCTTCATCTTCGAGACCGTCCCCGATGAATTTGCTGTGATTTGCCCGGCCGTGGTCGCGACCGCTGCGTCGAGTTCGTCGAGCGGCACCGAGCGAACAGCAAGGCCCACCTGAGCGGCTTCGATACCTGTAATACGCCGGGCAGTAAAACTGAGTTCACGTGCCTTAGCGACACCTACCCGCTCGGGTAGCCGAACCGACATGCCCCAGACTGGAATCAGACCCCATTGTCCATGGGTGTCACCAATAGACGCATCGTCGGCGCAGATGATCAGGTCGCAGCCTAAGACGAGTTCCAGCGCACCGGTATAGCAGTGTCCATGGACCTGGGCGATCGTGGCTTGGGGTAACGCTTCGAGTGCGTCGATCGTCTCGGCCTGGTAATGCCGACTCGGGGCCTTCTCGCCTGCTGCGATAGAACCAAGATCGTTGCCAGCGCAGAAGCACCGTCCGGCGCCTTTCAGAACCACCACTCGCACCGAGGCATCGTCGCCGATCGCGTCTATGTGATTCCGCAGCTCAACGAAAGCGGCTGGATTCATCGCGTTCAACTTGTCGGGCCGGTTAAGAGTCAGCGTGGTTACCCCATCGACATCGGAACGCAGAACCAGATCGTCATTCATGTTCGAACAATAGTGACTCGACGTACCCCTGGGTGAGTCGACTCCAGTTACCGAGGCGGGCCGGTGAGGCAACGGAGCCGAACGGTACGCCACACCATTTCGTTACCATCTAGGTAGCGAGTCACGCGGAGCCAGTGCAGCACGCCCAACCGGTGCATCAGCGACCTTGCCTGTCTAGAGCGAAGCGAGCGCGCTATCGGGCGTGAACGGAGCCTTCAGCGCAACCTATCTTCTGCTTGTGAAACTGGTAAAAGATCGAATGTTGCTCTCGAGGAACGTGCACTCCGCTAAGGAGTGCACAGTCGATTAGCTGCCAAGCCGAGATTCAAGAGAGCGCACCATTGGCGGAAGCACCACGATGGTTGCCAGCCAACTCAAGCCAACAATCGAGGCCAAAAGTGCACCAACAACCATGTAGGGCACGAGGGCCGAGAAGAGTAACGGCGAGAAACCGATGGCAATCACCATTGCGTTGCGAGTGAGCGCACGGGCCGGTTCTTTGGAGAACTCCTGCAATGCCCGTTCGCTCGAGCCCTGCTCGTGCAACAAATGGCGATAGCGAACAACGAAGTGGATTGCGAAGTCGACACCGATGCCGAGCACCATCGTCGAAAGCACCGCTACAGGCATGTCGAAATCACGACCCATCAGGGATAACGCTCCGTAGACGATCATGACCGTCCACACGACCGGGATCATCGCGAGTGCGGCCCATCGCAGGGAACGGAACAACGCAACGAGCAGCACGAAAATAGTGATGAGAGTGGTGCCAAAGCCAACCAACATGCCGTTGACCATCTTGTCCTGCCATGTCAGGTTCAAGTAGGCCTCGCCGGCCCATTCGAAGTCAACGTCGGCGACCGGGTTGACTTGCATGTACTCCTCAACATGATCAATTACGGCCTGCATCGAAACGTTGTCGCCGGTTCGCAATTGCATACGAACGTTCGTAAGTTCGCCCGAGCGGAACATCGTCGACTCGCTGTCGACATAGCTCAGGACGCCGCCAACCTCGGGGTGAGAACGCAGATGCTCGGCGAGATCTTCGATTGCCTGGCGGGTTTCGGGCGCATCGTAAACAGTCGGATCGTCCACCGACCCAAGCAAGCTTGCGGTGTAGGTGCCCGGTAACGCTTCGGTCAACTGGGCGGCGGCCACACGGACTTCATGATCGCCACGGAACCAACGAACTGGGTTGTCGTTCACGGTGATCGACATCAATCCTGGGATCGCAACCAGAGCCAACAACAACGTGCCCACGAGCACCGCTCGCCGCCGCTTAACAACAAATGCACCCAGGCGTTCCAGCCTGGCCGGTCCGCTTTTTTCGTTCGACGATGCAGGCACCACCGCCCCGCCCTGGAAGGTCATCAGATAGGCGGGCAACAAGGTGACAGTGAACAGCCATGCAAGACCCACGCCCAAAGCCACGAATAGGCCGAAGATGCGAACAGGCGGGATCGGCACCAAAAGCAGTGACCCAAATCCGACCGCAGTCGTCAAGCTCGTAAAGCCAACGGGCCGGTACAACTCGCCCAGTACCGACTCGATTGTGACGACACGATCGTTTCCGTCGTCGCGGTCAAAGAATTCACTGAGCACATGCACACTGTCCAAGATCGCGATGGGCATCAGGAAGATCGCAATCATCGAAGTCATGATGTGGAGGGTGTTACCGCTGCCCACCAGTGCACCCATGGTGATGATGACCGTGGCTAGAGCGAGCAGCATTGCCGGCACGACGAGCTGCATCCGCCGGAAAAACGCCAGCAGAATCAAGAAGACGAGCAGGCCAGCCAGGGGAGCAAAGATGGCCATATTGATGAACATCTCTTGGCCAAAAGCATCCTCGGCCAGGGGCTGGCCAGCAATGGCAAGAGTTACATCGCTAAGCGCAGGCTCTTGCGTAATTAGTGCCCTGGCTGCGTCCGCCACGTCGGTCGCGGCGTTCTTACTTTTTAGCGCAATGAACATCGCTGCGCCCGGTGGATCTTCGAACAACACATTGTCAGCCAGCATCGAACTTGATGCAACCTGCTCAATGGCCAACCCTACGGCGGCTTCGTCAACGGGTCCGTCACCCATAACCGTGGCCACACTCATCGACGATTCGGCTATCACATCGGGGCGCGCAGCAAGGCCAGCGTCAACTCGCTGAATAGCTGCGAAAGCTTGCGGATTCGCGACATCGCCTAGCAAGCCGACAACAACCAGTGGCGTCGAGCCGAACTCCTCGGCCATCAACGCGTTTCGAACCCGCACCGGGTCATCGGTGGGCAACATGTTCTCTGGATCGGTGTCGACCTCGACGCGAATGAAGCCGATCGATGCAATCAACACCAGCAAGAGGGTGCCCCACAGCACGACCTTTGGCCGCTCTAAAGAGAAATCGGTTAAACGCGCTGACACCGATCTGCGGTTCTCATCTTTTTCGTGTGTTGCTATTGCCATGGTGGCCATGTTACTGCGCATACATCAAATGTACGTACATTATATGTATGTACATTTAACGGACTGCCGGGACCGCCTAGGTTGACCCTGGCCTCAGTTCGTCACGCCAGCCTCGGTTAGCGCGTCCAGTTCAGCATCGCTGTAACCAACCGCTCCCAGAACCTGACGAGTCGACTGGCCCAGACTGTCGGCGCTAAAATTGCCTGCCGGCTGCGTCTCAGAGAACCGCACGGGTTGGCGCGCAGACCGCGTGGGGCCAACGACAGGATGATCCCAATAATGGATGGCTTCGTTGTGCACGACCTGAGGGTCGTGGAACACGTCACCCAATTCGTTGACCGGCGCAGCAGGAACTTCAAACTCGTGAAGTCGATCGAGAATCTCATCAGTCGCCCATTGGATGAACGCATTGTTCAACATGGCGCCGATGGCTTCGAAGTTCTCTGGCTTGCTGCGCTCCGCGACCGTGTTGAAGCGCTCGTCTTCCCACCATTCGGAATGACCCAGGGCCGCAAACAGACCCTCCCATTCCGCATCTGAAACAGCGAAGTAGACCATGTTGCCATCGGCGGTCTGCTGCAGCCGATAGACGTCGTGCAGCAGTGGGCCTGGGGTCACCTCACCGGTGAATGTTTCACCCATGAAGTTGTCGGGCCATAAGAAGTACAGCAGTGTGTCGAGCATGGGAATCTCGAGATGTTGACCGCGTGTACGACCTCGTTCGCGAGCCAACAATGCGCCGGTCACGGCTTGGGCTGCCGTTAGCGCCGTGGACTTGTCACCAATGATCGTGCGGACCAGATCTGGAATGGGGATGTCCAGACTGCGCTGCACTGATGGCACCCCGGAGATCGCTTGGACGATCGGGTCATAGACCCGCCACTGGCTGTATGGGCCGGTCGACCCGAACCCAGAAATTGAGACATAGATCAGGTCGGGGTTACTAGCGTGAAGCGCATCGGCACCAATACCCATGCGGTCTGCGGCGCCTGGCCGGAAGTTCTGCACAAACACATCGGCCGTGGCCGCTAGTCGCTTGACAGCGTCAATACCTGCCTCCTGGCTTAAGTCGAGAGCAACGCTCTTCTTGCCGCGATTGCACGACAAAAACATCGCTGAAATGTCGTCGACCCGGTACCCACCCTGCCTCGTGATATCACCGATACCCAACGGTTCGATCTTGATCACGTCTGCGCCCTGATCACCAAGTACCTGAGCGCACATCGGTCCCGATACCACGGCCGAAATATCAATAACGGTGTATCCGTCGAGCGGTCCAGTCATGTCACTCCCCCGTTTGAAAGAAGCTAACGGTTCGCAGGGCCCGCGTCGAACCCAACCTGGTCTTGACGAGTTACATGCGGGCGGCAAACCTCGGAGCCGACTCTAATCACGCTCGATCATGTAGATCATGGAGTCTGAGTGCCGCTGATTCTCGCTGCGTTTCTTTCGGCGTTGCCGAGAGTCGATTCATCGGGCCAATCGATCGTTCAGGTTCAGGACGAGAACTACTTTCACCGAAGAAAATATCCTTTCAGTTCGACTTGGTCGATGGCGTCTGTCCGCCGACAACACCCATTTGATCAGCGAGCAGGGTGCTGAAAAACATACTTCTCGTCGTAACCCCGACATTCTTCCCTTAGCGAGGCAGCGCAGCTCGATTCAGTCCGTTGGACTGACTAATCCTTGATCGGCCAGCAAGGCCTCAGGGGTCGCGTCGCGCCCGCGAAACAGCCGATAGACCTCTTCGGCCGGGCGGCTGCCACCAAGACCAAGCACAGTCTCGCGGAAACGGCGGGCTACCTGGACTAGTTCATCCTCGTTGTCCAAGCCAGCCTCCCGGAATGCGGCGAAAGCATCCGCTGCGAGCACCTCGGCCCATTTGTACGAGTAATAACCAGCCGCATAACCACCGGCGAACAAGTGACCGAACGCGGGCAGCATGCTCTCGCCCTCGATGCGGGGTGTAACCAGGATCTCCCCGGCCAACTCAATGTCGAGTGCCGCAGGATCCGTGACGGCTGGATCTACGCCGAAACGCTGGTGCAGCGCCATGTCGGTCTTGGCGAAATGCAACTGCCGCAACGTTGCGTTGGCCACCATGAAATTTCGGCTGTCGATGATGCGATCGAGCGTGTCGTCATCCAGAGCCTCCCCTGTATCAACATGCGCGGTCAGCGCACGAAGGAACGGCTTGTGCTCCATCCAGTACTCGTTGAATTGGCTGGCCAGTTCGACAGAGTCCCATTCGACCAAGTTCATACCCGACGCGCCACCCTCGTCGATCTCAGTGAACATGTGCTGAGTCGCGTGCCCGAACTCGTGGAACAGGGTCCGCACCTCGTCGAGCGACATCAGGCCAGGCCGGCCATCAGCGGGTGGGCGGGCGTTCATTACGAATAGGGCAACCGGTAGCGAGGTCGCAGCGTCACCAACAGCCAACAGCCGATCTCGCCCAACAACAGTGTTCATCCATGCGCCGCCGCGCTTCTCGCCTGGCCGGCTGTAAGGATCGATATAGAAGGCAGCGATGACATTGCCATCACGGCGGACCTCGAAGAATTGAACCGAGGGATCCCACACCGGCACGCTGTCATCAGGTGACTCGGCAATCTCGACGCCGTACAACTTCGTGACGAGGTCGAACAGTCCGCCAAGCACCTTTGGAAGCTGGAAGTACTCGCGCAATGCCTCGGCGTCATAGCTGTACAAAGCTTCTTGCTGGCGTTCTGCCCAAAAGGCAATATCCCATGGGGCCGGATTATCGGCACCATCGGCGCCCTGCTCACCCATAAATACACTGAGCGACTCCAGTTCGATCTCGGCGAACGGGCGAGCAGCCTGTTCCAGCTGGTCAAGAAGCGCCCAAACAGCAGCGGTTGACGGCGCCATTTTTGCGTCCAGGCTGAGCTCGGCATAGTTGTCGAATCCAACAAGCTGCGCTTGTTCTTGGCGTAGCTCGAGTATCTCTTTCAACACCGGCCGATTGTCTAATTCTGGTTGCACTCCTCGGGTGCGGAACGCTCGTAGCATCTCCTCGCGCAGCGAACGATCCGTGGCGTTCTGGCAGATTCCCAGATAGCTGACCCCATTGACTTGGAAGTGCCACGCATCATCAGCACCGTCGTCAGCTGCCTGGTTCTTGGCAATATCGATAACTGCAGCCGGCACACCATCGAGGCGCGACTCGTCGGTGACCTTGACTCGCGACTCGCGCTCTTCCTTAATCAGGTTGGTGCTGAACGTGTTGCTCAGCTCGGCCAGTCGATCCTTGATTGCCTTGTAGCGATCCTGTTGTTGGCCGGCCAGGGCAACACCAGAACGCTCCATGCCACGGATGGACTCATCGAGGATCCGGGCTCGGGCGACCGACAGGTTCTGGCCCTCGCTACTCGAACGTAACTGGGCCATGGCGTCGTACACGGCGCGGCTCTGGCTCATCGTGTTCGAGATGGCGACGATCGCCGGGCGCACCGTGTCGTATGCCTCTTGCATGTCATCGCTGTACTTGACGCTTGTCAGGTGTGTGACCGACCCAATGACAGCTTCGAGACGATGTTCAATCCGCTCCAGCGGCTCCATTACGCCTTCCCAGGTCGGCGCAAGATCTGCTTCGAGTGCTTCAAACTCGGTGCGCACTGTTTCAACCAACGAGGTCACGCCGGGTTCAACGTCAGAGGCAGTGATGCCCGCCCAGATAGGTAAGTGCGTAATAGGCCCGCTCGTTGTTGTTTGCTCAAGGCGTGCGAGTGGGGATTCGAGGGCGTCCGTGCTCATTCATGCAGGTTATCTGCGATACCCCAGCGGGATCTGGCCGAGTGATCGACTTACTTCGGATTCGCCCTGTGCAGGTTGTGCAACAAACCAGGCACATAGGAGGCTGGCCCGCCCCGAATGTGCAGACGACGAAGTCTCCTACGCAGCCAGGCCGCTCGTCCAGGCTGCGAACAGGTCGGCGTAGTGGCCGTCAGCGGCGACTAGCTCGTCGTGCGGTCCAAGCTCGACCAGCCGGCCGTCGACGACTACCCCGACACGATCGCAACGCTCAGCGGTAGACAGCCGATGCGCAATTGCAATAACGGTGCGCCCTTCCATCAGCGACTCCATGGCGACCTCGACTATCGCTTCGGTGCCAGGGTCAACACTCGATGTCGCCTCATCCAGGATCAGCACCTTTGGGTCGACGAGCGCGGCCCGAGCCAACGACACGAGTTGCTTCTCGCCCGCTGAAAGTCGGCTACCGCGCTCTTGCACTTCGGTGTCCAACCCCTGGGGCAATCGTTCGAACAGGTCGAGCACGCCGATTCGATCCAACGCAGTTTTGATGTCCGCGTCGGTCGCGTCGAGTTTTGCCAGGCGGATGTTGTCCGCGACCGTGCCTGCGAAGAGGAAACCCTCTTGGGGCACAACGACAATATGGCGGCGCAACGAATCGGTGCGGGCGGAGCGCAAGTCCATGCCACCAATGCGGATAGCCCCATCGCTCGGATCGTAGAAACGTGCAACCAGCTTGGCCACAGTTGACTTGCCTGCTCCGGTCGGACCTACGAAGGCAATACGTTCACCTTCATCAATCCTCAGGCTGACCCCCGACAGGACTCGCTCGCCAGGAACGTACTCAAAGGACACATTGTCGATGTCGACCTGACCGCTGGCAGGCAGATCTGGTGCATCGGGTGCCGAGTCAATCGTGAGCGGCTCGTCGAGCAGCCCGTACAACTTGTGCAGTGATGCCCCCGCCGACTGGATCATGTTGAACAGCTGGCTGAGTTGCTGCATGGGCCCGAACATGGTCTGCAAGATCAGGATGAACGCGGCAACCGTGCCCAGCGTCATGCGCCCGTCGCGAACCATCCAGCCACCCAAGCCGACGGCCAGCGCCGTGCTGAGCGCTCCGGCTAGCTCGACAATTGGCAGGTAGTATGCGCCGATCTTCACCGAACGCATATGGGTTTGATAGAGGCCCTTGTTCGTTTCGGCGAACCGGCCGATTTGGATGTCCTCCCGGGCAAACGCCTGCACCACTCGTACGCCGCTGATGCCTTCTTGCAGGCTGCTGAGCGTCGTGCCGATGCGCTCGCGCACAGCTAGATAGGCACGATTCGATTCACGGTGAAACTTGATGCTGGCCACGGCAACAAACGGCATCGTCATCATGCACAAGACCAGCAGTAATGGGTCCAACACGATGAGCGTGACCAGTGACGCCACCAGCAGAAGCGTCGCAGTGACGAACATGAGCAAACCCAGCTGAACCAGGACTTGCAGCGAGTCGATATCCGACGTCATGCGCGAAACGAGTACGCCGGTGTTCTCGCGGTCATAGAACGGCATCGACTGCTGCAGCATGCGACCAAAGACCCCGGTTCGCAGGTCCCGCAGGAAGCTCTCGCCGACCCGAGCCAGGGTGGCGATGGCCAGGCGGTAGCTGCCATAGGCCAGGATGGCGACGACAACGTAGGCGACGATCGATTGGTTTAGGACGTTGCGATCGCCGACGGTCAAACCTTGATCGATAGCTCGGCGCACCAGCAATGGGCCAGCAAGGCTTGTCATCGCGAAGAGCACCAGCAAGACGCACGCCCGCATTGCCTGCGCCCGGTAGGCCAATATTCGGGCCATCGTGCGACGCAGCACCTTGCCCGTCGCGTGACGATCAAGCTTGTCGGTGTCGTCTATACCGCCGGCGAACCACATGCCCATTAGCGATCACCGCCAGTCGCGTTCGCTTCTTTCAGATCAGCGGCAAGGACCTCTCGGTAGCGCTGATTCGATGCCAACAGCTCGGTGTGGGTTCCTTGGGCCACGACATGGCCGTGATCGATCAGCACGACACGGTCGGCCAGGGCGATGGTTGCTGGGCGATGTGCAATCACGATGGTTGT
>Ga0115000_10000157_pt1 | contig 61218 bp, 57 predicted proteins | sample ArcticOcean_MG_C_6_FD_89690 | JGI IMG/M metagenome (GOLD analysis project Ga0115000, IMG submission 89690) | Marine microbial communities from western Arctic Ocean - ArcticOcean_MG_CB8_128 | ecosystem: Environmental > Aquatic > Marine > Oceanic | place: Arctic Ocean: Canada Basin | collected... | reverse complement strand
GATCGAGAAGCGTTGTTGGAAAGAGTAAACGATGCCGCCGATCGCACCGATGCCATCTGTGAGAACCAACGGTTGGCTCGTTTCAGGGTTTTCGACTGCGACTCGAAGCCGTCGGGTGTTTGTTGAGACGCTGGTCCGCTTTGTCTTCGCTGCCACCTGTGCCGGCAGAATCGTTAGCCAACCGGACGGGACGCTCTGGCTGACTGTTCGTTGAGGACGTAGAAGTCGGGCGAAATATCCCTGGGTACTGGCAACAAGCTCGGCGCTAAGGATCTTGGATAACCCGTCAGTAGGAGTTGGGGTTAAACAGTACACAGCGGTGTCGCATATGGTTCTGGACGTGGCCTAGCGGCTTGACTCCAGGGGGAATCATGTACGACTTGTTGATTACGAACGCTCGGATCGTCGATGGCACGGGTAGCCCGGCGTTCGTCGGCTCGGTCGCTGTAGCAGATGGTTTGATCGTCGAGGTCGGCGATGTCGATGGTGCGGCGCATCAGACGATCGATGCAGGGGGACACCTTGTTACACCAGGATTTGTTGATATTCACACCCACTTCGATGGTCAGGTGTGCTGGGACAAGCAGGTGACTCCTGTCAGCTGGCATGGTGTGACCACCATCGTGATGGGCAACTGCGGGGTCGGGTTCGCCCCAGTTCATCCCGGGAAGGAGGACGATCTGGTGCAGCTCATGGAGAGCGTTGAAGACATTCCCGGTACTGCGCTTCACGAAGGTATCCCGTGGGGATGGGAGACCTTCGGCGAATATCTCGATGCAATCGATACGCCGTACACGATTGACATTGGCGCACAGGTTCCCCATGTGGCGGTTCGCCATTACGTGATGGGGGAGCGTTGCTACGACGACGCAACCGCCGACGATATGTCCAAGATGGCGGACCTCACTCGTCAGGCGCTCGACGACGGGGCACTGGGTTTCAGTACGTCACGCTTCTACGGCCATCGCGACAAGAGCGGACAGTTGGTGCCCGGCACCAATGCATCGGCTGATGAGATGATGGCAATCTCCGACGCGCTTGTTCAAGCCGGCCATGGGTCGATGGAGATAATTTCTGATCATCTCGAGACCGACGATGAGCTCGCTTGGGTTGAACACATTGCACGCGCCACAGGCCGACCGATCACTCTTCTGGTGACGCCAAGCGTGGGTGAACGCATCTGGGAACTCGCTGACAAGCTTGCCGAAGAAGGTCTCAGCGTGCGACCCCAGGTTGGGGCCCGGCTTGCTTCGATCTTGATGACGCTCGAAGGCACGGTGAACCCGATGCGCCAGTTCCCTGCATTCGATGCGATCAGGGATCTACCGGTCGAAGAACAGCGAGCGGCGTTGGGTGATCCCGCCTTCCGAGCTGCAATTGTTGCCGACGAGGCCAAACAACCTCGTGACCGAGATACCGGTCGCATGATCTCGACGTGGCACAAGATGTATGTGCTCCCGGAAGACCTTAGCTATGAGCCGACGTACGAAGATTCGATAGCGGCTCTCGCCGAGAAGCGCGGCTACACCGAACGCGAGGCGCTCATGGACGTCATGGCCTCGGGTCGCCCGATCCTGTATTTGTTTGGCGACTACCGCGAGACCGTTGATGACCAGCGCGAACTGATTGAGCGTCCCCAATCAGTATTCGGGCTTTCCGATGGCGGCGCTCACTGCGGGGTGCTGTGTGATGCGAGCGTGCCGACGTACATGCTTGCCTACATGACTCGCGATCGTTCCAAGGGGCCGCGTATGGACCTCGAATACGTCGTGCACAAAATGACTCAGGATACGGCTTTGGTTTACGGCATGAAAGACCGTGGTGTGCTTGCAGCGGGGTACAAAGCTGATATCAACATCATCGACTACGACAAGCTTGCCCTCGAAGATCCCGAGATGGTCTACGACCTGCCTGCAGGCGGTAAACGCCTCATCCAGCGTGCTCAGGGCTACAAGGCCACCATCTGTGCAGGTGTCGTCACGTACGAGAACGGCGAGCACACCGGCGAGTTCCCCGGCCGTTTGGTCCGAGGCGGCACTAAGGAGTCGGTGACGAATTAATCATCGGTGTCATGGCGGAGAGGTTCACCAAACCAGGCATCGAGGCCGCTGGCAGCTCCGTCTGGTGAGCCTTTGTATTCGAACACCTCGAGTAGTACGCCGTCTGGGGCTTCAATCATCAGGTAGTCGAGCTCGGGCAATTCCCGGATAGGTGAACGGAGTTCGAAACCGGCAGCGCTCATGCGAGCCGCAAGATCGGCGAGATCGTCCACTTGGAACCCGAGATGGTGCACGGCGTTCTTACCGGTGCCATTCGGTGCCTGGTCGTAGAAGTTCAGCATCCCCGTCCCGACACGAACCATGACGTTGCGGGCCCCAGCGAACTCATGGTCCCCGACGACCTCTGCATCGAACCAGCGCTCGTAGAAATCCAACGTCTTCTCGAGGTTCGTTGCGAACAGGTGGGCGTGGTGGAAGCGACTAGCCATCGAAGAAGATCCTAGACACATCGCGCATTGGAAGTTGAGCGAATCTTGCGCCTACTGAGCAGAGTGCGCCAAGCTGTTGATCTTCGTTAACGCCCGGGGAGGCACACATGAAGGTCGCTATACAACAAAGTCCATGGAGTCGGGTCGACCTGTTCGAGGCGGCCGGCTTCGACGTTGTCGAGGCGCCGATCAGCACCGAAGACGAGTTCATTGATCTACTCCGCGATGTTGATGGTGCCACGATCGGGACGAAGCCCTTGACGAACCGGCGGGTGCTAGAGGCATGCCCGAATCTCAAGGTCGTTAGCCGCATGGGTGTCGGCGTCGACTCGATCGATCTCGCTGCTGCTGCCGAGCTGGGTATTTTGGCGTGCAACGTCCCCGGCGTGAATACCGCCGAGGTTGCCGACCACGCCATGGCCATGTTGTTGGCCCTTACACGCCGCCTGCCCGATTCCATCCGCACCACCCGAGAGGGAGCCTGGAGTACTGACCGGGACCTCACCGTGCATTATCTGGAGTCGGTGCGACGCATCGCCGGTCATACGGTCGGCATCATCGGCTTTGGCGATATCGGCCGGGCTTTCGCCAATCGGGTCAGGGGATTCGGGCCGGCCCGCATCGTGGCCGCTGACCCTCATGTGCATCCCAGCACCGCCGAGACGATGGGGGTTGATTTACTGCCTCTGGATGAGATGTTGGCTGTTTCGGACTATGTCAGCATCCATTGCTCGTCTACAGCCGAGACCCGTCATCTGATCAACGCCGACACCCTGGCACTGATGAAGCCAACAGCAATCTTGGTGAACACGTCCCGCGGTCCGGTCGTCGATGGAGCGGCCCTGGCCGTCGCTCTGGCGGCTGGCACGATCGAGGCGGCAGCTCTCGACGTGACCGAGGTGGAGCCGATCGCGTCTGATGACCCTTTGCTGCGACTGCCCAACTGCATCGTGACCCCGCATGTTGCCGGCTTCTCGCCAACCTTCCTAGATCAGTGCACGACCCGCCAGACCGAGAATGTCATCCGGGTACTCACTGGCGAGGCCCCACACGGGTTGGCGAACCCAGAGGTCATCAAAACCATCGCCATCATGCGAGCCACCGGCAACGCCGGCCGGTGGGAAGGCGTGCCTGACTTCTCGACCGCCCTGCCGCTTTAGCGCTGGCTCCCAGCGCTGGAGATCAGAATGCAGGAGATGAATCTGATGACGAACGCCTGCATCGCGACATCAGACGGGGATGCCGCCAGCGACGGCTGGTTGGATATCTACGTTCGAGGGGTGTTTTCCTCGTGGGCCCAGCGGATCACCTGAATCTGACCTGAGCATTCTGCGGACGCTGCGACGGGTACATGGTTCGCCCCGGTACATGGTCCGCTCTGGTGCGAGTTGACGGATTCGACACGCCACCTGAGGGTCACGTCACTGTTTGTTTACCCGGCCCTGACTTCGAGTCGAAGCGGGCGGCCCGCCAGATAATTATCGAGTTGTTCGATGAAGAGTTGGTCGTTGCGAGCCAAGAACCCGGCTCCGCCTCCAGCTAGGTGGCTCGTGACCGTGATGCGTTCGTGTACCCATAGCGGACTGCTCTCAGGGAGTGGCTCTGGATCAAACACGTCAAGGATCGCAGCCCCAATTACCCCCTGGTCGAGTGCTGTAATCAGTGCTTGGTCATTGACTACGGCGCCTCGAGCGACGTTGACAAGCACTGCTTCTGGCTGCATGGCGGCTAAGAAGTCAGCGTTGACAAGACCGCGAGTCTGGTCGGTAAGGGGGCATGCGAGGATGACAACGTCGGCACATGCAAGCTCGGCCGTGAGCTCGTCCATCGTGGCCATCTTGTCGGCTGCTGGATCGTTCACAATAGTGCGTCGAATGCCAACGATTTCTACACCGAACGGTCGGGCTCGCTGTGCGATCTCGTGGCCGATTGAGCCGAACCCAACAATCGCCCAGCGTTGCCCGCCAATCTCTGGCCATGGCGCTTGTTCCCACCGTCGGTCACGTTGATTTTCGATTCGTCTCCCAATGCCGTGACGATGGGCGAGAAGAGCCGACATCACGTACTCGGCAACGCCAATATTTGGGGCGTCGGAATTACTGAAGCGAATCCCCGCATCGATCACCTCTTGAAATGGTGGAGCGTCGATACCAGCCAAAGGGGCTTGGACCCAACTGACCGACCCGGCATCCACGACGGATTGGGCCAGCGCCATCATTTCACCAGTGAAGAACGCGTCGATACTCATCCATGCCACACCCGGTGCGGGGTTATCAACCGGTTGACCATCTTCGTTGGTGACACCACCGCTTGACCAGAGCAATGGTTCGATCTGATGCGGCAGGGAGGCGAGACGGTCGGCCACCCGTTCATAGGCAGGCGCAGGTAGCAGAACTTGCGTCATGCGCGATCCCACAGACGGTGGGACAACACGCCGTTCCGGGCCTCGATGGCCTCCATCGCGTCGCAGATGAGGTCTTCTCGGTAGCGGCGACCGACTAGCTGCACTGCGGCTGGTCGGCCAGCGATGAGGTCCATTCCAATGACGCCTGCGGGAAGTCCGAGATAGTTGGTACCGGTCGAGTAGATCGCTGAGTCGAAGAGATCTTTGACCTGTTCAAAGCCGCGGGTGTCGTAATCCCAGTCATAGGTGGGCCGCATCAGAAACGGGGTGAGCACGATCGGGTATTCATGTAGAAACAGGCTCCACTGGCGAGCCAACCGAGTGCGGTCGCCAAATGCTTGGATGTAGTTATCGCGATCGAGGATTTCCGAGAGCTCGTAATACCACTCGAAGATCTGATTGATCGTGTCACTGCCGTGCTCACGAAGAGCAGCATCGAGTGTGGCTTCCATCTCAGTTGTGCCGGCGCGGAACCATTCGCGTGCCGATTCGATGATTGGCGGTGGGTCAACCTCAACAACGGTGTAGCCAGCGTCACGCAGCTGATCTGCGGCTCGCTGCACGAGAGCCGTGATATCTGGATGGATGTCGTAGCCAGCTGATTCGGTAGTGACCGCCACGGTTGGCAGGCCGCCAATATCAGGTCCGTTCCACGGGATGGGTGCCGAAAAGGGGTCACGAGGATCGGGTTCGATCATGACGCTCGTTGCAAGCCGGACATCAGCAGCGTGACGGGCGATGATGCCTTGCACAGACATCGCCTGAGATAACGGGCCACGCTCGGCGGCTGCCGATGAGTTAAACACCGGTACCCGCATGCTCGTCGGCTTAATGGTTGTCACGCCATTCATGAACGCCGGAAATCGCAGTGAGCCGCCGATGTCGTTGCCGTGATTGAGTGGTGCCATGCCAGCAGCGCATGCTGAGCCGGCGCCACCGGATGAACCGCCGGGCGAGGCCAGGTCTTCCCACGGGTTGAAGGTCCGTCCTCGCAGCGGGTTGTCGGTGGTCGCCCGCATCGAAAACTCGGGTGTGTTTGTGCGTCCGATGACGATCGCCCCAGCGTTGCGTAGGTTGCGAACGAGCGGTGCGTCCTCGGTTGCCATTGCATCGGCGAATGCGGGCACGCCATTGGTGTTGGGAAGCCCAGCCATATCGACGTTCTCTTTGATGGTCAGTGGCACGCCGTGCAGCGGACCCAATGCATCGCCGGCAGCCACCTGTTGATCAGCGACAAGCGCTGAGCTCATGGCCTGCTCGTACAACGGCAGCGTGATCGCATTGAGATGGGGGTTCGTCTCTTCGGCGCGTGCGATTGCTGCAGCGATTACCTCGCTGGGCTTCATTTGTTTGTTCTGCACCTGTGTAGCGACTTCGGTCGCACTCAGTTTCCATAGTTCGGTCATAGATCGGCCCTCCAGCCCAGAGAGGCGAGAGTACCTGGGTGTCGTAGACAGATGGAAGTTGACGTGGCGTCTTGCAGCTGGGAGGTCATCAGCGGCCCGATTAACACGGCTTGCAGATTGGGACGAGCAGGGCGTAGTCGACGACAATCCATCTATGACCGAATCTTCCGCAACCGAACTGCCCACCAAGGGCTCCGCCACCGTCGAGGTCAACGCCTCGGCAGCAGACGTTTATGCTTTGCTCACTGATCTAGACCGGCTCCCGACGCTGAGCCCCGAGAACCAGCGTTGCGAATTCCTGCACGACGCCGCAGCCATTGCAACCGGTGTCCGTTTCCGCGGTCACAACAAGAAGGGCGATTACGAATGGCACGCCGATTGCGAAGTCACCGTTGCCGATGTAGGCAAAGCGTTCGCCTACATCGTTCCGCCCGATTTCAAGCACGCCACCACGTGGGGCTATGACATCGAGTCGACGGGCCCCAATAGCTGCACGGTCACCGAGTGGTTCGATGCTCCAATGCTTGCACTGCCAGACGTATACCCAGGCCAGATCGAAGGTCGCTGCGAGAACCTTGAGAAGGCGTGCCTCACCACGATGGAGAACTTGCGCGCAGCATTTGATGGTTCATAGCGACTGGTGACAGGTTTCCTGCCAATACTCCGTTTCCTGCCAATACTCCGTTTCCTGCCAATACTCCGTTTCCTGACAGGAGTGACTAACGTGCTCGCAGACACCGGGGGCAACCACAAATGGCCAAGATGAATGAGACCGAACGAGATGCTTTTCTCGCCGAAGTGCGCGTGGCAGTGCTCGCAATCGAGCGGGCAGATAAGGGACCGTTATGCGCTCCGGTCTGGTATCGCTTCGCTGACGGTGTATTCGAGATTGCCATGGCGAACGATTCGGCCAAGGCCAAGTTGCTACGACGGTCCGGGCGGGCAACCTTGTGTGTGCAGGACGAAGCAGGCCCGTACCGCTATGTCACCGCCGAGGGCGAGGTCACCGTTGAAGCGGTATCGCCCGAGGGGCGCGACGCTTTCTTGCGTGACGTTGCATGCCGCTATCTTGGTGACACGAGCGGTAATCAATACGCGGACAGCTTCCCGGGCCACGAAGAAGCAATCGTTACCATGCGGCCCCGCCGGTGGCATACCGAAGTGCTTGGCTGAGGGGCCTAGCGATACCGACGAGCGGTTAACGAATGGTTCGGCCCATCGATCGGATTGAGCGACAGCTTCGACGGCGCGGCCCAAAGCGAATGTGCCCATGCCCTAGATCCGACCACGGTCAAGAGCCTGCCTGCCTGCCGGATCGATGACACCGTGGTTTAACACCACGGTCGAGGCGGCCGAGGAGTCGATCTGGAACGCGCTGTGCGTTGCCGACACGATGACCGGCCATCGAGGTCGAATCGTTGACGCCACCCCACACGGTCGACTAGTAGCGCTTCGCTGATTGGCATGGTGTCCTTGCCAACCAGCAGCATCGCCTCGGCGCAGCGCAGGCCGAAGCGCTCACGATTAGCCGGGAGCCGAAGTGAGTAACCGACCGTTCTGGAGCGATTGGCCGATCGAGCCTCTCTAGCGGTATCTCTACGCCGCGCCGAGTAGCTTGAAAGAACGGTTTGACGGGCCGACGGCCGGCTTGGTTGGACCAAGAGGGGAATCATGCCTTGGAGTATCGAAGGCATACCGTGGCGATCGCACATAACGTGAAGGACTCGATGTTCGGAATCAGTGCTGTCGGTTCGAGCCTGTCGGGATTCTCGAACCAGCACTCCTGGCTGCCTAGATGACGACGACTCGGCTCGGCAGCCACGTCCCGTTTAGTGCCATCACGTTGGCTCTTATCGGCCTGTCGGCGGTGGCGTGGACTGGCACCGTCGCCTGGGCTCGTTCGGCAGGCATGGGGGCTATGCCAGGAACGATGGGCATGGATCTCATGGCGTTCGTCGCCATGTGGTCGTTGATGATGACGGCGATGATGCTGCCCTCGGTAGGCCCGTTTGTGGGTGTCTATCAGCGCACGATCACCGAGTTTCGGCTACCTCGTCTCGTTGGACTCGGGCTCGGTTATCTCGTCGTGTGGGCTGCGGTGGGTGTAGGCGCGTTCGCAATCGCTACCTGGTTCGGCGATCTTGCGGCGGGCCACGAAACAGCGACCCAAGTGGTTGCAGTAGCGACGTTCTGTCTCGTCGGGGTTTATCAGCTCAGCCCTCTCAAGTCCCGATGCCTAAGCCACTGCCGCACCCCGGTCGGCCACATGCTCCACTACCTCGGGTTTCAGGGAACGCTGCGAGATGTTCGAGCTGGCTTCAGTCACGGCTGGTACTGCCTGGGCTGCTGCTGGGCGTTGATGGTGTTGATGGTCGCATTTGGGGTCATGAACATCGCTGCCATGGTTGCCCTCACTGCCATCATCGCGATAGAGAGGGTCTGGCGCCACGGCGAACGGTTCGCCCGCATAATCGGGGCTGCTTCGATCGCCTACGCGGTGGCCTTGATCTTCGTTCCGGAGTTGGCTCCGGGCCTGGACCCCGGCGGTTTGATGCCAATGCAAGACATGTCGGCTGCGTGACAACCCTCATCTTGAGTTCTAGGGCCCACTCCACTCAAAGTTTGCGTAGTAGGCATTGAGGTCTGAGTTGTCCCACTCGAAACCGTGGTCACGAAACGTCGATCGGGTCGAGCGGGCGGTGTAAAGGCGGCGAGAAACGAAGTGCCGTAGGTTGTCGAGCCATGAGGCTTGTCCGTCCCACCCTTCGATCGCCTCGTATTCCACATCGAGAATTCCTGGGATTCGGGCCCAACCCTTGGTGCCTTCTCGACCAATTTCCATCGACACGACCCGGTCGGGCAGACGGTGACTGATTAACGGTCCGAAGAATCGGCCCACAGCGCCTCCACTCTGTCCGCTGAAAATTTTCTCACAGGCCTCTCGTTGTTCCGGTGTCCCTTCTTCATCTAGGTAAAGACCGAATGTCCAGTCTCCGAGGCCCATTGCCCCCGGCGTATAGATAACGACGCCAACCTTGATTCCCTGAAGCTGGACTTCGCCGTAGTGTCCATCGTGGATCTGGAAAATCATAGGGACATCACAGTGCCCTTCGGTCGGCTCGGCAAGGGCAGACCCCCGCTCATCCCGCGTACCAAGAAGGCATGGACAGAGCACTTCGCAATTGCAGCTTTCCATGTACTCGCCGCGGATGGACCAGGCCTCGATCATCGTGATCTCCTTCACGAGAGAAACAGCGGTTTCGCCTCATCTCCCATAGTAGGCATAGCCCTCGACAAGCGCTAGTTGGGCTGAGGCAGTCCGGTTGAGGGCTCCGAGCATGACGGTGAGTTAGCCGGTAGGCGGTTTAGAGGTTCTACTGGTGCAAGGTCGTTGTTAATGCAACAAATATTGGGGATCAAGCGCCGTGATCCAATCGAGATCCACGGTAAGCCAGTACGAGTTCATCGAGAACCTCCGAGCGTGAGCTAAAGCTCATCTTTGTATTACTGAAGTCGGTTCTCGTTGAGACGCCGACTCCAGCCGGTTGCCGCCAGCGAGGTATAGCTTCAGTTGGACAGGATGCCCGTACCCTGACGTCTTCATGGGTCTGCTGATACTCTCGCTCGGTTCGGCAACGGCCTTTCTGTTCTACGGCTACGAAACGCTGTTCGGAGATGGTCCTCGCTCGGAATACGAGCGTTACGGGACGCCGCAGCTCAGAGTCTTCGTCGGCGCTATGCAAGTGTTCGGTGCGCTGGGGGTCTTGGTTGGGCTCGCGTACGGGCCGATCGGGGCGGCGGCAACCGGAGGCTTAACGCTCATGATGCTGCTTGGACTGCTCCTTCGATACCGGATACACGACGCTCCTCGATTGATGCTGCCGGCAGCGGTACTCGCTGCAGTCAACGGAACGCTGCTTGCCCTCCACTTGCTCTGAGGCTCGGAGCGCTATCCCTACTGGCCGCCGCCTCAGCGCCCGTTGAGGATCGCAGACACGGCTGCCCCTGTGAAGACCAAGATGGCAGGCATCGAGCGCTTCAGCGGATCCTTAACCTTGACATGCATTCCAATGGCGCCGAGCATCAACGCCGCGAGACCGGTGGAAGCTGGCCGAGCGATCTTGGGCACGAAGAGTCCGACCAACATTGCGCTGGCGAGGCTTACCTTTGCAGCTCCCACGGCATACATGGTTCCCTCGGAGAGCCCGTACTCCTCGAACTCCTCGCGCATGTTTGTTGCGTCGCCGCCTCGGTATCCGGTGTCCTTGTCGAATCTGTTGAACCAGACGTTGAGGATCCAGAATGCCGATCCGATCTGGGCGATCTTGCCGATGATGGTCATAAGAATCCGTTCGTTCGGGACACAGCGGGTCTGTGATCACACGGTCGCTCCAGGTTCTCCCGGGCTCGGGCAGTGTACGGTCCAAGACTGGCCCGGGTAAGAGTCGGATGGGCATCCCTTAAGTGGTTTGCGGCCGTTCTGGTTCACATGTGGAGCGCTTTTAGCGGCTCTACCAGAGGGGCGGCGGCTGCAAACATTCGGGCCCCTGGTTCTAGGGAGACGCAGACTCTGTTCTGTGCACACATTCCTGGTGTTTGGGCAAAATTCCCACCATTCCAACGAATGTGGCAGCGGATCAGTGTGGCAGCGGATCAGTGTGGGTGACAGTGAGTTAGCCTGTAGACGAGGTAGTGGCCATGTGACCCAAACAACGTTGCAATAGCAACGTTCCAGTCCTCTGAACTAGGCCCCGTCCAACCAGCGTCCAACAACGCCAGCACTACTGGCCGTTCAACCACCCACGCCACCTGGGGCACGACATCATCCCCGGCAACCGGTGTTCGCGTTCTGAATGCTCGAAGGGCTCGTTGTCACGATGGCCCTTGTGCGAGCCGTCAGGACGCAGCGGCGAGAGGGAGAACTGAACCGCCGAGTCCCAACTAGAGAGCGGTGCCCCTGTCTATTCCTAACTCGGTAGCAGTGTCCCGGTCTATCCGGGGCAACAACGGATCATCGTTACTATTCGCGCCGTCTGGAAGAACGGTGTTACACCAAAAAGCGTCAGTCAGATCGACATCGCCCAGCTCGGCGCCGCTCAGATCGGCACCCCCTATGTGTGCACCCTCCAGGTTGGCGCTGCGCAGGTTGGCGCCGGTCAGGTCGGCGCCGTTCAGTTTGACTTCGGACAGACGACCGCCAGTCAGGTGGGCCCCTGGCCAGTTGGCGCCGGTCAGGTCGACGCCGGTCAGGTCGACGCCGGCCATCTCGGCAGGGTCGCGCAGGTCAGGCGCTTCCATGTGAGGACCGACAGGTGCTTTCATGCCGGAGTCGGTCAGCCGTTTTCGTCGGTTCCACATAAGTTGAGCTCACCATGACCGACGGTTCGGCGAGCAGGGACCAACGTCCTCGGCTACGACTCTTGCCGCTGAGCTTCTAGGAGCCGTACCTAGATCGAGAGCGAAAGCCTCGGCTCGTAACCACGGTGCCCCCATCTCAGACACCTAGAACGAGAGCACAGATGGTGGTTCGGGGTCTAGGAATAGGGCCCCCGGATTAGTTTCAACATGCCACTTCTGCCATTGCGTCGGCTTCAGCAACGTCGAACGGATCTAGCCCGAGATCGGCAACGGTTGTCGACTTTGAATCTTCAAAGTCCTGTCTTGGGTGTTGGCTGGTGCCGTGGCAGAGACAGGAGCAACCTTGCAAGCTGTGCAAGGTTGCACAGCTTCTGCTTATTGGCCGGGCGCCCGGTACGTCCCGCCAGAACCAGCATCGAATTCCTCGGTTGTCATAATGACACTCGCGTTTTGCTCGACGACTGAGCCTGTTGGGCCAACTAGTTTCTTCAAATTTGCCATCACCTCGGCAGATGCGTTGTCAACAATCATCATGAAGTCCCAGTTGGCACCGGGCAACATGTACATGGCCTCTAGAGAAGCGCCGAGACTCTCGAACATCGCCCGAACTGAGGCTTCTCTGCTGCTTGCTCCTTCTGCAGCAACTCCGCTCCATGCTTCGGGGCTGTACTTTCCATGCAGAACTATCTTGGGCATCGCTTCATCCTCTTTCGTTAATTCCTGTCTAGATTCCTACCACGTATTGGGCCATCGAGCCTTACCCCCCGCAGGGCTGGATGATGCCGTCGTCGTCGATGGTTGACCATTGGGCCCGCATCTGCACCATGCGTTCTACGTTGGCTAAGCGCACGAGCCGCCCGGCTATGTGCTGACCGCACATGCGGGCGGCGATGTGTCTGGTCGTTGCTTCGATTTGATCGATGGCCTTGTGTTCGTCTGTGATTGACATTGTCTCATTGCTCCTGAATGGTGTTAGGCATGCCCTATTTGATCCACCAAATTTGTTGGCATTGCAATGAAGTGACGGTGAGTCAGCCTGTAGGCGGGGTTCTGTCCAGGAGTCGAAACTCCCTGTGTGACCATCCATCTAAGCGATCTACCTGGAGGCGCAGCTTGCGCTGCGGGCGGGCCGCCACTACCTCGCATTTGACCTTGCTCCCAGTGGGGTTTACCTAGCCACTCCGGTCACCCGAAATGCTGGTGCGCTCTTACCGCACCGTTTCACCCTTACCTGTGCTCACCTTCCAGCAAGAAGCTGAGCCATCGGCGGTCTGTTTTCTGTGGCACTGTCCTGCGAGTCACCTCGACTAGCTGTTAGCCAGCACCGTTGCCCTATGGAGCCCCGACCTTCCTCAATACTGCACTTTCGAACCAAAGCCCGAAGGAGCAACACTGCGGTCACCCGGCTAACTCACCGTCGTTCTAAGGCTAGTTGTTTGTAACGCGAAGCAGTTCGACGAAGAAGACGAATGCGTCGTCGGCATCGATGCTGCCGTCAGGAATCCCGTTTGGATAGGCAATCTCAGGTGGAAGGATTATTTGGCGAGTCTCGCCGACCTTGGTGCCGAGCAAGCCCTCTTCCAAACCAGGAAGCAGCGATCCTTCTTGCAGCGCAAGCTGGGTTGGGGCACCGTCTTGGTAGGTACTCTGCACGATCGTGCCGTCGTTGTAGAGCATGACCACGATGTGAGCGTCGACGATACTGCCCGCTATGGCCTCGGTGCCGTCGCCTTCGACGAGCGTGCTGACCTCGAGTTCGTTTGGCGCGTCGCCATCGAACCCGATCGTGTGTGTGAGCGGTGCTTCGATGAGCGATTCCATATGAATTCGGAAGACTAGGTCGCCGTCGTTGTACGCCTGGTTCGCTGGGATCTGCAGGATGCGCTCGCCGCCGACACGCATGCCAGCGATGCCTTCGCGCCAACCATCGATCACCTGGCCGCGACCAACAATCAGCTCAAATAGAGTGCCTCGGCCCCACGAGCTGTCGAACTCTTCACCTTCGACGGCGTCGACCCCGACATAGTTCACAAGCACGATGTCACCGGTCTGGGCGAGGCAGCCTTCGCCTTCGACCAGGTCGGTGATCTGTAGCGTGCCGAACGTTCCAAGAAGGTCATCGCTAATCGCAGGGGCAGGCTCTGGAGCGGGGCTTACTGAAATCAGGTCAACGATGAATACCAGATCGCTGTTCGCCACGATGATTTCGCTGCGGGCTTGGTCGCCGTACGCCATGCCACTCGGAATTTGAAGAACACGACGGCCACCAGCCTTCATGCCTTGGATTCCTTCGTCCCAGCCAGCGATAACCCGACCGGTGTCCAGTGCAAACGAGAACGGTGCATCGGTTGGATCCCACGAGCTGTCGAACTCGGTGCCATCGGCGCCTAGGACACCGACGTATTCCATCTCGACGGTTGCGCCGGAAACGGCTTCACGGCCGGAACCCACGATCAGGTCCGTCACGATCAGCTCGTTAACCGGCCCCAGAAAGCGATCTTGGACCTCAGGCTTTACATCCGGTGGAAGGACGATGTCCGCCTCGGCATCAATGTCGCTGCCCCCGTCCAGCTCACCAACCGAATGGACGCACTCTCGGGCCTGGGTCGGAACGAATTCGAGTAAGTCAGGTAGATCAGCTGTTTCTTGCACAGTGTCGGACTCAGACTCGTCAGGATCTATGTCAGTGCGCGCTTCGGCGGATGCTGATGGGGCGCTGCTGGCGGACGCTGTGTCGGCGGTGCTCGCTGCATCGTCGCTGCCGCTGCACGAGGCGGCGAACAAAGCAAAGAGCACGACAAGGATGAGTTTCTTCACCTCGAGAGGGTAGTGGCGTCTAGTAGCTGGGCATCGGCACCCCAACTTACGTCACACCGTAAACTGTCTGAACAGTAGCGAGATCGGTCGGAGGTGGATGTGACAGCAAGAGAGGAAGAGGCCGAAAGCCTCGTCGATGGTCTGTCTCGCTACTTCGATGATCAGTTGGCCGAGCTCGAGCGCGAGTACAGCCAGGCACGGCAAGATATGGCTCAGTTCAGCCCTAAATCTGTCAAGACAACCCCGGTACCCATTAGGCCTAGCGATGCGATGACCAGCACTGTCGATGATCAAGACGCCGACCTTGAGCGAGAGCTTAAACACGCACCGCAAGATATGGCTCAGTCCGGGCTCGAACGGTTTGACACAAGCAATAACGCGCTTGAAGCCCGCAATGAACGTTTTGACCTGTTGCGTCAGGTGGCGACGTTGCAAACCGACGTATCTCGCCAGTCCGATGAACTCGACGAACGCGATCGCCTGCTCAACGAACTCGGCGACAAGATCGTTGGCTTCGAAAAGGAGATCGCTCAGCACCACAGCGTGTCTGCAGCGTTGCACACCGCTCGCCAACAAACCCTCGACCAACACAGCGAACGGTCCCGCCTAGCAGCGTTGCTCGATACCAGCATGGCCGAGCACCAAGAACTGGTCGCTGTCACCAACCGGTTACAGAACGACCGTGATCATCTTCAGGAACTGCTGACCAAGGCTACTTCGCACTTCAAAGAGGTCGAGGCTCAACTAGTGCAGGGGGATGACAAGGTCCGTCGTCTTGAAGCAGCACGCGACCCTGCGGCTCATGAACACGATCTCCGGGCGAACGAGTTGATCGAGGCTCGCTCTGAGATGAGCAAGCTGTCCAACCGCATCGGCGAGATGGTTAGGGCCGTCGCCGACGCCGATCAGCGTGCCGAAAAGTCCGAAGCCTTGGCCGAGCGCCGATCGAACGAGGCGCGCTACTTGAACCGGTGCATCGGGGCATTGAACGACAAGCTCGACGCTGCTGGAGCATTCGAAACCGACGCAACGAGCTTGCGGCGTGATCTGACGCTGGCTGAGCGTCATGTTGCCGACCTCGAACGCGACTTGGCTACCCAACAGTCCGAGGCAGCAGCAGCGAGCGTTGCAGCAGAAACTAGGGCCAAACACATATCCGATTTCGAAGAAAGCATCGCTCATAACGAACAACTCCAGCAGGCACGCGACGATGAGCGGAAGGCGCTATCTGCACGTCTACAAGGAACCACAGTCGAACGGCAGATGGATCCCGAACAGCGTCCAGCGGTAGCGTCGTTAGCAGAACGGGCACGCGAACTTAGCGCCCGCCGATCCAACGAAGCTGCACAGGTTGTTGAGGCCGGCGAACAAGCCTCTGCATCTGCTCGGGTAGACGCGGACCTTGGCGACAAGTCAGAGAACGAACCAGCGTCACTGCCAGAAGCCAAGCGAACCGCTGAGCAGCCAGTAACAGAGCTCCCGGCACTTGCCACTGTCGCCATCCCGGCCTTCGAATTTAATGGCAGCGACTCTGAACCCGGTGCATCCGAAGCGGGCGTAGCAGCGGTGCCCCCTGAACCCACCGATGATATTTCGTTTATCAGCTTGGACCATCGAGAAGAAACGGCCTCGGCACATGCGGTACCGAGTATCGGTTTCGACATGCTGGCAACCCGCAAACGCACGGTCCTACCATTGGCTCTTGAACCAAACACCCCTGAAGCTGTGGCGTATCTGCTGATGCAGCCTGGTGTGACCGTAATCGTCGATGCTCGCGGCACGTGTGGCCGCACTGGAATCCAACCGAGTGAGCTGTTCGCTCGGATCGCACTAGTACGCGACCATTTTGACGTGCCTGTCGAGGTCGTAGTCACGCCTGCCTCGACGCCTGTCGGGGGAGCGCCAGACCTGCCTGCAATTGGTGTGCATTATGTGAGCGGCGCTGACACGGTCGCAGATCGTATCCGTGCCCTTTGTATGGGTCTTCCCGCCGACCAACCGCTGGTCGTCATCGCCGGTACCGACCAAGTCTGGCGTGCTGCAAGTGGCCAAGACGCCAATGTCGTGGAACCTGCCGTGATCCTCAACCTGGTAGTTGGATAAGCCCGTGCCAACTGCAGCAGAACTGCGTGATATCGGGCTGGCCGCTGGCTTGACTGCGGTCGGGTTCACGCACGCTGAGCCATTCGCCGAAACACGCGTCACCTTGGAAACACGCAAGGCAGCGGGCCTTCATGGCGGTATGCAGTTCACGTATCGCAATCCCGAACGATCGACAACGCCGACACGAATCCTTGAGTCGGCCCAGTCGCTGATTGTTGGTGCGTGGCCCTACCGTGCACCTAGCGACGGAGCCTCTTCAGACGCAGACGAACGGCCTCAGGTCGAGATCGCTGCCTACGCATGGCGTGACCATTACTCCTCGCTCAAGACAGCGCTCGGCGAGATCGCTACTGCATTGCAGAACGAGGGCTACACCGCACGTGTGGTCGCCGATGACAACGCATTAGTTGACCGATCCGCCGCAGTACGAGCCGGAATTGGTTGGGCTGGCAAGAACAGCAATGTGCTTGTGCCGGGCCATGGGAGTTGGTTCGTGCTGGGTGCCGTCGTCACCGATGCGCCGCTCGACCTCGACCAGCCCATCGAGCCAGCATGCGGAAGCTGTCGACGTTGCCTCGACGGTTGCCCGACCGGTGCCATCATCGCCGAGGGAGTGGTCGATGCTCGGCGATGCTTGGCGTGGCTGTTGCAGGCTGGCGGCGACTTTCCTATCGAGTTTCGCGAAGCGCTCGGTACCCGCATCTATGGGTGCGACGACTGCCAGATTGTGTGCCCCCCGAGCGGGGGGACCGATGTCGATCTGGTCGGGGACGAAGTCACCTCGCTCGATCTTCTTGAGCTGCTGACCATGGACGACCAGTCGCTGCTTGCGGCTGTGGGCCGCTGGTATGTCCCGAAACGAGACCTTCGCTACGTACGCCGCAATGCGTTGGTCGCGTTAGGCAACACTGAAGTGCAGGGCGAGCTTCGGGCCGAAGCAATGGATGTTCTTGCGTCCTACATCGGCAGCGACGACATGCTTAGCGAACACGCCCGGTGGGCCGCCGATCAGCTCGCTTCAAGCACGCGCTGATGCATCTACTACTGACCAATGACTACCCGCCCAAGGTCGGCGGTATCCAGACCTACCTCTGGGAGTTGTGGCGACGGTTGCCGCAAGACTCGTTTCAGGTTTTGACGTCGCCTCATGCCGATGCAGCAGTCTTTGACGCAGAACAGCAGCACCACATCGAGCGTTATGACCGCTTCTGGCTGCCGCCGAGTCGGCGAGTCCGTGACCGTACGAAAGACCAAGCCGACCGCATCAATGCATCCGTCGTGGTCATCGATCCCGCTTTCCCGCTAGGAATGGTTGGACCTGACCTCGGCCGTCCGTATGCGGTCGTCCTGCATGGGGCTGAGGTCACTGTTCCCGGCCGTATCCCTGGTTCGTCGGCTCTGCTCCGACGTGTCGTTGCCAATGCCGACCTAGTCATCAGCGCGAGTCGTTATGCCGAAGCCGAAGCGGCCCGCGTTACCGGCGATATGCCGCCGGTTGTCTATGTGCCGCCCGGGGTTGACACCGATCGATTCGTGCCGCTGAACGCCGATGAACGACGAGCAGCCCGGCGCAGACTGGGTTTTGACCCGGACGCTCCGCTTATCGTCGGTGTCAGTCGCCTAGTGCCTCGCAAAGGCTTCGACACCTTGATCGATGCCGCTGCCCGACTCGCAGACACCCACCCCAACCTCCAAGTTGTGATCGCCGGTACCGGTCGCGACGAAGCGCGACTGCGCCGCCACATCGGCCAAACACGCTCTCCTGCTCGGCTACTAGGTTTCGTCGACGACGCCGATCTGCCAGCGCTCTACGGCTGCGCTGATGCGTTTGCGATGTTGTGTCGCGATCGGTGGGCCGGCCTAGAGCAAGAAGGTTTCGGCATTGTCTTCGTCGAAGCAGCGGCCGCCGGGTGCCCTCAAATCGCAGGTAGGTCCGGAGGGTCAGCCGAAGCTGTGACTGATGGCGAAACCGGCTACGTCGTCGAAACCCCCAGCGATGCCGATGTGGTGGCCCAGTCAATCGCCGACTTGCTGGCGGACCCAGCGCGGAGCGAAGCCATGCGAGTCGCGTCCCGCAAGCATGCAGTCGCCAAGTTCTCGTACGATCTGCTTGCCGACCGACTTCGTCTCTCACTCGAAGCATTCGAACGGTAAAGTTCTGCACTCATGGACGGAAGCGATCTGTACCGCATCAACCTGTACGGCACTATCGCGTTCACGGTAGCTGCCGTAGTGGCGGCGATTTTTCCTGATCCGCTCGGAATCCCATTCGCGATCTTCTCGTGCATCCTGTTCGCCATTGGCACGATCGCCTTTTTGTGGGCTTATGGCAAGGCCATTGAACGCAGCCGCGAACAAGACGTAAGCGTCTTCATGATCTATGGCTTGAGTGGCGTTGCTCCTCAGGCTGTGCGCCGCAAATTTCATCTACTGACCTTCGTTCAGTCGGCGGTAGCTATAGCAACGGCATCAATACGCCCCTTCAGCCCTCAAGCGTTCGGTATCCTTACTCCCATGCTCGGACTTGGACTCGCTGGCCTATGGGCAGCGGGCCATGGCACCTTTGCCGAGCGCACAGACGGTCGATACAAGGCCCGAGAGATAAACAGGCCCGCAAAATGAACAGGATTAACAATGGGTGACCGGGCGTTTGAACGCACCATTATTCGAGACACACCGGAGCGCATCTTCGAGGTCATTATCGACTACGCCGCGTACCCCAAGTGGGCGAACAACGTCAAAGATGTAGTGGTTGATCGCATCGATGAGGACGGTCGTGCTGGTCTGGTTTCTTATCGAGCCGCTGCGATGGGTCGCAGCGCTGCCTATGTACTCGAGTATTTCTATGGCACGAACCCGTTACGGGTTTCATGGCGTCTCGCCGAGGGCGATCTTGTACGCCGCCTCGATGGCCGCTATGTTCTGGTGCCGCTCGAAGATGATGCCACTGGCCCTCGTACCGAGGTCACCTATGAGCTCGAGGTCGACATTTCTATGCCGATGTCGGGCTTCCTTCGCCGCCGGGCCGAGTCCAGAATCTTGCGGAACGCGCTCGAGGACTTGCGTGCATGGGTCGAAGAAGGAGCGCAGCTCTCAAGCTAATACCAAAGAAGTGGCATCTACTTATGGACGTTCCGCCCTGACCGGGAACGAACGGAGCCCCAACGAGGGCGTCTGGAACATCAAGAATTCCGTACGCCGCCTAGTCGTCCCTGAAATGGTGAGCATCTGGTCGAGACTGAGCCCGCCAGACCCAGGCACCCGTGCGGTCATGGCAAGTCGGGCTACATCTTGTCCCATGCCAAGGAGCGCTCGACAGCGCGCTTCCAATGGGTGTAGCCGGTTGAGCGATCGGCGCCGGCAGTAGGGGTAAAGGCGGCGTCGAGCTCCCATGCGGCTGATACATCGTCGGCCGAGGACCAGAAACCCTCGGCAATACCAGCCAAATAGGCTGCGCCCATCACCGTGGTCTGCTGGTTGGCCGGCCGTTCCACCGGTATACCGAGCTGGTCGGCTTGCATCTGCAGCATGGTGTTCATGACCGAAGCGCCGCCGTCGACACGCAGCCGTGACACGGTCGTTGTGGCCGATGCACCCATGGCCTCGACCACATCGCGGGTCTGATAAACGATGGCTTCAATGGTGGCTCGTGCAATCTCGGGACGACCAGTGCCTCTGGTAATGCCCACGATCGTGCCACGAGCATTGGGGTCCCACCACGGGCTTCCCAAACCGGTCAGAGCGGGGACGAACATGACACCGCCGGTGTCGTCACACTGTTGCGCTAGCGGTTCGAGTTCCGATGCGTCTTGGATAATGCCCAGACCGTCCCGTAACCACTGGACCGCTGCGCCGGTTACGAATATGGCACCTTCGGCGCAATACGTTGCCCCCTGGCCTGGCAACGTCCACGCCACCGATGTCAGCAGACCTTCGGTGTGCTTAGGGCGTTCGGAGCCCAGGTTTAGGAGCACGAAAGAACCAGTGCCATAGGTGTTCTTGGCATCACCCGGCGCGAAACATGCTTGGCCAAAGAGTGCGGCCTGTTGGTCGCCGGCCGCACCGCTGATTGGGATCCCGGCGCCGAATGGGAATTCGTCGGTTGTTTCGCCGAAGCGTCCCGACGTGGTCGAGACATCGGGCAGCGCATGCAAGGGCACACCCAGCACATCGCAGAGCTCCTCGCTAAAGGCCAATTCGTCAATATCGAATAGCAACGTGCGAGACGCATTACTCGGCTCGGTGACGTGGACCTTGCCGCCGGTGAGCTTGTAGATGAGCCAGCTATCGATAGTGCCAAGTGCGGTGTCGGGACCGTCGGGAATACCACCTTCACGGAATAGCCAGGCGAATTTGGTGCCGCTGAAGTACGGGTCGATCACTAGCCCAGTAGAGCTTCGAATAAGATCCAAGTAGCCAGCGTCGGTCAGGTCTTGACAGACAGCAGCAGTGCGCCGGTCCTGCCACACAATGGCCTTGTGCAGCGGCTCGCCCGTCGCGCGGCTCCAGGCGACAACGGTCTCTCGTTGATTCGTGATGCCAATTGCGGCGACCGGCTGGTCGACCTTAGAGCGCAACTCGGTCAAAGTCTCTAACGTGGTCGCCCAGATCTCGGCGGCATCGTGTTCGACCCACCCCGGCTGCGGGAAATACTGGGTGAACTCGCGATAGGCGATAGAGATGATCTGACCGGATTGATCGACTGCTGCCGATCGAATACCTGTTGTTCCAGCGTCGATTGCAATGACTATTCCACTCACGGATCGCAATCTAGCCGCTGGTGTCGAGCCGCCCAGACCTGGCTAGGGGGCGCCTAACTTCCTGGCGTCGGTGTCGGTGTGGGGGATAGCCCGGGTGTGATGGCAGCGTCGGGCGACAGCAGCGATTTATAGTCCAGCCGGGTGAGGCCCCGTGGGTCCTCGGGTTGGAACAGCAAGCTCAGTCCATTCTCGGTTGGCATGGGGATGAATACGCCTTCTACAGAGAACACGACCTGGTCGATCTCGATGAGTTCGGTCAGGGTGAAGACAATCTGAGCGGCGGCCAGCAGTCGCTCGATGCCATCGTCAGCACGGGGAAGACTGGCCGTAGCTAGGTCAACAAAGGCAATGGTTATGGTCTTGGTGCTTTGAGTGGCTGCAGCATCAGAGATTAAAATTTCGTAGGTTTGGGTTTGCACGCTGTTCGCCAATGCATCTGGCGGAAGCGCTGATCGAATATTTCGCTCGCGTTCGGCCAGCGAAGCACCGCTGAGCAACCCAACAAGTAGTGCTTCCGGGTTGCGCTCAAGCTCTCGGGAGACCTTTATTAGCTGATCGGCGTCGTTTAGCTTCCAGATTGCTTGCTCGAATCGCTGTGGCTGATCTGGGTCAGGAGTCGGCACCGGCGTCGGGATATCTGGCTCGAACTCGATCACTATTGTTGGGCCTGCTTCAGGTTTTAGTGACTCAAAGTTCGAACGGTCCACCCGCTGGCCAGGCGACGTCGTGCCCGTGTCGGTTTGGACCGGAATCTGTATAGCGTCGCGATCGGGTTCGGCCGGGTCGCTTTGAACGAACTGAACTGAGTCGATGTCTTTGAGCGAGGTCAGGGTGAAGACGATCTGGGCAAACGCCAACTTTTGTTCGCTGTTGCGGGCATCGAGGCTGCCAGGGGCGAGGTCCACTGTCGCTAAGCGAAACAGCGTGTTGATCTGGACGTCTTGGACTTCGGTTTCGCGCGTTATGGCCGTGGTGATGCTGTTGAGTGCTTCTTGCTGGAACGTACCGAGAAGCAGCGTGTCTAAGAGTTCTTGAGGGGAGTCACCGACCTCGCGGAGGACTCCTTCGAGCGTCCGGCCGTTGGATGAAACCATAAAAATTTGCTGGTCGCTGAGGAGCTTTCCAGCCCGGAGAGCTGGAACTGGAGCGGGCGTGGGCAATTGACCAGGCCGAAGATCCCTCGGCACATCTTGCAGGTCGAGTACCCGAGGCGTTTCGTCTCGCGGCAGGCCGCAAGCAGATAGAGCGAGCACCAGCGCGATCATTACACCAAATTGTCTCAGAATCATTGTGTTCATTCGACAACGATCTTTGGAAGCGAAATAACGAAGCGCGAACCAGTTAAGCCATCAACCCGATTGGTGACCGAGATCGTGCCACCCTGTAGACGAAGGTGCTCGGTAACCAACGACAGTCCGAGGCCCACACCGGTGCCCGAGCCGCGTCGGCCGCCTTCGATTCCACGGGCAAAACGTTCGAAAATCAATTCGCGCTCTTCGACAGGCACGCCGGGGCCCTCGTCTTCGATCTCAATACGGACGTCATCGCCGTCATGGTGAAGCCGAATCTGAGTGACGCCGCCGGCGTACTTGTCGGCGTTCTCGCTTAGGTTGCGGATCACTTGGGCGATCCGACGCTTATCGAGTTCAACGAAGAGTTCATCAGTTCCATTGTTATGGATGATTGGCACGTTGCGTTCGCGGGCCACCGCAGCACCGATGGCCTGGCGGATGAATTCGCCCAGCGCTACTTCTTCGGTGTCGAGCTGCACCGCCCCGACATCGAACCGGCTGATCTCCAGCAAGTCTTCTACCAGTACTTTGAAGCGCCCAATATTTGTCGACAGCAGGTCCAGGGCAACCTGTGCACGTTCGGGCATATCGTCGCGGCGCCCCTCAAGAACAGCGACCGAACCGGTCAAGGCCATGAGCGGCGATCGCAGCTCATGGCTTACATCGCTAGCGAAGCGAGAATCTCGTTCGATTCGTTCTTGCAACGAGGTGGCCATGCCGTTGAACGACTGAATAAGTTGGTCAAGGTCCGGATCGCCTCGGGACGTAAGGCGCGTAGCCAAATCGCCACTAGCGATAAGCCTGGCGGCATGACTGATTTCATCGATCGGCGTAAGCAGCCGCTTGGTGACATAGACGCCGAAGGCCATTCCGAGAACAGTGGTGATGGCTGATGCGCTCGCGAGGGTCGGCAAGAGCGAGTTCAACGCTTGTTCGACATTTTGGAGTGGGGCTGCCTGGATGTAATAGGCGTTTGCTTGCGCTCCGGGAAGAGGAAGCCCGATCACGTGATGCGGCTGGTCACCTATGTCGTAGGTCATGCTCGCTGACTTGCTAGCGAGGAGCGTTTCACGCAGGTTGTCGTTTAGGTCTTGGTCGGTGAATCGGAACGTATCGACGTAGTAGCCGCGATTGTCGAACAACATGCCCTGCAGCGTGTTTGTCGGAGTGATCACGCTGGTCATCAGAGGCACGAGTTCGGAGATGTCCGTCGAGTCTGAAAGCTCCCCATTAATCGACAATGCGTTGGTTCCAGCGTTACTCAACGCGTCCTTCTCGCTGGCCTCGATCAGGTTTGCTCGTGTCACCGAGTAGGTGACCACAGAAAGCAGTGCAGACAGAAGGAGCGCCCCTATCGAGAACGCGATGATCACGCGAGCCCTAAGCCCTAGGCGTCGCTCGGCCATGTCGTCAGCTGCCTAGGGAACGAGCTTGTAGCCGAGCCCTCGGACGGTGACCACATAACGTGGGTCGGCCGGGTCGGGTTCGATTTTGGTGCGGAGTCGACGCACGTGGACATCGACCAGGCGCCCATCTCCGAAGTAGTCGTAGCCCCAGACCTTTTCGAGCAGTGTTTCGCGACTGAATACTTTGCTGGGGCCCGAAGCCAATTCGACGAGCAGCTTGAACTCGGTCTTGGTTAGGTGGACCTGTTCACCGCGCAGAGTGACAACGCCTTGCTCCGGGCTGACCTCGAGTTCACCAAAGGTCATTTGGACGGCATCGCTGCCTTGAGACCGGGATCGACGCAGCAGAGCGCGGATACGGGCGCTGAGTTCTTTGGGTTCGAACGGCTTGGTCAAATAGTCATCGGCTCCGGCTTCGAGCCCAGCGACCACATCGTGGGTGTCGCTACGAGCAGTCACCATGATGATGGGCACATCGGTAGTGCGCCGGATCGAGCGACACACCTCGAAGCCATTCATGCCGGGAAGCATGATGTCGATTAGAACAACATCGGCACCCTTGTCGCGAAAGATCACTAGAGCATCTTCACCATTGCTGGCCTCGAGCACACCCCATCCCTCGTCTTCGAGCGCAAGTTTGACGACAGTGCGAATCGAATCGTCGTCTTCGACGGTAAGTACTTGTGTTGCCACGCTTCAATCGTGCCTGACGCGGCCACCGAAAGGGCGGCATTCGAGGGTGTTTCTGGTTTGCACCCGTTTGGCCTTAGACCTCGTCAGCGTTGTGGGCCCGAAGTAACGACACGAAGTTGTCGCTAATATTGGGTGCTGCTGCCAGCACGAACGCCCGATCTGATAGCGGATCGAGTTCGACGACGGTGAGTGCACCGGCCTCGGAGGCGATCAACACACCAGCCGCGTAATCCCACAGACTGAGCCCGACTTCGAAATAGGCGTCGAGTTGACCAGCTGCCACAGCAGAAAGATCAAGCGCAGCAGAACCCATACGACGAATGTCGCGTATGTGCGGGATGAGCGCAGCAAAGGTCTGGCCTTGGCGGGCCCGACGTTCGTGATCAGGAGAAAATCCGGTTCCGACAAGGGCCTTGGACAACGATGACGTGTTGCGGCAAGAGATCGGGTCGCCGTTCATGGTGGCACCGTTGCCGAGTGCTGCGCTGTACTCCGTCGTGATAGCGGGGGCCACGACGCATCCAGCAACGACCTGGTCGCCGATGCGTGCGGCGATTGACACCGAAAATCCAGGCAGGCCATAGAAGAAGCTAGTGGTGCCGTCGATCGGGTCAACCAGCCATTCGACACCTGACGTGCTGGTGATGCTTGCGCCTTCTTCGCCGATGATGCCGTCGTGAGGGCGGGCATCGAGCAGCAGCTGCGAAATGAGTTCCTCTGACACTCGGTCGACTTCGGTCACCAGATCGATGGTGGATGCTTTTGTATCGGTGTGGTGGACTTCGCCATGGTGTGAAAGAACCATCGCAGCGGCCTGACGGGCGGTTTTGCAGGCGAGCTCACGTAGCTGTTTGTGCAGCTCGCTGTCGAGGCTCATGAATCGAGTTTCTTGCGCTCTCGTTCGGTTGTTGTCTGCCATTCGTCCATTGCGCGCAGCGAGAGCACCGCGACGATAGCGACGCCGACGGATGCGAATACAGCGCCGATGAGCAGGCCAATGCCCTTCCACGTTGTGCAATCGCCGGTGCACTGCATCTCGGCAAAGGAGTAGCCAATCATGGCGCCACACGCACCGCCGATGAGGATGACGATGACCGCAAGGCCTCGAGCTCGGCCACTTGGCAGCGCCGACGGCACCACTGTTGGCTGGGTCTGTTCATTGCTCGGCACAGCAGCCAGGGTAACGGTGAGCAATACTAAGATGGTGCAGGCATGGAGGGTTGCTTCGGGCATCATCATTGAACAACAGCAGCTGTTGCTGGTCCAGAACCAAAGGCGGAATGGTTCACTCGATTGGAGCACTCCAGGCGGGGTCGTCGACCCGGGTGAGCAGGTCCTTGAGGCACTCCAACGCGAGGTCGTTGAAGAGACATCGGTCGTCGTCGACGATTGGTCGCAGATGTTGTACAGCGTGGATGTTGACTTCGTAGGTCGTGATATGACGTTGCATGCTCAGGTATTTCAGGCCACGGGCTATTCGGGCGATCTGCATGTCGAGGACCCCGATAATGTCGTTGTCGACGGACGTTGGGTCAGCCATGAACAGGCGCACTCGTTGCTGGATTCCAGCCAGCCGTGGGTTCGCGAACCGTTGCAGCATCATGTTGCGCTGCTCTTTGCCGCACCCGGCCACGCCGCACAAGCCCCGAGTCGCTGGAAGTACCGAGTGACTGGAACGGGTCGCGACTTCCATAGCGAACTGCTTCTTTCTCCGACAATGCCAGAACCTGATGGCGCCTGAACGCACGATTTTGCATGTTGATATGGACGCTTTCTATGCGTCCGCAGAAATCATGCGACGACCTGAACTCCGCGGCTCGCCTGTAGTTGTCGGTGGAGCTGGTCGCCGTGGCGTTGTGGCGGCAGCCAGCTACGAGGCTCGCTTCTATGGCGTTCGGTCCGCAATGCCCTCGACTCAGGCTCTGCGGTTATGCCCGAACGCTGTTTTTCTAGATGCCGACCACGACTACTACCGCAAACTCAGTGTCCACATCATGGAGATCATGGCCCGATTCACGCCGCTGGTCGAGCCACTGTCGCTCGACGAGGCATTTCTCGATGTCACCTCGGGCCGTCGCCTGTTCGGTAGCGGAAGTGTCATTGCCGCCAAGCTACGCGCCACGATCTTTGATGAGGTCGGGCTGTGGTGTTCAGCGGGCGTAGCTGCAACCAAGTTCGTTGCCAAGCTTGCGTCAGAACGCGCTAAGCCGAGCGCAAGTCGTGAGGGGCTAGTTCCCGGCGCAGGCGTGTTCGTAGTCGCTCCGGGACGAGAGCTCGAGTTCCTGCATCCGCTTCCGGCCCGAGCGCTGTGGGGCGTGGGTCCGGCCACTATGGCCAAGCTCGAACGACTAGGTATTTCGACGGTGGGCGATATCGCAGCTATGCCGGTTGAACGCATGATCTCAGTTGTAGGCAAGGCTTCTGGTTCCCATCTGCACAATCTGGCGAATGCGCGAGATAATCGGGTCGTCGAACCCGAACAACGGGCAAAGTCGATTAGTCAAGAGCAGACGTTTCAGTTCGACATACATGACCGACTCGACCTAGATCGTCACATCGTTCGTATGAGTGATGCGGTGGCGGGGCGACTCCGCAAGGTGGACCTGGTGGCTCGCACCGTGTCCATTAAGGTTCGTTTCGGCGATTTCAGTACGATCACCCGAAGCATGACACCGTCGAACCCGACCGACAGCGGGATGAGTATCAACCAGGTGGCTCAAGAGCTGTTGTCGAAGATTGATGTCAGTCGCGGGATCCGTCTATTGGGTGTTGGGGTGGCCGGGCTCGAAGAAGAACAACATCAGCAGCTCACACTCGACGATGCCATGGGCGGGGAACCAAGCGCTGATTGGAAGCTCGCCGACGAGGCGATGGACGCAATTCGGCACAAATTTGGTACCGATTCAATCGGTCCTGCCGTGTTGGCCAAACCTGGGGAACGGCTTAAGACGCGTGAGAAGAACGAGAATCCCTGGGGTTGATCAGCTTGTCAGCACCTTTTTGGGATTCCGCGTTGTCGAACGACCGGAGCTGTGGAATGATGTTGTTGTGCCGCTATCGGAAAATGAGCAGCGAATTCTCAGCGAGATCGAAGAGAAACTCTACGAGACTGATCCGAGCCTTGCGAAAGAAGTCGGGTCGACCACTGTCTACACCGCGTCATTACGCAGTGTTCGCTGGGCAACAGCCGGCTTCGTTGCTGGTTTAGCCGTCATGGTCGTCACACTCGCATCAAGTTTTTTGTTGGCGTTCGGCGGCTTCCTCGTCATGCTTGCTGCTGCTCTGGTGTTCGAGCGTGGCGCTCGTTCGTTGGGCAAGGTTGGCATTGACCAAATCGCTCAGCAGCTCCGGATTTCCGGCCGAGGTCCCTTTGCCGAACCGGCGCAACGTCTTCGCAATCGTCTCAAGGACGAAGAAGCGTAAACGCTTTCTGGCGCCAGTCGTGGGTCGGGCTATGTTCCTAGACATGGCTGTTCTTGATAAAAATGAGGTAGATCAGTTTACGCGCGACGGATATGTGTCGACAGACGGGTTGTTGTCGGTCGACGAAGTCGACACATTTGGCGAGGCGATTGACAACGCTGTTGCCCGCCGGGTCGATGGTGACGATCGAGAGCTTGCCGCCAAGTCCGTCTATGAGCAGTCGTTCGTGCAATGTATGCGGCTATGGGAGACCGACGCCGACGTTGCGCCACTTACCTTCCATCCTCGATTAGCGGAGGCGGCGGCGCAATTACTTGGTGTCGAAGGGGTGCGTATTTGGCAAGATCAGGCGTTGTACAAGGAGCCAGGCGGCCGGATCACCGATGCACACCAAGATGCACCGTTTTGGCCGATCGGTGATGCCCCGGTGGTATCAGCATGGATTCCCCTCGTTGGATCCACTATTGAGAACGGAGCGGTTGGCTACGTTCCCGGATCTCACAGACTCGGGAAACTCAAGACCGTCAACCTTCTTGAGGCCGACGAGGCCTATGACATTCTCGCTGACCCGGCAATGGGAGGCCGCCAACCGGTCTATGTCGAAGCCGCTAAGGGAGCAGTCGTCTGGCACCATGGCATGACCGTGCATGCAGCACTCGCTAATGCTTCTGGCGTGACCCGCCGGGCTTTCACCGTGGTCTACATCGCCGACGGTTGTCGACGAGCGGAGCCGTGGCCAAGTTTCCCGCTCGACCGTGCCGGTATCGCAGTCGGCGATGTGATGCAGGGCGAAGGTTTGCCACTGGTATGGCCTCGTGAGTCAACGAGGGTCCCAGACCCGCCAATGGTGACCGGTGCCCCAACGGGCCCGCAAGCGGGCCAATGACTGAAGTAGCCGTTGCTGCAAAGCGGCCAAATGTGGTTGTGCTTTTTCCCGACCAACTTCGGGCTGCGTCGCTTCCGCTATACGGAGAGACCTACATCGAGACGCCGAATATTGACCGTCTGGCAGCAGAAGGCGTTCAATTAACGAATGCGATCTCGAATTGTCCGGTTTGCACACCGGCAAGAGCGATGCTCGTTACCGGACGGCATCCGCAGACGACGGGACATCTGATCAACAGCACCCGGACCAGGCATTCTGAAATTTCGATTGCGGACGCATTCGCGCATGATGGCTACCGCACCGGATGGGTTGGCAAATGGCATCTACACACGGGCCTGTGGCCAGCGCTTGATCGGTTGCCAATGCAGCCCGATTGGGTGCCAGAAGGGCGCGATCGGCTCGGCTTCGATTACTGGCGTGCCTACAACCAGCACATGGTGTATTTCGACGGATTCGTGCATAAGGGAGATTGGAACTACGAGCGTTGGGACGGCTACGAAACCGAGGGCCTGCTCAACTATGCGTTTGAGTTCATCGACGAACCTAGCGATGATCCGTTCTTACTGTTCTTGTCGCCGCATCCGCCTCACTACACCCCGGGCGAGTTTGCACCTGCCGAGTGCTACGACGGTTTGCCTGATCGTTTCGACTTCCCCGAGAATGTCGGGACCCGGTGGGGCGACGAGACCCACGAGATGTACCGGCATTACCTCGCCATGATCCGCGCTGTCGACACGATGGTCGGGAAGATGCTCGACCACCTCGACTCAACAGGCATGGCCGATAACACGATCGTGCTCTTGGCTTCAGATCATGGCACACAGGGAGGTGCTCATGATGTGCACCCATGGCTTAAGAAACACCCGTACGAAGAGTCCATTCATGTGCCTGGTGTCATGCGTTACCCCGGCGTGATCGATGCTGGCTTGGTGACTGATGAACTCTTCGGTATGCCCGACTTCTTTCCAACACTCTGTGGCTTAGCCGGTGTCCCGGTTCCTCAGAGCGTTGAGGGTCGCGACTTGTCTGGTTGTCTTCGCCCGAGCCCAGCAGGGGTACCCCAGCCGCCGACACAAGATGCGTTGCTGCTGATGAACTTTTCGAAGTACTACGACTGGTTTGTTGATGGCGCTGAATGGCGAGGCGTGAGAACCAAAACTGCGATGTATACCGAATGGCTTAATGGTCGCGTCGACATGTTTGATCTGACCAACGACCCACTGCAGATGCATAATTTGGCTGATGACGCCGGTTATCGGAGTCAGCGCCGTGATCTGAGCGCAGCGCTACGGGACCTTCAAGTCGAACGGGGCGACGAACTTGTGGCCTGCACTGATTGGAAGGATTGGCTCGACTCGCAACGACGCGTTGTTCGTAATGGGTTTGGTGAGCTGAGCCATCCGGAATCGGAACCGGATTGGTCACTGCTGGGACACAGGTAGATCGAGCCGGGGTGGACACTGGCCTCGGTCAGATAGATGCGCCGGTGGCGAGACGGTCAGCAAGTTCGGCGACAGGGTCGCTCATCTTGACGAGGGGTCGCGGGTCGAGTTCCATCGCAGTGCGCACTGGCCAGGTCTGAGCGGTAATCAATTGCTTCACGATTTCGCGACCCAGACGCTCGGCCTCGTTGGCCTGTTCGTTGGTTGGTGGCGCCGAGTTGTAAGACGCTTCGACGGCGAGGCCGGTGAGTTCGCCGAACGCTGGATAGACACTCGGCAGGTTGCGGTGAACCCGGTCGCGGAACTCCTGCAGGGTTTCGGCATTGAACGGCTCGTGACCTTGTGACTCTAGGAAGTGGGTCACCGCAGCCCATGCGAGGGTGATTCGACGACGAGGTGTGGTTCCAACACGGGCGACGCGGCGCCGATGACGCCGCCGCTTTAGTGCCGGGATACCAAGAACCCAGGAAGCGATCGCACAAAGAACAAGCAGCAGGTTGCGCAAGGCCGCCGAATCTGATCCCTGTGCTTCTACTAGCGGTTGGGCTTGCTCGGCTTCGACAGGTGGCTGCAGTTCCGTTAACTGGGGTGGGACCGGGGTCGGGGTCGGCGCTCCCGCCGGTTTCGGCTCATCGGGAGGCTGCTCGGCGCCCTCGACAGTATCGGACGTGTTGGCGAAGGAATCTTGTGCCTCGGAAAGACCGGTGTACTCGGTGGCATTTGGTGCACCTCGACCTGGTGTGGGCTCAAACGCAACCCATCCAGCGCCAGCGATGAAGACCTCGGGCCAGGCATGCGCGTGACGACCTCGGACCAGGTAAAGATTCGGGTTGTTCGGGTCTGGGTCGCCTGGCGTAAAACCTGTTGCGACTCGGGCTGGGAGACCAATCGCTCGGGCCATCGATGCGTAGGTGCCGGCGAACTGTTCGCAGTATCCCCGCTGCACTGTTAGGAAGTCTTCGAGGCGCTCGATGTCATGGCCCTTGGCCACATCGATGTCATAGGTGAAGTTGTCATGAAAATAGTTCTGCAATGCCAACGCCTTGTCATAAGCCGAAGTCATCCCGGCCGTAAGTCCTTCAGCGATTTGGCGGGCAAGCGAGCTGTAGTCGTCTGGGAGATCGAGGTACCGATCATCGACAACCTGGTTGCTGCCGGCAGCGAGCTGGCGCAAGGTCTCACCCGTGAACCGTGGGATCTGGGAGGTCACGGTGTATACGAGCCCGTCGGAGACTTGCTGGTCGTTCGTGTCGACGATGAAGGTGGCGCTTTCCGACTCGTAATTGACTCCAGCACCACTTAGATTCTCAAATCGTGTCGGCAGATAGGCAGCTGGTGCCCAGACCACGTTGAGCTGGCCCAAGTCGAATGTGGATGTGATTGTGTCGACCGGTCCATCACTTGGGTAATTGACAGGCAAGGAATCATTGGTTGACCGGAACTGACCCTGGGACCGCCACAGTGAGCCATCGAAGAGGTCGAGGGCAGCGATGCGCCAATAGGCCCGTTGGGTCGTCTCGACGGTGAAGAGGACTTCGTCACTCTGATTGGTCAGACGCGGTTGGATTTGCACGAGTGGTGAGATGACCTCTAGTGGGCGGTTCTCCTCGCGAGACTCCGTACCGAGTTCGACAAGGGGAGCGTCGTTGGCACCAGGCACAGCTGGACCACCCAGTACACCTGCCAGCGCAGCGATCACGGCAATAACCCCACCCGAAGCCATGAGTGAAACGTAACCTCGCCCAGGGCTGTGGTCGATCCATAATCCGTGAGCGGCTCGGGCAGCCGACCGGTGTGCCAGCAGGAACAAGACCCCAAAGACGAGCGCCGTTGCGGTCGTTGGCAACCGCATCTCGTCGACGCCCAGCAGCGACACGAACACCAGGACCGAGAGGAAGGGAATTAGCGCTTGGCAAGGAGCAAACAAGCGGAACGCGGCCCAGTCGACGGCGCACGCAATAAGCCAGAGACCAAGTGAGGAGGCCACCAAAAACCCCGACACCGCAGGAACGGGCACCTTGGTGTTCTGAAAGAGTTCTTGTGCTTGTGCCATATCGATACGGAACTGATCAATAGTTGCCGAGGTCGGCACGACAACAGCCCAGGCCGTTGTCGAATAGTGAATGGCAACGAGGGCCGCTGTAGTTGCGAGCAACGAGACGAGCGCCGAGGTCACGGTGCCGAAGCCGAACCAGCGCATTGAGATCAGGACGCCGTGCCCGGCGATCAAAGTGAACAACAATGGCGCGGCGAATGTGTTGTCAGTGAAGATGCGTTGCAACATGAAGGCTGTGGCGGCCGACGTGGCCACCAGAAGTACTTCTGACGCAAGCCATAACCAACGCAGGTCCTGGCTCCCGGATTGCCTGGGCGCTGTCAACGTGGCCTAACGGCTTGAGTCCAGACAGCGGCGAAGTCATCGCCCTGTCCGATACTGATCATGCGACTCGAAGTTAGTCGGCCAGACCCTGCGTTGGGCTTCGCCCCCTCGGGCTCAAACCGCACGACGTGGACCCCGCTCGAGCGTCGACGACCGGTTGATATCGCTGCAATTAGCCCCTCGGCGTCCCTGGCGACGACCATGGCACCTGTTTCGGTGCCGCTAGAGCCAACCCGGAACGGAAAGGACACAGACGACGTTTTAGTTTGTTCCACGAGGGCCAGCAGATCAAGAATTTCGTCGCAACTGGCAACGGTGTCGGCAGCGTGATCGACACCGTTGGTCGTGACTAGACGAACTCGGTCTCCTCGTTCGCGACAGGCAACGACGATACTGGCAGCCGCAGACACCATGCGCTCAAACGTGGAGGGGTCGGCGACACTGGCGCGAACATCAAGCAACACCAACGAATGGCCGTGTTCAGGGATGTGCTCATTCCGCACGACCAAGTCACCGGTTCGAGCGCTACTTGGCCAGTGGACCTTTCGCAAGTCGTCGCCGGTCGTGTACGCCCGTAGCGATGAGAACTCATCGCCGTTGTTCCCAATTCGGTTCGGCGAGCGGTCCATCCGGTGCGCAGTTGTGCCCCCAGGTTGCGGCGGTGGGGTTATCACATCGATACGGGGGAGTACCAACAACGTGGTGTCAGGGCCCGAAGTCCGGACCGACGATGCCAATCCGAACGGGTCCGTCACTAGCGTTTTCATTGGCCCAATTTTGATACGTCCGCGCGTCTCGGTGGGAATGCGGTAGTTCGCGCGAGCGTTGCGATGACGTCGAATCGGCGAAACATAGGCATCGGCACGAATCACGCCTTCGACCTCGTCGGTTATCCGCGCTACTGGCGTGGGCACCAGTCGACTATTTGACAGGTTGAGCGTGACGGTGCTTATGGATCCTGCATGAAGCCGGGCAGGATCGACCATGCGCCGTACTTGTAGCGAACGCCAGTTAAGAAGCACCCACATGCTAGCGCAGGCGATCAGGGCCAGCATGGCCGTAGCCACGACGTACAACTCGAAGATTCCAAAAACGCGCCCGGCGACCAGGAATGCAACCGCAAAGACAGCAGTGGTAATGCCGGCTCGTGTCGGCATGGGGTTACGCGGCTCCGGCGGGAATCACCTGCAGGATCTCGTCGATGAGGTCTGGGGCGGTGACACCACGTAACTCGGCGTCATGATTTAACATGAGTCGATGCGCAAGCACATGGGGCGCTAGTGCTTTGACATCATCAGGCGTGGCGAAGTTTCGGCCCGCTGCTGCTGCACGAGCACGAGCCATACGTTGAAGCGCAAGAGTGGCGCGTGGCGAAGCGCCCAGTGCCAGAGCTGGATGGCGGCGAGTTGCGTTGGCGATGTCGACTAGGTACCCCTGCAGCGCCGGTGAGACGTGCACCGATTTGACGGCGCGGATCATCGATTGGACCTTGCGAGTGTCGGTCACCGCCTGAATGTTCTCGAGCAGATCTACATCGCCGTGTGACTCAAGGATCTGTAGTTCGGCCTCGCGATCGGGGTAACCAACAGAAACCTTGACCAAGAAGCGGTCTAGTTGGCTTTCGGGCAAGGGATAGGTTCCTGCATGCTCGAGCGGGTTCTGGGTGGCGATAACCATGAACGGCAGCGTCAGGCTTCGAGTAACACCGTCGGTGGTGACCTGGCGCTCTGCCATAGCCTCAAGCAACGCCGACTGAGTTTTTGGTGACGTGCGGTTGACCTCGTCGGCCAACACGATGCCATTGAAGATTGGCCCAGGACGGAATTCGAACTCGTTCGAGTTGCGATTCCAGATCGAGACGCCAATAACGTCGCTTGGTAGCAAGTCGGGCGTGAACTGTACGCGACCGAACGGCACATCGAGCGTGGCAGCCAGCGCCTTGCCAATGGTCGTCTTGCCGACGCCGGGAGCGTCTTCAAGTAGGACATGGCCTTCGGCCAATAACGCAAGCAGCGTCAGTTGCACGACGTCACGCTTGCCCTTAACTACTTGTTCGATATTTGCTGTCATCGAGCGGAACAAATCGGTGAACGATTCGGCCCGTGGGTTCTCAGCTGCTTGTTGAGTCACATGTCCTCCGGCTTGCATGCCGAGCAACGATAGCCAGTCCACGAGGTCAATCCTGGGCGGCCCGTTCTGCAGATAGATTCGGTAGGTGCTCGCAACCGCTTCATTGGTCATTCGAATTACGAAGGCCTTGGCGAAGAAACCGCAACTGATTTCTACGGCGTTTCGCCAGGCTGCTTCCTTGGCGCCCAAGCGCTGGTGGGCCTCGGGCTCGCACCTACCCATTCCTCCCGCTGATTACATGGCCTTCCGCAACACAACTCTGTCAGGCAACGCCGACGAACTACCGACCGCTCACGACGTCATCGTGTACCTCGAGTGGTGTAAATCGATGCGGTCATTGCCGGAACGTGGCTGACCTTTCAAAGCCGGTACTGCGCGAGTTCTCTGGAACCGTGGCGGATCTGCACGCTCTTCCTATGCCGACCGAGAGCGAAAGCGCTGAGCTCTGGGTTATGCGTCCAACTGGGTGTGCGGTAGTTATGGGGAGTTCGCAACGGCCCGATCGTTTCGATGAAGAGCGGCTCCGCAACGAAAATGTAGCGCTCGCTCCTCGCCGAAGTGGCGGTGGTGCGGTCTTTATTGATCCAGCATCGACGGTGTGGATCGATGTTCTGGCACCCCGGTCAAGCCAGTTGTGGTCAAGTGACTTGGCCGAAAATTTCCTGGTTGTTGGGCGACTCTGGCACAAGGCGTTGCGGTCTGTAGGAATCGAAACCGAACTTTGTGGCGAGTCGCCAGCGCGAACCGATGCCGCAGCGCTGGCGTGCTGGGCCGGTTCCGGCTGGGGAGAGCTGCTGGTTGGCCCAGCCAAGATCGTTGGTCTTTCCCAGCGGAGGACCCGTTGGGGCAGTCGAGTTCAGACAATGGCGGTTGTCGACGGGTCGAGCGCTCGGGTTGTTGATTATCTGATGCCCCAAGACCGGGCGAAGATGAGGTCGGCGATTCCGACGCACAACCTAGGCATAGGCACTGGGTCTGTTGAGGCAGCAGTTCTGAACGTATTTGGTGCCACGAGATAGAACCTAGGAAACGTTGTGGTAGCAACGATCTCTGTATCTGGTCTGGGTTAGTTGTGGGGAGCGGTGGGGAATTGTGGGCAATAGTGTTGACGTGTGGGGCACGTGTGGCTATTGTGACTCCAGTTGAGTAAGCGGACTGCCACGGGGAACAGGGGACCAATGATGGTTTTCAACGCTCAGAAAAAGCAGTTCCGTCTAGGAGTCACACGGACTCGCTCTGGGATGGGACATTCGGTTTCTCGTGGAATTCTTCGGCGCATACCAGCACCGCATCGATGCCAAAGGGCGCGTCGCTCTGCCTGCGGTTTTTCGCGACGGTTTCGGTGACCAACGCGTTTGCTACATCGCCGCAGAAACCAGTCAACAGTGCCTCACCGTGTACCCCGCAGATGAATTCAGGCTCATGGTTGGGCGGCTGCAAGAGGCCAAACGCGAAGGTCGCTTTACGCAACGCCAGCTTACAAACTTCATGGCAGCGGTCTCTCAGTCATCGATCGACGCTCAGGGCCGGATCAACCTGCCTGATCACTTACGAAATTTCGCGAGCATCGATAGGGACGTCACGCTCATCGGCGCAGCCAATCACATCGCTGTATTCCCCGTCGATGTTCATAGCCCCGAGGCCGCCCTCGCTGACCTCATCGACATCAGCGACCTGTTATGAGCCTCGCCGGCGCAACTTCACTGCGCTCGAGTTGCCGTGCAAGAACGCCCTCTGCATGGCAATCGCCCCAACGTCACTCAGGTCAAAAAATCTCTAACAGCACAGACAGTCAGAAAAGAGACCAGAAAAGAAACCAAGGCGAAACGACGCTTCGCTTACGAGGAATACGGCCCATGGGTCGTTCCTCGAAGGACACGATGGAGAGCTCCTACTCCGCCCGCTTGCCATCGAGTCTATCCTGGAGACAAAACCGGGAAGACACCAGTTCTTCGGGGAACGACCGATGGGCCGCTCCCGTTTCTTTCTCAATTGGGGAGTCGCTTCGATTCATCCCTTTTGAAGACTGTCATCATGCTGGCGGACGTGCGGGTGAAGCTGCGCGCAGAGCCGCAAAGCAACCAGCGCGCAGAGCCGCAAAGCAACCAGCGCGCAGCGAAGTCGCTGTTGCGGGAAAAGCGGCGCAGCGAAGTTCCGCCGGCGAGCAACACTGTGTTTGAGCATGAACCCGTGATGCTTGCGGAGATAGTCGACGTTTTAGGCCAGGTTCCGACCGGCGTGTACGTCGACGCCACGCTGGGTGGTGCAGGGCATGCAACAGCGCTACTTGAACGACGAGAAGATATGTCACTCATCGGGATCGACCGAGACCCCGTCGCACGAGCCGCCGCATCACAACGCCTGGAACACTTTGGCGAACGGGCCACTGTGGTCGCTGGACGGTTCGACGCTATTGCGGAACTCGTTGCTTCATGCGAACCGCACGGGCCCGTGACTGGTGTGTTGTTTGACTTAGGTGTCAGTTCACCCCAGTTCGACGACGGCGAACGAGGTTTCAGCTACCGCTATGACGCTCCGCTTGACATGCGCATGAATCAAAATGACTCACTCACGGCAGCCGAGATCGTCAATACCTGGTCGCACCAGGATCTGACTCGCTTGCTGCGGGATGCCGCCGACGAACGGTTCGCCTCTCGTATCGCCGCTCGACTAATCGACAACCGTCCAATCGCAACGACTGCCAAGCTGGCTGAGATCGTCACCAACGCTATTCCAGCCGCAACTCGACGTACCGGCGGCCACCCGGCTAAGCGGACATTCCAAGCGCTCCGTATAGCGGTGAACGACGAGTTGGCTCAGATCCGTAACGCTGTGGGCGATGCGATCGATCTGCTCGAAGTTGGCGGTCGGGGAGCGGTGCTGTCCTATCACTCTGGCGAAGACCGCCTGGTAAAGAAGGCCATCACGCTTGCTGAAACGGGCGGATGCAAGTGCCCACCTCGGCTGCCCTGCGGGTGTGGTGCTGATCATAAGGTCCGTCCACTTCCTCCCAAGCTTCGTCGGGCGACACAAGAAGAAAAAGACAGAAACCCCCGTAGCTCAAGCGCGCTATTTCGCTGCTTCGAACGGATCTAACATGGCGAACGTCACCGCGGCTCATCTGGCTGCATTACCCCAAGAACACAGCGAGCAAGCCACTCGGCGCGAGTTCGGCGTTATCGAAGGCCGTCTCGACATGGCCGCACGCATTGCCAGGTTTCTTGGAACCGCATTGCTCGTGACCTTCATAGTTGGGCTCGTCGGAGCACTGGTCTTACACGCGACCATCATTGAGAACCAGCGCGACCTCGACTCCCAACGCAGCGAAATCGCACGTATCGCGATGGACACCGAAGCGATGCAGTCCGAACTCGCAGAACTCGCAGCGCCAGCACGGATCGTTACGGACGCACGGGCCCTCGGCATGATCGAAGCGCCGTCTATTGAATATCTATCAGCGCCAGGACCGGCGCTCGATGAACGCACGCTCAGTATCGCGGCTAACCAACTGCGAGCGAACGAGTGACCACACGTACCCGAACTTCCTGGGCGAACGCGCCACGATCTCGACAGGCGCCAGGATCCAAGCTGGCACCCCGCCAGCGACAGAACCACCAGAGCAGCCAACCTCGTCAGGTCCACCATGGCCAGCGGCAGTCCACGACTCGACGACAACCATCCACGCAGAAACACCCCAAATGGCGGATGTTTTTTGTTCTACTGGCTATGACCCTGATGGCCAGCGGCCTGACCTATCGACTGGTTGGGCTCCAACTCCGCAACGCCGAAGAATTTGTAGAGATCGGCCGTCAACAACGATTCCGGACGGTGGAGCTCGCCGGTGGGCGCGGTGATATTCTGGACCGCAATGGCAACCCCTTGGCGACGTCGTTGGCCAGCACGTCGTTCTTCGTCGACCCGAAGTTCGTCAAAGACCCCATCGGAGATGCGGTTCGACTCGCTCCGGTGCTGAACATGCCGGTCGAAGACGTTCGCTCGATCCTTGGCAGCCAGGGCCGATTTGCGTGGCTCATCCGTCAGACAAGCGAAGCCAAGGCCGTCGAGATTTTAGCCCTCGATATCTCTGGCGTATTCACCACGTCTGAACCCGACCGCTTTCAGCCGTCTGGGCCTGCACTTGCACGTTCTGTTATCGGCAACGTTGATATTGACAGTGTTGGCCTCAGCGGCATCGAGAAGATTTACGACGATGTTCTGCAAGGCCAGCCGGGTGAGCTTTCGATCGAGATCGGTCGAGGTGGCCTCACGATTCCGGGTCAGCGCGAAGTAAGTCGCCAACCTGTGCCGGGATCCGATGTAGTTCTCACGATTGATCGTTCGCTTCAGTTCGAAGTGGAGCGAGTCCTCACCGGCCAGGTCGAAGCCATGGATGCCCAAGGTGGGGTCGTGATGGTGTCTGACCCTACGACCGGCGAAATCCTGGCAATGGCCAGTGTCGTGCGCAACGACGATGGCAAGGTCGTCAGCACTTCGCTGAACATGGGAACGTCATGGTCCTACGAACCAGGTTCGGTTATGAAGGCAATGACCTTCGGGTCGATTATCGATGCTGGTATCGCTGATAGCGGTTCGCGCTCCATCGTGCCGGACTCTTATGACATGGGGGATTACACGTTTAGTGACTCGTCGCCGCACCCGACCTATGAGATGACGGTGGCTGAAATCATTACTGTTTCGTCGAACGTCGGCACGGTGCGTTGGGCTGAACAACTCGGCGGCGCTCGGCTGGACACGTACCTCCGTGACTTTGGGTTCGGTAGCCCGGCGAATCTTGGTTTCCCAGGCGAAACGGCAGGCCTGATGATCCCGCCCGGCAGCTGGGGCGGTTTGGCCACAGCCACGACAGCACTCGGTCAAGGGATCTCCGTCACGCCGGCACAAATGCTCGCGGCATACAACACGGTTGCGAACGATGGGGTCTACATCCCACTGCAAATGGTTCGGGAAGTCGTTCGTTCTGATGGAACCCATGAAGTCGCGCCTGCACCCGCAACCCGCCAGGTGATCTCGCCAAACGCCGCTGCGCAGGTGCGCAACATGCTCGAGAGTGCTGTCGCCGTTGGTACCGGCGTGAACGCCCAGGTCGATGGCTACCGCGTTGCTGGCAAGACGGGTACAGCTCGCAAGCCGCTTGAGAGTGGTCAGGGTTACGAAGACGGTGCAGGCAACTTCCGATACGTAGCGACCTTCGCCGGTTTCTTGCCAGCAGACGAACCGCAGTTGTCCATCATCGTTACGATCGACCAGCCAACAGCATCCATCTACGCCGGTCATGTCGCCGCACCTGCGTTCGCAAATATTGCATCCTATGCAGTGCGCCATTTTGCTATTGCCCCGCCGCAACAGATAGCGGCTGGTCAAGCATTCGTGAAGCCCAACTTTGTGGCACCCATTCGAGAAAATCGGGTCGTCAGCGAAGTTGCCGTCAGCGCTGCGCAGCGAGCTCCGGCTGAAGCCGGCCAAGGAGACGCAGCGCTGGTCGAGAGCTTCGAGCTGGATGCTGAGGGCTGAAGTGCAGCTTCAGGATTTACGACGAGAGCTCGCATCTCTTGTTCAACTTGAGCCTGTGGGCAGTGGGTTCGCTAGAACCGACATCGTAATAAAAGAAGTCGTCCACGATTCCCGAGATGTAGTGCCTGGGGCGTTGTTTTGTGCGGTGCCTGGCCTGACCGTGGACGGGCACGACTTTATCGAAGCGGCCGTCGGTCGAGGTGCCTCTGCTGTTCTTGCGGAACGCTTGGGTGCGACCAATGCGCCACAACTTGTGACCCCTCATGTTCGTCGTTCTATGGCGTACGCCGCGGCGATCGTGCATGGGCGGCCGAGCCGGGAACTCGCAGTGTTTGGCATAACCGGTACGAATGGGAAAACCACCACGACGCAGCTATTGGACAGCATCGTGACCTCATCCGGGCGGAATTGTTCGGTGATTGGAACCCTCGGGGGCGCTCATACGACTCCCGAAAGCACTGACCTGCAGCGCCAGCTCCGTGCGCTCGTTGATCAGAGTGTTGACGTTGTGGCCCTCGAGGTCAGTTCTCATGCGCTGGATCAGCACCGGGTCGATGCAACCGAGTTTGCCGTCGCTGCCTTCTCGAATCTGACACCAGACCATCTGGATTTCCACAAAGATATGGACTCGTACTTCGAGGCCAAGATAAAACTCTTCGACGGCCGTGCCGGCGTCGAGGTCATCAATATCGATGATCCTTGGGGAGCTCGTCTCGCGGACCAACGGCCTGATCCAATCCGGGTCTCACTGAGCGATGTCACCATCGGCAAGGAATCACTTGCTGGTACCCGCTTCATCTGGCGCGGGCTTGACGCATGGGTCCCACTGCCCGGGCGAATGAATGTGGCGAACGCTCTGATGGCAGCCGAATCAGCGCGGGTGCTCGGTCTGAACGAAATCGACATTGTCGAAGGGCTGGCTTCGGCACCGGCGGTCCCAGGCCGTATGCAAACCGTGTTGTCCAACAACATTGCTGACATAGAGCAGCCACGACCGACCGTCGTGGTCGACTATTCACACACTCCTGACAGTATTCAACTGGCGCTAGCAACGCTACGAGCGGTAGCCCCGGGAGCCCAGTTGTCCATCGTGTTTGGTTGTGGTGGAGACCGAGACCAGCAGAAGCGGCCGCTCATGGGCCGCGCAGCCGAACTCGGGGCCGATCGCGTGTACTTGACAAGCGACAACCCTCGTTCGGAGGACCCCATCCGCATTATCGAAGATGCTCTCGCCGGGTTCGAATCGCGCGAACATGTAATCGTCGAGCCTGACCGTAAGTCCGCAATCGGGCGTGCAATCATCGACGCTGGGCCCGATGACGTTGTCCTCATCGCAGGCAAGGGTCATGAAAAGACACAAACCATCGGCGCTGATGTGCTCTTATTTGACGACGTGAGCATCGCAGCACACATGCTTGAGGCGGATACCCCATGATCAGACTCCTAATTGCGGCCGGGGTCGCTCTACTGGTGTCCTTGTTCGGTACTCGTTTCCTGATCACTTGGTTGACGCACCGTAAGCTGGCCCAACCAATTCAAGAAGACGGTGTGCAGATGCACCGCGAGACCAAGGCGGGCACGCCCACGATGGGCGGCATCGCTATCGTTGCCGGCATCGTCATCGCGTATATTGTGAGCGACTTCTACAACGGCATCTATACCCGCAGTGGGCTGCTGGTCTTGTTCGCAATTGTTGGCTCGGCCGCTGTTGGGTTTCTCGACGATTGGATCAAGGTCGGCCGGGAACGTAATTTGGGGCTACGGGCCAGGACCAAATTCGGAGGACAGATTGCAGTCGCAACGACCTTCGCCGTCCTTATGGTCACTCTCACCGACGTACACACTGAGATCTCCTTTACTCGCTGGGATTCCATCGGTATCGACTTGGGCCCAGTCGGCTGGTGCGTGTGGGCCGTTCTCCTTATGGTTGCCACCACCAATGGCGTGAATCTCACGGATGGCCTTGACGGACTGGCTAGTGGAGCGTCGCTTTTCGCATTCGCAACCTTCACCGTCATTGGTTTCTGGATGTTTGGTCACCCGGAGATCTACGACGTTGGTCACGCGCTCGATCTGGCAGTCATTGCTGCGGCAGCCGTTGGTTCATGCGCTGGTTTCCTGTGGTGGAATGCGGCGCCCGCCCAAATTTTCATGGGCGACACGGGCTCGTTAGCTCTCGGCGCTGGCCTTTCGTCGTTAGCGCTTGCAACAAACACTCATCTTTTGCTCCCTATCTTGGGGGCGTTGTTCGTAGCCGAAACACTGTCGGTAATTATCCAGGTTGCGGTGTTCAAACGCACCGGTAAACGCGTCTTCTTGATCGCTCCGGTCCATCATCACTTCGAGATGCTCGGCTGGCCAGAGACACGCGTGATCATCCGGCTCTGGCTTCTCGCTGGTTTCGCTGCATCAATGGCGCTCGGTATTTTCTACGCAGACTTCCTCTCGATCCCCGGTTCGGTCGGTTGATGCAGCGCATGTTGGTGGTGGGACTCGGTATTACCGGACGAGCCGTGGCCACGGCATTGCAGCAGCGCGATATCGAAGTCGTGGCACTCGACGACGAGATCTCTGACGAACTGCGGTCATGGAGCGCCGAGAATAACCTGCTCGTCAACGCTCCAGACGATGTAAACCTGGATCTGTTGCTAACTCAGGTCGATGGCGTGTTGCCAGCTCCGGGTTTGCCGGACCACCATCCGATCTTTGCGGCCGCCGCCCAGGCCAAGGCGCCGATCATGAGTGAATTTGACTTGGCAGCCCGCTGGGACGACCGCCCCGCTGTGGCGATCACGGGCACCGACGGCAAGACGACTGTCGTGACACTTGTCGAGCGCATGCTGCAACAGTCGGGTATTGCTGCAAAGGCAGTTGGTAACACAGACACCCCATGGGTCGAGGCAATCGACGACCCGTCGACCGACGTATTCGTTGTCGAAGCGTCGTCCTTCCGCCTGAGCCATAGCCAACGCTTCTCGCCAGGTATCGCCACCTGGCTGAACTTTGGACCTGATCATCTCGACGCTCATCGCGACCTAGCTGCTTATGAAGCAGCGAAGGCAACCATTTGGTCACAGCTCGGCACTGACGCTCTGGCCATCGCGAATCGTGACGACGCCATTGTTAGCTCCCGCGCATCAATGATCTTGAGTCGCGACGTCGAGACATTCGGGGCGGGCGAACCACCGTCACTTTGTGATCACGGCGTGATCGATGGCGTTCTGGTGTGCGGCGGTACCGAGCTGATTGCAATTAGCGAACTCAGCCGAACCATGCCCCACGACATCATGAACGGACTCGCCGCATCGGCAACCGCACTTCGTGCCGGTGGACAACACACCGCAGTTGCCGAAGTGCTTCGCAACTTCACTGGGCTACCGCATCGAGTCGAGTCAATCGCCGAAATCGATGGCGTCCGCTACGTCAATGACTCAAAGGCCACCACGCCTCATGCGGCTGCAGCTGCACTTGGTGGCTTCGACTCAGTCGTACTGATTGCGGGCGGCAAAAACAAAGGACTGTCCTTTGATGACATGGTCGCTCATAGCGACCGCATCACCCATGTAGTAGCGATCGGGGCCGCTGCTTCGGATATCGAGACAGCGTTTGCTGGGCGAGTGCCCGTGAGTGTCGCGACGTCAATGACTCAGGCGGTTTCCCAAGCGCGCGAGGTAGCGACCGCTGGCGACGTCGTTCTGCTCTCTCCCGCTTGTGCGTCCTATGACTGGTACCGCTCGTACCAGCACCGTGGCGAGGACTTCACTCAGGTGGTCCGAGCTCAGACCCGCCAGGGCACCACACCATGACGGCAACTCGAATCAGTCGTCGCGCTGCGAGCCGCACCGGTCAGGCAAAGGCTGGTGCAATGACGTGGCTGCAGCCGCTGCGTCACCCCAGTGTCGTGCCCGGCAAGCGCACTATCGAGTTCGCTGTCTTGTTGCTACTGACGCTTGCGCTGACATTCATTGGTCTGATTATGGTGCTGTCCGCATCGACGGTCACTGGCCTACAGGAGATAGGCACGCCTTGGTTTTACCTTCAACGTCAAGGCATGTGGGCGGTGTTAGGCCTGCTCGTCATGGGAGGAGTGATGCGGATTGACTACCGCGACGTCGCCCGGTTTGCGCCGGTCCTTATGATTGGCACGACGGTGATGCTCCTGGCGTTGATGGTGCCGGGGCAACACGCAATTACCGCCAACGGTGCGACGCGCTGGCTCGGCGTTGGCCCGTTCACCATCCAGCCTTCAGAGTTCGCCAAGCTAGCGCTTGCGCTCTTCGCTGCGGATCTGATCGCACGTCGAGCGCATTTGGTACAAGACAATCGCGCTGTGTTGTTTCCAGTCCTGTTCGTGTCGTTCTTCATCGCCGGACTCGTACTTGTGCAACCCAGTCAGGGAACGGCGAGCATCATTGTCGCTGTCGCCATGATCCTGCTCTACCTCGGCGGTGTTTCGATTTGGTCTCTGGGGTCGGTCACGGTCGGTCTGTTCGCTCTCTTTGCCGCTCTCGCGATGTCCTCTCCCTATCGCCGGGCCCGCATCAGTTCCTGGACAGATCCGTTCAATGACCCTGAGGGCGCTGGTTACCAAACCGTGAAGTCGCTTGTCGGGGTTGCATCAGGGGGTCTCGATGGTGTTGGCCTTGGCGCTGGGCGTGCCAAGTGGGGATTCCTGCCCTTTGCTCATACGGACTTCATCTTCAGCGTGATCGCCGAGGAGCTTGGCTTTATCGGCGGTCTGATGCTGATCCTGTTTTACCTCGGCCTAGCGATGTTTGGTATGCGCGTAGCGTTCGCAGCCCCTGACCGGTTAGGCATGTTGCTCGCTGGCGGAATCACTACGGCCATCACGATGCAGGCCTTCATCAATATTGGCGCTGCTATCAATCTGCTTCCGATCAGCGGCGTCACACTTCCTTTTGTGTCGATGGGCGGCTCGTCGCTCATGGTGAACCTCACAGCGATGGGTGTCGTTCTGAACGTGGCGAGACAGATAGAACGATGACCGAACCGGCGGGCCAGGTCTGGGCGGTGATTGCTGGGGGTGGCACATCAGGTCACGTGCATCCTGCGTTAGCGATCGCGGGCGAACTCGTGCGACGTGGCCGCTCGAAGGACGAGATCCATTTCATCGGCAGTCGCCGCGGGCTCGAAGCTGAGCTTGTGCCCGAACATGGATACGGACTGACGGCACTTCCCGGGCGTGGGATCCAACGCTCTATCAGTCGTGAAAACGTGAAGTCGATCGTCGCGTTGGGATCTGCTGCGATTTTGGCATGGCGCACGCTACGCCGTCTCCGTCCAGCCGTCGTGGTCTCTGTGGGCGGCTACGCGAGTTTGCCTGCACTCCAGGCCGCTGCACTGCTGCGTATTCCCATCATTGTCACCGAGCAGAACACGGTCCCAGGCGCGGCCAACCGTTTTGGTAGCCGGTGGGCTAAAGCCTGTGCCGTCGCCTTTGCAACAACTGAACTTCCCAAAGCGGTGCACACCGGCAATCCGTTGCTTGGCGGCATCTTGGATGTTGACCGCTCCGATCCACTAGCAGTGGCGCAGGCGAAAGAGCGTCTTGGTGTGGACCCAGAGAGACGCCTCGTTGCCGCCTTCGGTGGTTCGCTTGGAGCGCGGCGTATTAACCAGGCTGTTGTTGACGCGACGATGGCGCTTGCTGACCGAGATGATCTGACGGTGCGTCACATCATTGGTGATCGAGATTGGGACCTGTTCGGGTCACATTCGGTGGATGGCCCGTTGCAGTACCAAGCGGTGCGTTACGAACGAGCGATGAACGATGTGTACGCCGCAGCAGACTTCGTCGTTTGCCGTTCTGGCGCCACATCGGTATGTGAGATTGCAGAGACAGGAACTCCCGCAGTATTCGTTCCGTTGCCAAGTGCGCCGGGGGACCACCAGACCAAGAACGCTCAAGCGCTTACGGTGAATGGTGGTGGGCTGCTGGTCAAGGACGACGAACTCGATGGCTCCAAGGTCGTTGACCTAGTCAACGATTTGCTGGCCGACCCCCACCGCCTTGCTGACATGTCAATGCGTGCTGGCGAGCAGGCACGGCCCAACGCTGCGGCAGACATAGCCAACTTGATCGAGACGCACGCTCGTGCCCGTTGATCCATCGCTCGTCCTGGAAGAACTTCGGCCGACAACTCGCCCGATAGATCTGGCTACGCCACGGTCGATCCACATCGTGGGGATCGGGGGAGCCGGGATGCGCGCTGTGGCCCGCATCCTGCTGGCTATGGGTCACACCATCACTGGTTCAGATAGCGCTGGGTCTCGGCACCTGGATGAGCTAGTTGCGTTGGGCGCCACGACGTTCGTTGGTCATCACGGGTCACATGCAGCGAACGCAGACCTCGTGACTCGGTCGACCGCGGTGCCAGACTCAAACCCCGACATTGTTGGTGCTCTCCAGCGAGGCACCCCGGTCTATTCGCGAGCCGAGATCCTCGCTGCAATCGTGGTGACTCGACCTGCCATCCTGGTCGCTGGCACTCATGGTAAAACCACGACATCTTCGATGCTTTCGGTGCTGCTTGATCATGCTGGTCTGCAACCATCGTTCATCATTGGATCCGATGTGGTTCATTTCGGTACCGGGGCACGGTGGGAAACAACAGAGCATTTTGTCGTTGAAGCCGACGAGAGCGATGGCACCTTCTTAACGCTGATGGGTGCCCACGCCATCGTGACATCATTGGACCCTGACCATCTCGAGTTCTACGGGTCGGCCGAACGGCTCAGCGCTGCATTCAGCGGGTTTGTCGAAGGGATCGACGGCATCACGGCGGTGTGTATCGACGACAGCGATACACACGTGCTGTTGGGCTGCAGCGGGATTGTGACCTATGGGACCGACGACCGGTCTGACCTGTGTATCTCCAGGATCGACGTCACGGAGGACGACACCGAATTCGACGTGCGTTGGCAAGGCCAGCGACTCGGCCGTGTCTGCGTCGGATTGCCAGGCCATCACAACGCGCTAAATGCGGCGGGTGCCCTGACGATCGCACTTGGACTTGGTGTGCACTTCGACCGCGCTGTCGAAGGTCTCGCTCGTTTCAACGGCGTCGCACGTCGATTTGAACAGCGAGGAGACCACCTTGGTACCCGCCTGGTCGATGACTACGCGCACCTTCCGGCGGAGGTCGAGGCCGCGATCGCTGCGGCGAAGCATGGGCCGTGGAATCGTGTTCTGGCTGCCTATCAGCCGCATCGTTATAGCCGGACTCAGGCCCTTGGCGCCACGTTTGCCACCTCGTTTCGTGGTGTTCACCATTTGGTGCTGACCGATATCTATCCGTCAGGTGAAGAACCAAGAGCGGGCGTCACGGGGCGCATCGTGTATGACGCTGTGGTCGCTGCATGTCCAGAAATGTCTGTGAGCTGGCAGCCGACGTTGGATGATGTCGCCGGCCATCTGGCCGCCAAGTTGGGCCCAGGCGACCTGTGCCTGACGATGGGGGCTGGAGACCTGACAACAGTGCCAGACATGGTCGTGCAGCGACTCCGTGCGTCTACCCCAGGTTCTATGGCTTGGCTCTTCGATCTCGCACCGCAACTTATTGACACCATCGTGCGCCACCATGAACCAATCGGTATCCGAACGACGTATCGCGTCGGTGGGGCGGCCCTGGCGCACGCTGTGGTCGCCACAATTTCTGATTTAGTGGTTCTCGTAAGCGCAGCAGTGTCGAATCGCGTGCCGATCATTATGGTGGGCAACGGTTCGAACATGCTGGTTTCTGATAGCGGCTTCTGGGGGCTATCGATCTCTCTGGCTGGCGAGTTCGACGCGATTGCCATCGAGGCAGGCACAGCCACCCTCGGCGCTGCGGTGTCGCTACCGGCGGCGGCCCGGCGTTTGACCGCGAAGGGATTGACTGGATTCGAGTGGGCGGTTGGTGTGCCAGGCACAATCGGAGGTGCGGTGGCCATGAACGCTGGCGGTCATGGCTCTGACATGGCGGCGACCGTCATCAGCGCAGCCGTGCTGGACATGACGACTGGTGAACAACGGGTATGGGCCGCTGATGAGTTGTCGTTCCGATATCGCAGCTCTGCTATTGGCAGCGAACAGATCGTTCTGGCTGTGACGATGAATGTGAATCCGGGCGAGTCATCAGATGGTGAGGCGCTGCTCAGCGAGATCGTACGTTGGCGACGTGAACATCAGCCAGGTGGACAGAACGCAGGCTCGGTCTTCACAAACCCTTCTGGAGAGAGCGCCGGGCGGTTGATTGAAGCGGCTGGAGGCAAGGGCCTCCGAGTGGGAACGGCGCAGGTCAGCGACAAGCACGCGAACTTCATTCAGACTGATCCGAATGGTATGGCCGACGACGTTCTCGACCTGATGCGTCGGGTGCAGGCCCTGGTCTGGGAACATGCTGGAATTAGACTCGAACCCGAGACTCGCCTGGTCGGTTTCTCATGACGACGCCGCACCCGAAGATCACCGAGCGTCGGGCCGAGGTCGAAGACCAAAGCCAACGTTCGCGCCAACACAAGCTGATCGCTCTTGCGGTGTTGTTCGTGGTCATGCTGCTTGCAGGTGCGTCGACACAAAGTGCGCTACTCGATGTCGACGAGATCCGAATTGTTGGAGCTGAGCGGACGCCCGCCAACTACCTACGTGCGGCTGCTGGCGTGGAGCTTGGGACACCACTGCTCGGACTGGATACCGGCCAGATTGAAACTCGGCTGATGGCCTTGCCTGAGATCGAAACAGTTGTGGCCTCGTCGAGTTGGGGCGGCGTCGTGACCGTGGAGATAAACGAGCGTGTAGCCGTTGCACGTATTGAGTCGCCTGATGGAACTGTCGTTGTTGCCGCCGATGGATTGGTTCTCAATGTCATCGACCGGACCGTCGAAACGACGGTCACCAACGTCGTGCAGAGCCAGCCAGGTCAAACAACTGAGCCCGGTGAAACACCCGATGGTTCTGTCACCGAACTGGTGCCGTTGGGACCAGAGATCGCCGCCTTGCCTGAGATAGCTGGAGCTATGTTCCAGACCGAGCGCGGTAAATCAATTCCCGATGTACTCGACGACGCCTTGACGGTGGCCTCTGTATTACCCGCAGACATAGCGTCGATCACGCTGCGAGTGGAGATCACCGTCGATTCGTTGGTCCTGCGAACCGTCGGAGGTGGGAACATTTCTCTTGGCGATGCTCGTGACCTTCATGAAAAATTCGAGGCGGTCCGGGCATTCCTGGCTCAGGTTGACCTGAGCTGTCTCGAGACCCTTGACGTACGAGCGCCGTCTGTCCCGGTTATCCGCAGGGCCCTAGATTGTCGAGTGCTGGGTTAGAGGCGAAGACCCCCTTACGTGAAGATGTCAGGGGTCTCCGCCCAAAACCCTGACTAATTGGCCTCAACATCAACTCTGGCCACAGCATCCTCAGAAAACCTCTACTCGATGTTTAGTTTCAAACTCTATAGTTGTAGTCGAGACTGGCAAAGTTAAACTCTGCACTTTAGCTCTGGGCATGTAGGCTCTATCCCAGCGCGAATGGAGAACTTGTGACTACACCTATCAACTACCTGGCAGTGATCAAGGTCGTCGGCGTCGGCGGTGGCGGCGTGAACGCGGTGAACCGCATGATTGATGCCGGCTTGCGGGGTGTCGAGTTCATTGCGATCAACACCGATGCCCAGGCATTGCTGATGAGCGACGCCGAAATAAAGATTGACATTGGGCGCGAATTGACCCGTGGACTTGGCGCCGGTAGCGACCCTGACATTGGTGCGGCAGCAGCCGAAGCGCACGAGGATGAAATTCGTACGGCGCTCGAAGGTAGCGACATGGTCTTCATCACCGCCGGTGAAGGTGGCGGCACAGGGACTGGCGCAGCGCCTGTTGTGGCCGATATCGCAAAGTCGCTGGGCGCGCTCACGATTGGGGTGGTCACTCGTCCATTCGCATTCGAAGGCCGCCGCCGTTCGGTGCAAGCTGATCAGGGAATCACGCGGCTCAGAGAAAAGGTTGATACCCAGATCGTTATTCCGAATGACCGTCTGTTGTCGATCTCAACTGCCGACACGTCGATCATCGAGGCATTCCGTATCGCTGATGATGTACTCCTTCATGGCGTTCAGGGCATCACCACATTGATCACTACGCCTGGTCTGGTCAACACCGACTTCGCCGACGTGAAGATGATCTTGCAAGACGCTGGGTCTGCCTTAATGGGTGTCGGCGAATCATCGGGTGAAGAGCGCGGCGTAGGTGCAGCTCGAAAGGCTATCTCCAGCCCACTGCTGGAGTCATCCATCGAGGGTGCTCGCGGCATTCTTTTGAATATCACCGGTAGCTCGGCGCTAGGCCTGCTCGAAGTGAACGAAGCCGCCGAAATCATTCAAGGTGTCGCTCACCCTGATGCCAACATCATCTTTGGCACCGTGATCGACGAGAACATGGGCGACGCGATTCGCGTGACAGTAATCGCCGCTGGTTTTGATCGCTGGGCCGATGCGGCAGCCCCGACAGCGGCAGCCGCCGTGTCGCCGCAAGCCTCCACACCTCCGGTCTATGAGGCAGAGGAGATCGACGTGTTCGACGATCTGTCAGATCCATTCGAAGAAGCCCCTGTGCCCGTAGAGGCTGGCAGCGACTTCGATGATCTTGACGTTCCCTCGTTTCTTAAGTGAACTGCGGCGGCGAATGCAGCCGCTGATCCAGCGCGAGTTTGAGGGGCGCACGGCTCAGATCGCTCACTCGACCCGCTCCGATGGCGATCTTTCACCGGCGGCAGTGGCTCGCAATGATCTGAGTCGTCGCCGCCAGCGAGCTGTGGCGTATCCATGGTGTGTAGTGCGTCAGGTTCATAGCGACCGGGTAGTAGTGGCCATGCATGGAGACGTGACAGACGAATGGTCAGTGGCCGATGCGCTGGTGACGAATGAAACGAACCTCGTGCTGGCCGTGCACTCGGGTGATTGTGTACCCGTTGGCTTTATAACCGACTCGGCAACAGTCGCTGCAGCGCACGCTGGCTGGCGGGGCCTTGAAGCCGGTGTGCTTGAGTCGACCGTCCGGCGACTCCGAGAGTTTGATGGCGCAGCTTCGATTACCGCTGCGGTGGGTCCTCACATTCGAGCCTGCCACTACGAGTTCGGGTCAGCAGACCTTGATCGCCTCGCCCAGCGGTTCGGATCCGACGCTGTCGGAGTGACCAACGGTGGACAGCCAGCCTTGGACTTAACGGCCGCTGTAGCGGGCGAGCTTGGTCGGCTCGGTATCGATGTTGCCGAGTGGTCAGGTGGATGTACCGCTGGTGACGCAGAGCGCTATTGGTCACATCGTGAGCGCCACGAATCCGGCCGGATTGCGCTTGCTGCATGGATCGAGTCAACTGACGAAAGTGAAGATGCTCGATGACGGACGGCGCAGCAGCGATCGACGAAGCCGAGGTTGAGCGCCGTCAGAGCCGGCTCGGTGAGCGCCTGAATCTCGTTCGCGCTCGGATGGCGGCCGCAGGCGGACAACACGTTGCGTTGTTGCCGGTTTCGAAGGGACATCCAGTCGAGGCGGCCGTTGCAGCGAGACGTTGTGGCCTAACGGAACTCGGAGAGAACTATGCCCAGGATCTGGTAGCCAAGGCCCCTGTTGTTGCCCAGTCTGCGGGTCGTGTTGGCTGGCACTTTATTGGACAACTCCAGACCAACAAGGTCCGGTTGATGGCGGACCACATCCATACATGGCAGTCGGTCGATCGGATCAGAGTCGCGCGAGAGATCGCGAAGCGGGCGCCGGGAGCTCGCGTCTTTGCCCAGGTCAATCTGTCGGCAGAGTCCCACAAGGCTGGATGCTCATTCGAGGACATCGATGAGCTTGTAGAGTCGCTGTACGAGCTGGAACTCGAAGTGGCAGGGCTGATGGGCGTCGGGACTGCTGCCGACGACACAGCGACGGCAGCAGGATTTGCGCAGCTGCGAGGTACCGTCGACCGCTTGAATCTGACCGAGTGCTCGATGGGTATGACGGCCGACCTCGAGATGGCAATCAGCGAAGGATCCACAATGGTGCGGGTTGGTTCTGATCTGTTCGGAGTCCGTGTGTGACCCCTCCGCAATTTGGCCGCTTCCGGTCACTAGTATCTATTGACGCTCAACCCTTGGGGCGATGAACATGTCTATTTGGAAAACCACAATGACCTGGCTAGGGCTTGGCCCCGACGCCGAGTACGAGCAGACGGGTGAATCTTCCTCATCTGGGTTCAGCGACCCGGCGTTCGCGCCCGAAACTCGTGGTTCAGCCGCGAACACTCAGCCCAGCGGTGCGGTGCGTGGTCCGATCGGCCCCATGACCGAGCACGATCACAACGACTTCAGTGCCGTTCGATCACTTGGGCCAATGAGCGATGCCGACAACGAATACGGCAGCGAGCGTAACCCCGCTCCAGACGTGCGGCCGCTCACCAACACGTCGCTGCGCCCGGTCGAAGTCACCAGAGCCAGCGAACCGCCTATGGGTTCGGTGCAGGCGGTCCCAGCTGGTCTTGGCTCGAGGCCTCAGATCGTGGCGCCTCGTAGCTTTAACGACGCTCAAGCGGTTGCTGATCGTTTTCGAGGTGGTGCAGCCGTGATCTTGAACCTTCAAGAGACAGACGCCGTGCTCGGACGCCGATTGATCGACTTCTGCAGCGGCCTCTGTTATGGCCTGCGCGGTCAGATGGAACGGGTAGGTGACCGTGTATTTTTGGTGACCCCAGCAGATGTGCAGTTGACTGCCGACGATCACCGGTTGATGCGCGACAGCGGCCTGCTTGGTTAAGCGAAGACGCCGCTAAGGCTGAACGTATAATGGTTTGGACGGACAACTAGCATTTGCGTAGTCGCACGAACTGACGTGTGTCGGAGGACAGCACCATGACAAAAGGCGAGGTCCCTTTCCGGAGCTTTACTATGCGCTCCGAGGGGTATGACCGGAACGAGGTCGACGTCTATATAGAAGACCAACAGAACGAGATTGCAAGACTTCGCCGTGTCGTCGAGGCAGCGACCTATACCGTCGACGGTGAAATGCAATTGTCTGGCCCCGAGGGGGAAGACAACCAAACGTTGGGGCTTTCGCACGAGACGGCAGAACGCGTCCTACCCGACATAACGGTGGAACGCGACACGACTATGGCTCAGCTTGCACACGCGCGTAGCGTCCGCGACGATCTACGCACCGAGGCCGCCGAATTAAAGGTATTGCTCGAGCGTTATCGCAGTCAGGCCAGCGAAGCGGCTGACTTTTTGGCGGCAGCAACGGCTGGAGCGTTGAAGAGTCTCGGTCTCCCCGAACTGATTGATGACGATGTGGCAACGGCTGGCACCCTTGTCAACATGAGCGGTGATACTAATGGTTCTGATGTCCTGGACAGCGACAACATTGAGAGCAGATCAGTCGCTGACGCCACCGGCGACGGCAGTTTTTTACGGGCGGTAAAGGATCTTGATGACGCCACCGAGAACGACGGTGACGCACTCGCCGACGTAATCTCAATCGAGAAGGACCTTTCCGATAGCCACGCTCAGGTCGATGCAGAGGAAGGACTTTTCGGCGGGACCTTCCTGGCGGAAGTCCGCGCCGCTGCTGATGAAGCCGACGTGTCTCTGGTCCCCGAAAGTGTCGAATCGGACCTGTTCTTGTCTGAGCTTCGCGGCATCGCCGACGGAGCTCCTGACGATCTCGATAGCGATGCCGCCGATCGTTTTTTTGATGACGGCATCTAAGTCTTTCTGGCCGCTGCGGTAGGGGCCAGTGTTGGGCCTATGTCAGGACCATGGTTCTAGGCCTAGGATTTCTGGATCTTGAAAGTAATGCTGTGCCCATCGAGTTCATATGTGAATTCGGTGGAACCAACCTGGCCAAAGGCGAACTCGGTAGCGAGCACCTGAGCTGCCAGGTTTTCTGTGTGTGGCTCAAGCCAGCCGCGCACGTCGGCATCGGTGTCGATAGTGAGCGATATGCGGTCGGTGACATCGAGGCTGGTAGCACGCCGTGCATCCTGGATCCAGCGTGACAGTTGGCGGGCGTGACCTTCGTTGACCAGCGCAGGAGTAAGGACAGTATCGAGCACTACTACCGCATCGCCTGACGACAGCCCGCCTACGGCGCCATCGGTAGCTGGCTCGAGAGCGATCTCGAACTCGCCGTCAGCAAGGGTGTGGCCGCCGACGTCAACCGTGCCGTCGTTGTTGGGGGACCACTGGCCAGCTCGTGCCGCAGCGAGGACCTCTTGCATGCCGCTGCCCAGACGAGGGCCCAGCAGCTTGCCGTTGGGCTTCAGCACACGTGAGGCAAAGGCGTCGAGGTCGCCGGAGAACGTGACTTTTTTGACGTTTATCTCGTCGCGGATCAGGTCGGCGAAGTCCACGAGTGAACTCGTAGCATTTCCGGCGATTGTTAGCTCTGCAAGTGGGATTCGAACGCCGATGCTTTGGTCTTCTCGGAGGTTGAGTGCTGCTGAGCAAACCTCGCGGACGCCGTCCATAGCGGCAACAAGGTCGGGGTCCGAGGGCAACACGTCGGCCTGCGGCCAGTCGGCCAGATGAACATTGTCGCCGCCGGTAAGGCCGCGGTGGATCTCGTCGGCGACCATCGGGAGCAGCGGCGCGAGTGTGCGGCTCAGAGTCACCAGCACGGTGTACAACGTGTTGTACACAGCCTGCTTATCGGCAGGATCGGCTTCCGCCGTAGGCGCCCAGAATCGCGAGCGGCTACGGCGGATATACCAGTTATTGAGTGCATCAGTGAACGATTGAGCGGTCGCAGTTGCGCCGGGCAGGTCATAGGCGTCCATAGCGACAGTGACGGACTCGACGAGTTCGCGCGTCTTGGCCAGGATGTAGCGGTCGACGAGGTCTGAACTAGACACGTCGAATTCGGCGGTTAGATCGTCGGCGTTCGCGTACAGGGTGAAGAACGAGTAGGCGTTCCAGACTGGATTGATGATCAGGCGGGTGACATCGCGAATTTCGCGTTCGCTAATTCGAAGGTCGCCGCCTCGTAGTACGGGTGATGCCATGAGATACCAGCGCAGAGCGTCGGCGCCAACGCTGTTGTACATCTCTTCGGGATCGGGATAGTTCTGAAGCTTTTTGGAGAGCTTGTCGCCGTTCTCGGCAAGAAGGACACCGTGGCCGATGCCATTAAGGAATGCGGGCCGGTCAAAGAGCGCAGTCGACAAAACATGCAGCGTGTAGAACCACCCGCGTGTCTGGTTGATGTACTCGACGATGAAGTCGGCAGGGAAGTGGTTTTCGAACCACTCTTTGTTCTCGAATGGATAGTGCACCTGGGCGTACGGCATCGAGCCGCTCTCGAACCAGCAGTCAAAGACTTCGGGCACACGACGCATGGTCGACTTTCCGGTCGGATCGTCGGGGTTTGGGCGGGTCAACTCGTCGATGTAAGGACGGTGCAGGTCCGTGGGACGCACCCCGAAGTCGGCTTCGATTTCATCGAGACTGCCGTAGACGTCGGTACGCGGGTAGGCGGGGTCATCTGACTGCCACACAGGGATCGGTGAACCCCAGAAACGGTTACGGCTGATCGACCAATCACGAGCTCCCTCGAGCCATTTCCCGAAGCGGCCGTCACGGACGTTGTTGGGTACCCAATTGATCTCTTGGTTGAGTTCGACCATACGATCGCGGAACGCGGTGACTTCGACGTACCAGCTTGGGAGCGCGCGATAGATGATTGGTGTGTCGGTGCGCCAGCAATGTGGGTAGTTGTGGTCATAGGTTTCGTGACGAACCACCACGCCAGCTTGCTTTAGGTGTTCGATGATTAGCGGGTTGGCCTCGAAGACGTTCGTGCCGGCCCAATCGGCGACCTCGCTGGTGAACTTACCTTCGTCGTCCACGGGGACGACCATGGTGATGCCGTTGGCTTCGCTCACAGTCTGGTCATCTTCGCCAAAGCCAGGAGCCATGTGAACAACGCCGGTGCCGTCTCCAGTCTCAACGAACGCTGCGCTGAGGACCCGAAACGAATCTGGATGATCGGCAAAATAGGGCAGGATTGGCTTGTAGGTGCGGCCAACGAGGTCGCTGCCAGTCATTTCGCGGATGATGGTGTATTCGCCTAGTTCACGACTGTAACGATCGAGCGCGTCGGTGCCCAGGATCCAGTCAGCAGACTGTCCTTCGGCTCGAACCTGGGTGTAGCTGATGGCGGGCCCAACAGCAAGCGCCAAGTTGGAAGGTAATGTCCACGGTGTTGTGGTCCACGCGAGAAGCTGGGTGCCATCGTCGAGGGTGAACGCGATGGTTAATGCGGGGTCTTGACGGGGACGGGTCGCGTCGTCCAACCGGATCTCGAAGTTCGAGAGTGGCGTTTCAGCGCCCCACGAGTAAGGCATTACTCGGTTCGCGCGATAAATCAGGCCCTTATCCCAGAGTTGCTTGAACGCCCAGATGACGCTCTCCATATAGGAGAGGTCCATTGTTTTGTAATCGTTCTCGAAGTCGACCCAACGGGCTTGGCGAGTGACGTAGCGCTCCCATTCGGATGTGTAGCGCAGGACTGAGGACCGGCAGTACTCGTTGAATTTGTCTATGCCATATTCGGTAATTGCGCTGCGGCCGGAAACATCAAGTTCTTGTTCGGCACCCATCTCGGCAGGCAAACCATGGCAGTCCCAGCCGAAGCGACGCTCGACGCGGTTGCCTTTCATGGCCTGGTATCGAGGCACGACATCTTTCACATAACCTGTGAGAAGATGCCCGTAATGCGGCAAACCATTGGCAAACGGGGGTCCGTCGTAGAACACGAACTCGCGGTCGGCTGGGCGCTGTTCGACCGAGGCGACAAAGGCGCCTTCATCCTGCCACTGCTGCAAAATTCGCAGCTCGAGCGCAGGAAGGTCTAGCTTGGGGTTAACGGGGGGATACGGAAGCTGGTCGCTCACGAGCGAGAGGCTACCCGCACATGCGGACCATCGGATCAGCATTTCTTGTGGCTATACTCCGCCCGCCCAGGAACAGCGGAGGGTAGCGATGGCAATTAAGAAAAAGTCGGCAAAAAAAGTAGTGGCCAAGAAGGCCACTACCAAGCAGGTCGACGCGAAGAAAGCCTCGGCGAAGAAAGCCTCTCCCGCGAAAAAAGCAGCAGCAAAGAAGGCCCCCGTGAAAAAGGCTGCCGATAAGGCGTCTAAGCCAGCAAACCCGTTCGGTCAGAAATTTATCGACGCACAGGAAAAGCGATTGCTCGAAGAAAGAGCGCGCTACACCAAGTCACGCGACACTTGGCAGGCCGAGGCAGACAGTCTGCTGGTCGACCGTGAACCGGGCGATGTTCAGTTCGATGAAGAATCAGGCGACGGCGACACCTTGCAGGTTGAGCGAGAGCGAGACCTCGCTCTCAGCAGCTACGCACAGACAGCCGTCGAGGAAATCAACGACGCCTTAGGTCGGCTCAAGGCCGGCGTCTACGGCATGTGTGTCACTTCTGGAAAACCCATCCCTAAAGAACGCCTCGAAGCAATCCCATGGGCTGCCGAACGTGTCGAATACAAAGTTGCTGGATTCCGACGCTGACCACTCTGTCGGCACCACGGTAGCTACGGCCCCTCGGGGCTCTATGCAGCTAGTCGCGGGTGTCGGTTTAGCGGTCATTGTCCTCGATCAAATCACCAAGATCTGGGCCGCTTCAGCACTTGTCGATCAAAACATCGACCTGTTCTGGACGGCTCGACTCAATTTGACGCGCAATTTCGGCTCTGCCTTCGGGCTTGGTGCGGGGCTCGGACGCTGGTTGGGTGTGCTGATCTTGTTCGTGATTGCTGGTCTGCTGTGTTATGCCCGCACGATTTCTGATCGGCGCATGCTCGTTCTGTTCGGTTCGATCGCTGGTGGTGCTATCGGGAACCTCATCGATCGTATTTTTCGAGCTGATGAAGGGTTCATGACTGGTGGCGTGATCGACTTCATCGATTTTCAGTGGTGGCCAATTTTTAACGTGGCCGATATTGCGGTGGTTTGTGGCGCTATGGGCCTTATGCGGCTCAGTTTCAGTGAGACTGCATGATCGACGAAATTATTCCAGACGCACTCGAGGGCGAGCGTCTCGACCGAGTTGTTGCCATGCTCGATGGCTGCTCTCGGTCTGTGGCAGCGACCATGATTGCCAACGGTGACGTTGCGGTCGACGGAACTGCAGCAACCCAACGATCTATACGAGTCAGCGTCGGCCAACGAGTCGCGTTCGTTGCCACAGAGAAGCAGGTCATCACGCTCGATGCCGATGCAGGTGTTGAGTTTGACGTCGTCCACGCAGATGACGACGTCATTGTCGTCAACAAACCGGCAGGTCTCATTGTTCACCCTGGCGCTGGTCGTCCGGACAAGACGCTGGTGAACGGGTTGTTGGCTAGGTTCCCGGAGATCGAGGGGGTTGGCCAAGAAGGCCGACCCGGCATCGTGCATCGCCTCGATGGCGAAACCAGTGGACTGCTGGTCGTCGCCCGCACCGCTCAGGCCTACGACGTGCTGACGGTGGCGATGGCTCGTCACGATGTTGTGCGGGTTTACGCGGCAGCAGTGAATGGGATTGTTTCGGACGATCGAGGTGTCATTGACGCGCCGATCGGCCGCTCGACGCAACGCAGGACGCGTATGGCGGTGCTGGCCGACGGACGAGCGGCGCGCACCCATTACCAGGTGCGAGCCCGCGACTACGACGAACCGGCGGCAAGCTATCTGCGCTGCCAGCTCGAAACAGGCCGGACCCACCAGATCCGAGTGCATCTGTCTGCCATTGGGCACTCGGTGCTTGGCGATCCGACCTATGGCGACAGGACGAGTAGGGACGAGTTCAGCCGGGTGGCTCTACATGCCGAACATCTGGGTTTTGAGCATCCAATTTCAGGGCACGAGCTCTCGTTCGATGCTGCGCTGCCAGCCGACCTGCAGGCCTTGATCGACGAACGGTTCAGCTAGCCGAATCATTTGTGGGAGGCCAACTTCGGTCGCCGCTGGCCATCTCGGCGACATTCGCGAGTGTGAATGAGTCGAGGAGCTCTCGCATCTGTTCGCCCACGTGGCCCCAGACAGCTAACAAGACGCAACGCCCTTCGTGATCGCAGGCGCCATCGGTGTGCGGCTCGCGAAAGTCGCCAGCGCTGATTGGGCCATCAACTGCGCTTACAACGTCGCTTAGACGAATCTCGTGTGGCTCACGGCTCAACATATAGCCACCGCCAACGCCGCGCTTAGAGCGCACGATGCCAGCACCCTTGAGTGCCAACAAGATCTGCTCGAGGTAGGGCTGGGGAAGCGCAGTCCGTTCTGCGATGTCTCGGACCGAGATCGGCTTTGAACGATCGTCGCGGATCGCCATGGATAGAAGCGCTCGGCAGGCGTAATCGCCGCGGGTTGACACTCGCACACCGTCATCGTAGGCCACACTGTCAAGGATGGACCCGGCGCCGATGAAACCAGTTGAACTTGCTGCCGGTCAGATGGCCGTGCCTGACTATCAGGGGGCGTGCGTTTCCAACATTGTTCCGGCGCTACTTGAGCACCGCATGTTAGGCGAAGGTTGGATTCCTGAGCGGGTTCTCGATGCGCACCAAGTCGTGGTTGTTGTGATCGATGGTTTGGGCTGGAATCAGCTTGTTGCCCGCCAGCATTTGGCACCGGTTCTTGCCTCTAGTGAGGGGCAACCAATCACAACGGTCGCTCCGACAACGACCGCTGCTGCCTTGACCTCGATTACCACTGGCGCTCCGCCAGGAGACCACGGCCTGGTTGGCTACCGCATTCGAACCGGAGGCGAAACGCTGAATGTGTTGAGGTGGGTCACCGAGAATGGCGACGCCCGAGAGCGTGTCATTCCAGCAGAACTCCAGGTGCTTCCGCCCTTTGGTGCACGCAATCCGATCGTGATCACTAAAAGTGAGTTCGCCCGATCAGGCTTCACGGCGGCGCATTTGTCCGGTGGGCAGTTCCGCGGTTACAGCACGATGTCGACGTTTGTGCACGAGATTGAAATGGCGATAAAGGACGGCGAACGCTTCGTCTATGCCTATTACGACGGTCTCGATCGGGTAGGGCACGAGCGGGGTCATGGCGCTGCGTTCGATGCCGAGTACGCGTTCGTTGATCGTTTGATTGGTGATATCCGAGATCGGCTCGACCCTGCGGTTGCTGTGGTCGTGACCGCCGACCATGGCCAAGTGCATACTGGTGACAACGTCGTGCCGATCGCCGCCGCTGTGATGCGACACACCCGGGCGATCTCGGGTGAAGCTCGATTTGTTTGGTTGCACTCAAATCCAGGCGCTGAGGCATTGTTGCTCGAGGCCGCTCGTGCTGCCCATAGTCACGATGCCTGGGTGTTGTCTGTGGAACAGGTCATCGGCCAGCGTCTCTTAGGTGGTCGGGTAAGCCCGGATGCTCGAGGCCGCCTTGGTGAGGTAGCCCTGATTGCTAAGTCGACGGTGGCCTTGGTCGACCCCGCTGCACCAGAGTCGACGCTGATTGGCCGCCATGGGTCGCTCACTGCCGACGAGTTGTACGTCCCGCTGCTCTGCCCTTAGCGGTCTGGCTTGCTAGATGCACGACTATCCTGGAAGGCAGCATGAGTGACACAAGCGATGAAATAGCTAACGAGCCATTGGTTGAACAAGCCGAACTGGTTGAACAAGCCGAACTGGTTGAACAAGCCGAACTGGTTGAACAAG